>ERZ842401.1432-NODE-1432-length-34199-cov-8.648020_pt1 | contig 34199 bp, 48 predicted proteins | sample MGYA00521270_ERZ842401 | MGnify/ENA primary metagenome ERZ842401 (study PRJEB31892, sample SAMEA3878208) | bioreactor metagenome | biome: Moose rumen | place: Sweden | collected 2011-10 | study: EMG produced TPA metagenomics assembly of the PRJEB12797 data set...
TCCTTGAATCCATGCTTAACTGCTTCGACTATCCCATTCATTCTGTAAAAAGATGCTTCACAGAGCATGGCTGATATTATGGAGTTTTTATCCCCTGCATACACTTTTTCAAGATCAGGCTTCGCCATATATGCTCTTCCTTTCCTCTTCAAGATTTGCTCTCAATGCGTCTGCTATATCTTCTCTTCCTGCATCTAAAGCCATCTGAATTTCTATCTCGTAGGCATCAATTTCTCGCTGATAACATAAATCTCTATCCATACGGACTCTGTATCCTTGCCAACCGTTGTCTCTATCGTCTCGCATGTGTTTCATTTCATGACACCAAGCACTGTAGCTTGCATCTTTTGATATTATCAGCTGCCCTGGTGTTCCGGGTAATAGTCCCGGCTGATACGCTAGGTATTCATTCTTGGGCTCAATAATTTTCACGCCTGCTGCTGCCGCTTCTTTGCGGAAAGCGGCTATCTCCTCGGGGTTCGTTTTCTCTCCCCCTCCGAAAGCGTCTCTCATTGGATCTGCTTTGGAATTGAAAGATCCTCTTTTTCTCAGGCTTGCTCTTCTTTGCTCTTCTTGTTGTGCTTTTATTATATCACCATTTACTATCGGGCGCACCTGTTTTGTGTGCACATTCTGAATTTTTCCGCCCTCGATATATTCCACGATACAATCGCAATTTGCATGTCTCCGGTATACATCCTTCGGGACATCCGGGTATGAGTATGTTCCGGCTACGGCCTGGCACCAGTCGCAGGTTTCTCCGGTGGCTGTGCGTCTGATCTTGGGGGACAGACCGCTCTTTCCCTGAAACTCGACATTCTTTTCAAGGGTGTGGTCAACCACATTCTTGGAGAATGTCTTTACCGGCTCGTTCAGGATCCATTTTATCTCCTCAAAGGGCTGTGAGGATACTCGATCTATGATGCCCTGTGCCCTTTTGGCGTCAAACTCTGCCTCAAGAGGCTTTATTCCGATGCTTGCTGCCTTGTTTGCGCTTTTTTGTGCGCTGACTGCTGCCGCTGACGATAATTCATGCTCTGCCATGAGCATCGGACGGACTACCTTGTCGGCTATATTGTAATACATCATGCCGTCCGGAAGTACTTCGGAGGTAATGTTGACTCCGAAAGACTTTGACAGGGCTTCCCCGACCTTTATGGCGTAAGAATATGCCTCCTCATAGCTCTTTACGCCTCTTGCTATATCCTCTTTGAGGCTTGCGGTCTCAGCTTCAAAGCTCTGCTTAACTTTTTCGAGTAATTCCGGTGCCATATCTGTCATTTACTACATCCCCAGAAGATCGTGCATCTTCTCTTCGTCCAAATATCCGGGCTGCGCCTGGTTTAGTTTCAATATTGCATCTCCCAGAGCTCCGAGCTGTGAAGCGTCCGGTTCAAAGATCGGATTCCATGCCGCATGTGTAAGATACAGTTGTTCACGCTCGTACGGGTAACCATCCCTAAGACATGCTGCAAGATATCCGGCGTTCAAAAATGAGGTTCCGAAGCACTCCTGTGCTTTTCTCGCTGTGAGCCTCATAACCTCGTGCTCTGCCTTGATTGCATCGGAGCTTGTGGGGTTTGCCGTGTTTATGATCATGTCGGACATTGCAAGTCCTGTCTCTCTACAGAACTCTCCGGCAAGCATTGTCAGCTGCTCGTTGTAGGGTGCCGGGGATGCCTGCTGGAAGTTTCCGACAACCGGCTTTTCTCCCTCATCGTCTTTCGTGAATGTCAGCATGGATGAGGCGGTTGCTCTCCACTTGTCCATCGGTTCGGCGTCTTCAGAGAGTCCCGTTACCCACTTCTGCGGAACGGAGTAATATTCAGCGGATATCTCGGCTCTTTTAAGGGTTCTTGCCGCCATATCGGAGAGCTCCATTGCTTTTCTTGATATCCTGGAATGCCCGAAGGGTCTCATTGCGTCGGGACGGTAAATTACGGGCGCAAGGAGAGGATAAGGTGCTGGGTTTTGTACCCTCTGGATCTCTTCTCCGTGGTCATAGTAAATCGTCTCCTCTTGTGTAAAATACGCATCGCGCGTCACTTGCTTCATGTCATCTCGTTCGAGTACGGCGTAACCCTCCTGAAGGAGTCCAGCAAACTCGTCTATGATGCCCGTGGCGTTGCCTCCGTCCACTACCTGAAGCCTCGGTATCTCTGATCCGCTTGGAGAGACCACGATAAAGCAGCATGATGATATCAGAGCGGACAAAATCGCCGAATTATACAGTACATCGGGGTTATTCAGGTTAAAAATACCCTCGATGTCAAAATTATCGTCTCTCCATCCGGCAAATTGGAGCCTGTCAGCCAGAACATCGACCGCCTTGGTGCACCATCCATTCGTGTATCTTAGGTGCATCAGGTCATCCGGTGTCGATATGCCGAAATCTCTCGCTTTATGCTTCTGCTCGTAGTACTCATAGCGCAGCTCCACTCTGGGGCGCTTGCTGTCCAGTTTTCTCTTGAGGTATTCAATTCCCTTCAGTTCTGCCATATTCTATCCCTTTATCTTTTCGAGAATGCTTTGAAGTTTCTCGGCCTTGTCATCTCCCGATCCTTCCGGCGGGAACAGTTTATAATATTCTCTTGCTGTTAGCAGGAGCTTGTCTTCCTCCATCATGATGTCCTTGCGCAGGTTCTCGATGATCCTGACCAGCGGGGATGTCTTTTCCGTGCCTGCTGCCGACTCGCAGATCATATCATCCGGTCCTTTTATTTCCGGAGCGAGCAGTTCATAGTCTGCCACATATCCGGCATACCGTTTTATCTCATCGTCGAACTCCGGCAAATATGTACCCAGATTTTTCATTTTTTCTGTGGTATTTCGTGTCCAAAACGTGACTAAAACGTCACGCTCTAGCGTGGGGTCTGTTTCGGGGTTGTAATCCGCATCCTTACTGCGTTTCTTGATTAAATTTCTCCGAATCTGCGCTTTTGTCATAATAATAAAGAATTTCCTCTTTCAAAAAAAATTTTCTCGCGCGCGAGGTGTGTTTTTTTGTACAGTGACGGCGTGGAGTTCAGAGCGACCGCCCGGCGGGTCTCCCTCCCCCGGTTCTGTCTCTCTGTCATTCGACCGCTTTATAATTTGCCCAATCAAAGCTCAAAGGAAGATCTCTGTTACTCAATTTCTTTGTTGGTTCGTCTTTGACTGACTGAACGATCTTATCGCTCTTTTGCCTGTTGCAACAAAGGTGAGCAAGCTGTAAGTTTTCAATCGCTGAAGGATCTCCACCTCGATCAATCGGAATAATGTGATCGATGCAAGCACTCATTGGATCTGGATACTTGAGCTTCTTGTTTACTGGCTTACCACATATTCCACAGATGTCTTGTGACATCAATATCTTTTTCTTGTTCTTTTCGAACGATGACCGCTGGGGTCCTTCGTGATCAGGGCGCTTTTGTCTCATGTTATCTTCTTTCGTTGAGGGGTGGGGTATTTAAAAAAGCCCCTTTCCCTTCTCGTTGTCTGTCTGTTCTCTCATGTATCCCCGAGGTGTGCTGTGCATCCCCGTTGTTTGGGAGGGACGGGGAACAAAGGCACCCAGGGGGTATTTGAGAGGAGGGGGAGGGTATCGGGTACAAATGGGGTATCCCGGGCAATATAAAGCCCCCGGGGTATTTTGTATCCCGGGGGTGTTTTATAATCTACTCTCCCGATAGCATATTAACATAACTTTTACTGTCATTTACTGTCAAGTTTATAAATTTCCTCTGCTGCCTTCATGCCCTTCCTGAAGCATCGCCAGGCTGTACTTTCCGAACAAGGTATCTGGCGGGCTATCTCATCCATCCTTTTTCTCCTGTCTCCTGTTAGGTAATAGGCTGTCAGTACCCTGCGGTATTCGGAACATCTGATCTGTGATATGATCCGGTCGGCTGTGTTGATATCTTTCATAAGTGCCTCTCTTCGCTTGTTTAGTTCGTCTGATAGCTCCGCTGCCTCTATTACGGCTTCTTCAAGCACTGAGCCGGTCTTGTTGGTGTGGACTATTACGGGCTGGGGAAGTATGGTCTTAATTCCTGCTCTGTTCATGATAACTTCGATGCGGTCGTTAAGCTCCTGAAGTTCCCGACGCTCCGATCTTATGTTTTCAAACAATTCCCTTGCGGACATATCATACCTCCCTACAGATAGTTTTTACGGAATTTTGCCATAAATTCCTCATGTGAGTGCCTTTTCTCAAACTCCCTTTGCCCTATTTCGTGTAACCTACTGCCATAATCATTCAGATCAGGGCGGTGCACAGCCTCTTTCTGTCCGTTGATGTCTCCCTCGTGGTGAGCTCTGCACAGATAGACCTTTAAGCCGTAGCGTTCTGCTATCTTTCTGTCCGGGCCTCCGAAGATATGGTGTTCTTCCAGATATGTCCTCTGTGACCAGTCTCCGAGAAGCCTCGAACAGATATAGCATGTTCTTTCGTTCTTGTCGTGCAATATGGACTTACTCATGCTCCGTTCTGCCACCGTCCTCATCGGGCGGAAGCAAGTCCACCGTTTCCCCGTCTGCATACTCGACTACTGTCTCGCGGGTCTCTACGGCTATCTTCTTTCCGGATGATGCCGTATACATGCTGGCTGTTGTGATGCCATCAAAATTGATTGATATCTTCTTGATCCTGCCCCTTGCAATAAGCTCCACGAATGGAATAAGAGCCTCTGCTGTCTTCTTGGACTTCTTGGCAATGATCAGGTTGAGCGATGCCTTACCGGTTGATACGAGGTACTGTACCTCTCTTTCGGCTTTGGCACCTTCACAGTCACATTCGAGAGAGGCCTGGTTGTTCAGATCCTCTTCTGTCATGCTCTCGCTTTCCATGACCATCCTTGAATTGCCGCAGAATTTGCAATATCCGATGTTCTTCATACTCTCCTCCTAGAATGTTGACTTGTTTATGAGTGTTATGGTTTCTCTGAGCATATCATTGACCTTGTTCCAGTTCTCTTTGGTGGTCTCCATGCCGGTGATGATGCCCTCGATCAGCTGAAGCTTTTGAATAACCTGCTTCTGGAATGATGTCAGATCTGTACGTCCCTCTTCTGATTGCGCCGGCGCAATTTCCTGCATCTCGTCGGGTACGCCTGCTGCCTCGGGAGTTTCTTCGGGTTCTTCGCTTGCTGCCTCTTCCTCGCCTGCTGCCTCTTCGGATTCTTTTCTTTTGGCTTCCATCTCTTTAAGAACTTTTGCCATTTTTTCGCGATCTACTTCCGCTTTCGGCTCTTCTCCTTCCGCTTTTTCGGGTTTTTCTTCCGCTTTTTGCGGTTTTTTGTCCGTTTTGGGCTTCGCTTTTTCGGATACGGTCACTGCCGAGGGTTTCTTTTCGTCCTTCTGTGGATCGTGACCGAAGGTCTCTTGATAATCCTCTTCCGGGTTCGGCGTGTCGTTCGGGTACTGGATAAAATAATCCAGTTCGTCAAAGATCTGATCCCATGAGCACTCTTCTTTTTCGTTCGTCCTCGTGTTTATGAGTACGGGTGCTTCGCTCTGACTCTTGATGGATAGCATCATTCTTCCCTTGCCGGGGATTCTGCCGATAAGGGCGGCGTATCCAGCCGGAGCAAGCGCCTCATACAGTTCCTCGTGCTTGCATCCATCGTAAATGAGCTTGTCGATACTCTTAAACATCTCGTAGTTCTCTTCAAGGGTCTGTCTTAATACTGCTGCAAGGTCTGAATCCTCTGAGGGCTTTGTCTCGTACTTTTCAATCATGACCTCCATGTCCGAGGTTTTTTCTTCCTCCTTCAGCTGGGACTTGATTTCCCTAATCTCATCCCTTTTCATTTCCGGAGGGATCTCTTCGATGATCTCATCCGGGAGTGTGAGCATTTCGGCGAGCTTGCTCGCTTCATAGCCGTTATACTTTGCATCCAGCTCTATTGAATTGCCGCCCAGGGAGTATCTGTCATTGATACCCATAAATCTCGATGCCATTGAAGCGTCGATATTGTACTCTGCCTGCGCGAAGTCCCTCATGGTGGTGTATCCGGACTCCTGAAGAATGCCTGTGTCGCGAGCGACCTTTAACAGGTATCCGATCTTTACGATGTTCTGGACGGTAGCTCCTACCGCCTGATCCATTGTGCTCTTGTACTGCTCGTAGCTCTCAAAGGGCTGTTCTGTTATTTCGTACATGCTTTTGCTCCTTTCTGTCTTTTAGCGATGTCCCGCTGCCACAGTTTTAATATCTTTGATACCTGGTCATAGTCGGGTTTGCGGTCATATGCCGCATATGCCTGAACTATCTGACCGTTTGGTTTTACCTCAAGTGTGTAATATGGCTCTTCGAGATTGTCTGAATGTCTCAGGAAGAGGATGAAGCTCTGCCTTGTTGCCATTCTGGTCATATAGGTGTCCGAAGCTCCTACGCAATGATGCTGTCTTGTTCCCTCATCCACGATGTCGAGATAGTTTCTCGGTACCAGCATTGAGAAGCCTTTACCCTCCCATGCGTATAATTTGACATTCTTCTTGTAGTCCCTCTGAATGCCTGTGAACTTCTTGGCTTTCTGCTTTGCCTTCTCCCTGTTGGCTTCCTCGACATAGCGGTCGTGGAACTCGCGCCACCTTTTATTCCGGTATATGATCTCATCGTGGATATCCGCTCCTCTGGCCTGTGCCATGTCGAGGTAATCGGAGTACATGCGGATATTCTCACATTTGAGACCGCCGGTCTTTCTAAGAAGTGTCAGGACGTGGTTTAAGTTCAATGGGTTCGGTACTCCTAAAAACGCCGTGATCTGTCTGACCTTATCCTGTGATTTGATCTTGGCGAACTCCTTTAGGTTCTCATCCGTGATCTGGGGGAACTCCTGCAAGAGCTCAAGTGCGTAAATGCCGCCTTTTACACTACGGAGGCGTTCTTTGTTCCTCTTTGAGAGCTTATTTAAGACCTTTATCTTTGCCCTGGTTGTACTTTCGCCGTAATATATCAGGTCTTTTGCGAGTCTTAAGTATCCACCTTTTATGACATATTCGTACTCCGGCACCTGACAGAGCTTGTTTAAGACAAAAGACGGATCTTCAATGCCGTTCATAAGTCTTAAGCAGCTTCTTTGTGCCTCTGTCATATCCAGGGTGTCAAAATTATCGAACACCTCATAGCTCCTCGGGAGGATTTTTATGACCGATTCGCTCTTTTTAAGGCAAAAGCATTGATCTTTGCCGTAGGTGTAGTAGTGCAGTCCATAGCACCAGCTTATCCAGGGTGCACCGTAATCATCGCACTCGGCACGGCATATCTCTGTTAAGCCCTCTCTTGCCTTATCCCAGATAAACATTCTCTCAAGTGTTCCTTTGTCCTTGGACGGCTGAAAGAGCTTTACCGCCTTTTTGCCCTTTGCCCACTGCACAAAGCCTCTCGGAAGTGCCGGGGTGACGCTTTGGATGTGTTCTGTGGTCCTCTTGTGCTGGTTCTTTGTGAGCTTAGCCTGATATTTCCACCTGATCTCCGATTCGAGAGAGCCTATGCAGCGTGCCCATTTATTGCCTATTGCCTCTCCGAACTCTCTTACTGTCTTGGATACGTCGCTGTTCTCCCGTGTACTCCACAGATACGAATTTGCTTGAATCCAGTCGTAGCTTTCCTGTGTCCATATCCCTGTTTTAGGGTAATATGTCAGATATCTCTCTTTTGAGGTGAAGTGTACAAAACCGTTCTGTGTTCCCTTTTTGTGCACCTGTGCCTCGGGTCCTATGATCATCAGCACCTTTTCTTTACCGTCCTTTATGATCTCGGCGGTCATGGCTTCCGGCATATCAGCCGGAATGTGCTTTAAGAGCTCCTTTTTTCTCATGCTCTACCTCCGTAGTATTCTGCGATGATAGACTTTACCTGTCTCATGTCAGGCTCTCCGAGAGTTACCCTTGAAGCGTTTACGCCTGCTGCCTTTATGATCTCTTGGGGGACTGTCCACTGATGAGCAAAAGCCCACTTGAGGATTGCTCCGATGCAGCCTGTTAAGGTTTTGTCCTTTTCTCTGACTGTGAGCTGCATATCAGAATCCTGTGATACCTGGAAGCGGATGTAACCTATCCAGTCGTTTAATATCCCTTGAGGCTTTAGGGCTTCTTCTTCGACCTTAAGCTTTCCCAGTGCAGCCATAAGGGGAGACGCAAGCTCTTCCGTGAGTCCGTCCGCATAATCCTCTGCGTCCATCTCTTCGAGACCGTTTTCAAGAGCGAGAGTCTTTAGAGACTGGATGTCTCCCTCTTCCTTCAGGCCTGCTGCCGCCTTGTTCAGTTCCTCTGTTGTCATGTTTCCAAACTTCTCAAACATAAACATTCTCCTTTCGTTGAATGAGCACCCTTTCGGGTGATGCTACTCTGTAAGCAACCTTTTTGTTGCTTCCGGATCTTCCGGCAAGACAGAGATATGGTTACCGTGTAAATGTTTGGCTATATCTTGCCAGTACTCCGCATGTGCTACGGGCTTTCCGTCCTTTCTGATCCAGCCCGACTGCTCCCATGTGTGAATACTGTATAACCCGTGAGTAAGATATCCGGACCCTGTGTGTACATACACATCGGATCCCTTGTTGGGAAATAGGCGTTTTATTGTGATGTGGAGTGCCGTTATCTCTGCCAGCCTGTCTCCGCCTGTTACTCCTATTCCCTCCGGAGCCCATTTTGTCTCTCCGTTTACGACACAGGACAGGGCACCTACTGCTATGCCTCTTCGTTTTCTGGGTCCCTTTATGTCTGTCGCTATATAGGCATCAACTCGCATCTTTAACACCTCATTTTGATAATCGTGTATCCGTAGAACGGTAATCCGGTAAGTTCTGATATTCCTCTTCTTTCGGAGTCGTGATCCAGCCTGTAGCCTTTTGGTATCCTCGGCTTTTCTTTGAATGTGTTTGCGTTGACCACTTTCTTTACTGGCTCCGGTCTGATCAGGTTCTTTGACGGGTAATATGCTCTCCCGACTTTCTCTCCCTGTTCTTCAGCCACCTTTTCGGTACTGTTTGAGTATTTCATGAAGTACTCGGCTATTTTTGAGTATTGACCGTCACTCCCCAATATCTCCACCTTTGGAGGGAAGCCCCATGTCCAACACTTAGCAAAGATTAGAGCGTGGTTCCATGAGACCACCATGTGTATGTGCAGGGCTCCGTCTGACCCGTCACCTTTCCTGCCCTTTCCCTTTTCGAGTACATACACGTACTTCAGAGGGTAGTTATAGGTCTTATACTCTTTACGGAGTCTCCTCACAAAGAGCTGTGCTATCTTTAGGAGCTCCTTGTAAGACCCCGGTCTGTCTTCAGGTCTGAATGTACAGGTTATCAGACAGTCCTCTCCATCCTTGAAGTTCGCATTTAGGAGTCTCCTTAAATTCTTAACAGCCTGCTTCTTGTTTGACTTTTTTACTGCCTCCTTGGTGGGAGCCTTATACTCTCCTCTTACCCAGTGCTTACCATAGTGATATGAGTAATACTTAACTACCTCTACCGTTCTTCCGGCCTTACATCTCTCTTCTATGTATGGCATATATTTACCTTTCAGAACGATAAAATAATAACTTTATCGAGTGATTAAAGCAGGTGCTCCGCCTGCTGTCGGAATCAATATCTTGTGTCTCTGATAGATATGTGATACTATATATGTAACTTGTTTAGTTCGCTTTTGGATCTGGGAGGCCGGCAGCCTCCCTTTTCCTTTTCCGTGATATATTTATCCTTGTTTGCCAGAGACCGGGGGTCTTAATCGGGCGATCTGATCTGTTCCATACCTACCCTCCTTCCACAATATGATTTGAATTACATATTATTAAGAAGAAACTCCTTCTTCTGCCTCGTCTTCCTTGACCTCTGCTTCTTTTAACCTCCTTGCGGTCTCTACCGGCATCCTCATAAGTGAGATCAGGTCTGATGTGCATTGTCTGCAATATATCCTGCTGCATTGCTCTGACCACGGAATGCAGATGGTCTCCATAAAGTCCTCCTTCTGGAAGTATGGAATTATCTTGATCGGGTCTCCCTGGATGGGTTCTCCGCAAAAATCACATACATTGATCTTCATTCTTATTTGTCCTTTCCATAATTCTTCAGAAAGTCGGGTATCTCTATCTTGATATGATCGGGTCTTGGCTTCGGTTTCTCGTATCTGATAGGTAACTTCCCTTTTATGGACATAAATTCGAGCGTTGCTCCGTTTGACTCTTCCCAGCCGTCAAGGAAATACGCTTCGTCGGCCTGTGAAAGTGCCGCAAGACATACCTCCATAATCTGTTTCCATGTAAATGTGCTCGGGAGAGCCGCTGCTAGATTTACGGGATTAATAACCTCGTATCCTTTCCGCTCAAGCCTTACTTGCGCCCGCGCAAATTTCCATTTGTAATCAGGATCATTCGTTACCGGTCCGGCAATATATACTGTCTTAGTTTTCATCTTCTCCTCCCATATATGCTCCACAGTGAGGGCAATAACTGCCACCGTGTGCTTTTCTGTCACATTCGCTGCATCTATAGACATCAGCTCCTCCGAGTATTTCCACTCCTGCATGTGTCCAATGTCCGGTCTTTGGTTTTACAGAGTTGACCGCTTTTTCTATCCAGGCAAGCTTCAGACCGTCTCTTGTTGCTTTGCGGTTGTATTCTGTCGTGATAGCTTTCATCGTTTCCGATCGGCTTATAAGTCCTTCTCTCATATGTCCTCCCTACTTTCCAAAATAATTTCCGCCACACTCAAAGCAGGGTGTCCCCAGGTACCCTGTGCAGGTGAAGTAAATAATTTCCGTATTTTTTCTATTGTTGAGTTCTGATAAGACACAGCCATAATCGAGGGGGGAGGGGGTTATTTCCCCGAGCCTCTCGGCTGTAGAGAATTGACCGGGTGCTAATATGACCTCTGTGATTGTGTCATCGAATCGAGGGTCATCCACACGGTTTAAGATTACGTCTGCCACGTACTGCTTACCTTCCATGTCATCCGCATATGTTTCGGCACATACGATCTGTGCCATCATTTCAAATTCTTCTTCACTGATAGTAAATAGAGGCTGTGCTTCTTCGGATTCATCTGTTGCAAGTTCTGTCTCTGTTGCTACCAAGGTGATATACTGAGCTTCCGCTGCCGTCTGCTCCTCGTGTATTTCCTTTCTTATCTCAGCTTCTCTTGCCCTGTTCTTTTCCTGCTCATCCCCGGCATATAATGCCCAAGGAAGACCGATTGAGATTCCGATAAGTGCAGATATAAGATTTGTCCTCCAACTTTGTTTCATAAATCCTCCCTTATTCTCCCTGAAGAAGTAACCTGAAGGTCTCCCGTCCCTTCGGTGTGATAAGCGTCTGGGTGCCGGCGTGTTCCGAATACCTTGCGCTGTACTCCTTCAGTTCAAACAGTCCCCTTTGTAATTTGTCCGAGTATGGCTTTATGGTGTTCCGCTGGTCTCTGTAAACATACTTTCGAGCTGTCAGCCATTCTATGAACTTCTTTTCTCCTATACCCAGCTCCTTTGCTGTATCTCTGAATGAAAGATTGAGCTTCTTGTCTACCAGAGCATCAAAGTAATCCGCTTTTGGCTGCATCTCTTCGATGCGAGTGTTCAGGGCTGCTATCGTATGGTCTGCCAGTTTAAGCGCTCTTGCTAGTACCTGTTCCGGAGAGTTCCATGCTTTCTCTAAGTCTATGAAGTACTGTCTTATGATCTTGCCCTTATCGGTCTTGGACATCATACAGATATGCTTTGCAAGATCGACCGGGAGATCATAGTCGGTCAGCTCCATAAGCTGGATTCCGCCGTTGTTCTGAACCTCCGTACTTTTAGGTACGGGGGTTATTTTGTATTCAAGAAGCAATTCGTCGTATTGCTCAATCCATGCCGAAAACCTCTTTTGTATTCCAAGCGCTTCGTGTAAGTCTCTTGCTGATACCGTCTGAGTTTCATTGTTTACAGTAATGATTTCGTTCATAAAGCCTCCTATCCGAGTCCTTTAATGATGTCTCTTATCATTGCTATTCCGGAATCCATGCCTACATTGATTTTTTTGACATATCCATCCTTGAATGTGGCTGTTACGATTTCCTCATACCCGTTCTTTGTGTATTCGAGAGAATCAAGTTCCTCTGCGTACTCCCTTGTCATCTGAAGAGTGATACAGAACTGCTTTGCTATTTCTGCTTTGTTCTCCATATTCTCTCCTTTACGCCTGCTGCCGTCTCTTCATCTTCAGTTCAAAGATGCGTCTCTGTGCAATCTCGGCACTGTACCCAGCTCTTCCGTTCTGGTCCATCTCTCCGGTATAGCCGTTTCTGAGTTCCAGGTAGATTGTGGTTACATTCCTTTTGAATACTTCCGCAATCTCGGATACCTTGCTGTTGTTGTTGTACATTTTCTCGATAGCCTTCCTTTCTTCGAGTGTCAGCCATTTACTCTTTGACATCGTTCTGCTCCTTTCTCTTAAGGTGTGCCTCGTAATACATATCCAACCTTAAATCGCTGAATAAATATTGTGGTGTTTCATCCGGCATAAGCGGCTTCATCAGTTTCTTTTCTTCCCACTGCTTATGCTTGATATCTAAATGAAATTTAAATTGTCCTACTTCTCGGTCTTTAATCCTCTGATATAGTTCCTTTTCTCTCGGTTCCAATACTTGATCCTTGAGCTCCCATATCCAACCTACAAAGATCTGTTCTTTTTCTTCGTATATCATCCATCTTTGCGGCTGATCGTTTGCTACATCTACCAGTTGATCCAGCGTCATGTATTCCTCCTTTAGGCATAAAAAATAGTGCCCTAGAAACCTAAGTTTCTAAGACACTATCTGTGATACAATATGTTGTGCCTTTCGTCTCTTATGTTTCTATGGCACTTATTTTATAAATTCAGTAGTGAAAAGTCAAGTACTAAATGCAAGAAATTTTATAAAATTTTATTTCTATATGTTGTGGTGTGTCTTAAAGCCGCATACTATATGACTTTGCACAAAAATAAGGCAGTTAGTCTTTTACGACTGCTGCCTGCTTATCGTGAAACATTTGCCATACAATGTACTACATGCGGACATGCTTATAAAGCATATCAGAACATATCGCCTGTATGCTTTATGCGGCTTTGATACCCAGTTTCTCTAATTCTTCCTTGAATGCTTTATTACTGCTCTTATATCCGAGAATCTTCCGGGGATAGTTGTTCATCCAGTCCTCGGTCTCCTTCAGCTCCTGCTTTGATACATTGTCAAAGTCTGTGCCTTTCGGATGCTTCCTCCGGATCATGCCGTTCTGGTTCTCGTTAGTGCCACGCTCAAAGGAACTGTATGCATGAGCGTAATATATTTTCGTCCTGTTTATGGTCTTATTGATGCAAGATGCCTCAAGCTCATCTGACATAGCGAACTCGGATCCGTTGTCAAAGGTAATGCTCTTGAACACTTCTCTAAAATTTACCGGTCCCCATTTCCTTTCCAGAGCATCCAACGCCTTTACTATGGTCTCTGCCTCTCTGTTTGGCACCTTGATGATGATTTCTTGTCTGGTCTTCCTCTCGGTGATGGTAAACAGGGCGGACTTTGTTTTCTTCTTCTTTCCGGAGTATACGGTATCGCCTTCCCAGTGTCCGAACTCTTCCCTGTTCTTTACCTCTTCAGGACGCTTCTCTATGCTTTCGCCTGCCGGTGCGCGTGAAGTTTCTTTCTTTTTACTATATCTGTGAGATCCCTTGCCGTGTCTGGGGAGCTTCTGCATTGTCAGGTGTAGGAAGACTCCTTTTTTAATATAGCTGTAAAGAGTCGGTACTGATATGTTGACCTCGAAACCTTCTTCCTTTGCCTTTGCGAGAGCCGCTGCCGGAGAGTAGTTGTCTTCTGTCATGATCTTTTCAAGGTAATCGGCCAGTTCCTGATTGTTCCCGATCTTGAGGTCAGGGCCTTTCTCCTTCAGGTTGGCTCTGTATTTTTCTTCGGCGATATCCGGGCTATACGCCGTCTCCATTTCCCATGTGGCACCATCCAGCCTCTCATACTGTCCCCTGTTGATTTCTCTGTAAATAGTGGATGAATCCACGCGGAGCTTTGCTGCGATTTCTTTTTTTGACATACCTTTCTTAAGCCACTTCTCAATCCGTAGCCTGTCAGTCTTTGTGAGATGTTTGTATGTCCTGTGCTCCTTCGCTTCCATTGTCTTTTCTTTTTTTTCCGTCTTTGTTGGTCTTTATGTATAACTATGTGATATTTATATCGGACTTGCGCCGGCGCAATTTAACAATTTTATGCAAATTTTAGGCAAAATAAAAAGCCCCGGCAACAATCATAAGAAAGTCACCAGGGCTCTTTTTACAAAGTGTCTTTGTATTTTGTTTGGTTTTACAAGAATGTTGTTATTATCCTCTGTTTCGGTCGTTGAAGATGTTCTCCCACGCCTTTATGATTACGTAGAGTCCAAGACATTCGAGAGCAAGGATTCCTCCTACTACAACGAGGACAATGGTTATAAGCCACATCATAGAAGCCTCTTAAGGACATCTTCGGCTATCTGTGCTCTTTTATTCTGTGCGCTTGCAGACTGATCGGCGGGGCGTTCAAACTCAAGCATAAAGATCTTTGCAGCCTCCGATGCAGACTTTGAAGCGTTGAGCTTCGTCACGAGTGTCTTGGACATCTCTTTTACAAGAAATTCCATCTGCATTGTTCCGTCTCCGATGCTCTTTCCTTTGGATTTAGCATAATTAAGTAGTGCCTGTTTCCTGCTCCAATATGTCCACTGTGCAAGACCGTAACCTACAGAGTCTTTCACGAAGTTTGTATATGCTCCGGAGTCTACTGCTGCCGTATATGATGCATCATCCATTTCGAGCTTCTTTTCGTATGAGTTTTGAAGGTTTGTGGGCTTAAGTCCGCTTTCTGCCTGAAGGTTCGCGTAGATGCCCGCTGCTGCATAATCTGTAAATCCGTTTGATTTAAGAAAATCAAAATAAACATCTCCTGTCGTTGTCGGTCTGGTCATGAGGGCATTGACGCGATCTTGGACAGCGCGGTAATCATATCCGGCTTCCGTAAGAAGCTTCTTTCTCATTGCTCCGGTGCTCCACATTCCGGCAATTACTTCTTTTGCAATCTCTTCCACGGTTTTCTTTACGGTCTCTGTATATTCCACATAAGGGAGTTTGCCGTGTTTTGTCCATTTGTGGGACTGGTATCCTGCGACCGTTCCGATGTTAGCCACGGCTGTGATCTGAACGCAGTTCTTCCACTTCGGAGTACATTCTACTGCAAGACCTCCACCGATATAGATGCCGATATGACCGGACATCCACACTGCTTCCCCGGGGACTATCTTCGAGAAGTCTGTTGATACGTTCTGACAGAACCTTATCATTCCGTCTGCGGAGATATCCTGAACACCGTTTGAAGCGTAGACAGCTCCGCCGTATGTCTTGGATGTATCACCGGACCATCCCCAGAGCACGCCCTTAATAAGGCATACACAATCAAAGCCGAATGTATCAGCTGATGCAGCCTTGATCATAGCCTGTCTGTCTGCTGCTTTGTTGTACTGGTGATTATTGCAGTACCTATGCTTGTTCTTTTCGTTCATAGGCGCTCCAAAGCATCCCATAACATAAAGCGTCTTGTACCCCGTTGCTATCTTTTTAAGCTTTTCAATTAGTTCCTGATCCTTCATTTTTCGCCTCCGCATTAAGGTCTTTCGACAAAGCTGTATGTGTGGATGTGTTCTTTTCGGTCTTTGTCTCAAGTACTGTTTCTGTAATAATCTGATTTGCTGAAGCCGCTGCCGCATCTACCGCCGACTCGGACAGTACATATACGATCAGAGAACCGAATGCGGTGATGATCGCTGTGATCTGTGCGATATCGTTATCCCCTACATTAAACGCCACAAGCAGGGATCCGATGAAACCTGCGAGTGTTACCCAGAACTTTCTTGATGCAAGCTTCCTTATGATATCTTCTTTGCTCATTGCTGTTCCTCCCGTAATTTGAATATTTTGATAAGTGCACAGGATAAAATTTCGCCCCCAAAGCAGGCATAAAAGCATGTTGTGAGGGTATCGTGTGTTATTCCTGTTATCGATGTTGTGATAAACTCCGCTATCGTGTACATAATTATCATGACGATAGAGAATACTACATATTTTGTAAGGCTGTGGTTCTTCTTTTTCATATTGTCACCTGTGCGCTCTTTCGATCAGGTAATCATCAAGGGTGTTGATGGCTTCACTGACTTTTCCGTTACATCCCTGCTGGTGCAGTCCGTCAAGAACTGCTCTTAAGCACTCGACAATGATGAGCTGCTCCGCTTTAAGTTCCTGAACCTTTGCCTCAAAGTCGATGCTTATCTCTTCCTGTCGCTCTGAGATTTCTGTGAGCCTTTTGTTGAACTGCTCCATGTCATCCGCCCGCTCCTTTCGTATATCTTCTGCTGTGGCATCCCATTTTTGCTCTCTGTCATGCCGGGCGGTGATAGCTTTTACAATCTCTATGACCACTTTGCAGAATCCCCAGATACCCATGATGACAACGGCGATCTTTATGAGATCATCAAAAGTAACTACTTCCATTCGTTTTTCTCCTATTTGTCTCTTAATTGTCTTTTGAGCTCTTCTACTCTTTCCGACTGAAGCAAAATGTCATTCTGTTCTATGACCGCATCCTCTTCTTTAAGGATTCCGGCCAAGATCAGAATGACATTTATTAGCTCCTGTCTGGTTAGCCGCTCAAGTTCCTCGGGGCTCATTCATTATCCTTGATGGGATCGCCGTTTTCATCAAGCCCGAGAGCGAGAAGTGTTTCTCTTACGGCATCCTGGTATCTTGCAGGTACCCGTGCGAAAGTCCTCTTTCCGGCAATGATGAGTGCTACATAAAGATCTACCATGTTGTCTCCTTTCTGCCATATTGTGGCTGTGAGTGTGATTATGATTATAATTACAATAGTAATTACTTCTCTATTCTTCATCGATCGGGTCTCCGTTTGTGTCGTATCCAAGTTCAAGCAGTCTCTCTCTTACGGCATCTTGGTATCTTGCAGGTACCTTTTCAAAGGGCCTTGCCTTCTCAATGATTAAATGTGCGTATAAATCAACCATCTTCTCCTCCTTACATCATATCCATAAGCATCTCGGCGATATCTGCCAGAGCGCTCATGATTACTGTCTGATTGTCATTCGTGCCGGTGCCCTCAATCTTCTGCCCGGAATAGCTTTGATACTCTTCCTGGGACATAAGGGCTTCCTGATACGAGTAATACGCTTCTTCGTCGTGGGTTACTTCTTTTACGTTCGTTCTTACGTAGACCTTACCCGGACAAGATGTTGCATCTACAAGTTCAGGATACTGTCTGGATTCTGCCTGGTTCCATTCCATTTCTGTTCTCCCTTCTTGCGGCAATGGATAGCCGTCTTTTGTATTTTTGAAAATTCACATAAGGCTTTATGTGCGCCTTATAGCATCCGTAGGTGTCTGTTGCGTCTATCCAGCCGAGATATGAGAGCATCTGTCTTATCTCGTAGATTGACGGCTTTTCTTTCTTTGAAATCTTTTTAGCCTTCCTTGAAGCCTTTAACATGATCGAGCGTCTTAAGGTCGTTCTGTTTCTGTGAAATCGAAATCCCATGTAATCAAGGTCTCTGCCGTGCTCTTGTCCGCCTCTTATGTACGAAAACCTGAATACCTGCCAGTTGTCTTTTAAGGTGAGCCCGAGTTTTCTTTCAAGATATTCTTGGATATCTTTTCTCATCCGGTGGAGCTTCTTCTTGTTAGGTCCGAATATAACCATATCGTCCATGTATCTCATGTAATGCACCGCTTTAAGCTCCTGCTTTATGTAATGATCGAGTGGTGTCAGATACCAGTTTGAAAGCCACTGGCTTGTGTAGAATCCAAGTGGTAAGCCCTCCTCCGTCACATCCACCAGTTCGAGGATGATCTTTAAGACTCTTTCGTCATGGATCGTCTTTATGATCTTTTTCTTTAGGATCTCATGAGGAACGCTGTCAAAGAAGTGTCTGATATCCATCTTCAGGCAGTACTTGCAATTCTTCCCGTCGTTTGCGATCCACCTCTCAATCACTTTCTTTCCGGCATGAGCTCCTTTCTTTGGAAGTGATGCGTATGAGTGTTCATACATGCTTCTTTCAAAAATGGGCTTTAATACGTTTATAAGGGCGTGCTGCACAACCAGCTCTTCTAATGTCGGGACTATGATGGTTCTTTCCTTGTGGGACATTCCGTCTTTGATCTTGATAGGCTTATGGTGGGCGTTCTTGAAATTGCATATCCACACATAAGCCTCTTCTGCTATCTCTTCGTCCGTCTTTCCGGACTGTTTTATCATCTGTCTTATTCTTGGAGAATGCCTGGCAAGCTTTACCGCTTCAAGCCGGTTCTCCTTTGAGATCACCCTTTCGTATAAGTGGCCGTAGGATTTCATATTTCTCTTATCCTCTCACGGGCTTTCGACATGCTACTAACCCGCGCTTGCTCCGAGTTTATTTTCACCAAGGGGTGAGGAAGATATGCGGCATTTTGTTATTGTTCCGATAATGGATAAGATTGCACCGCCCCATTGTTCGTGTTCGTATTCGACACAGCGTTGTTCAGATTGACGCAGAACGCACCTTCAAGAAGGGTATTGTTCCAGTTGCCGCCGACAATCGCGAAGCAGGAAGCCGCCGCATAAATCCCTGTTGTTGTTCAGTTAATTAGGAGAAACCAAGGTTCCCCCTCTGCCGCAGGGCGGCATTCACCCTCTCCTTAAGACGCAAGTGGTTTGCAAGAGAGCACCGCCCCAAAGATCGTGTGCGTAACCGACACAGCGCTGTCCAGAGCGACGCAGAACGCACCCCCAAGAAGGGTATAGCCCCAGCCGCCGCCGACAAACGCGAAGCAGGAAGCCGCGAACCACAAGCCATCGCACTCATAAGTAGATGATGAGCCCGATGCTGTTACAGGGATTCTTCCTCCGTCAGTTGTTACGCATTCGTTGATATACCCTCCGGATGTGCCTGCTGCCGTTCCGGCTGTCTTATATCCGGCTCCGGTGGTGTTATATCCGTCCGCTGTGGTGCCGTCGTGTCTTCCGGCTGTCAGCTTGTAAAGGATCTGTGAACTTGCGTTTGTCACAAGCCCTTCGCATCTTCTCCACAGGTTCGACCAGTAAAATTCCATGCCGAAGACCTTTAGGTAGCAATCAGCCGTTGCGGATGTAGCATAGAACAGACCTCTTGTATTCATGGCGCCCTGCCCGTATGCACTGGATGAGTTTGCGTGACCGTAGCCATATACTCCCTGGGTATCTGTTGACTTACCCATAAGCACGAGAAGATCAGCAATCAGGAGTCTGTCGGATAGTACTTCGATGTCCCATCCGTCACCGTTTGCTTTTGCGTATGCGATCTCTGTCGTTCCGGTCTGGGATACCATGTTTGTACCGCCTGACTTTGACCTCAATTTGTTTGATACATTCGAGCCGAAATAAATTGCGGTGTAAAAATGGTCTATCTGATTGTCGTTGATGTCGTAATTGCACAGACAATCGTAATCCTCATCTATCTGTACATCGGAACATCTGAAATAATATACTCCGTCCTCTTCCCATCTCTTTGTCCAGATCTTCGGCCACTCCATCATTGCATTTTTGCCGGTGCCGGCAGAGTCCGTGATGTCCGCTGCCGTAGTGCCGTCTTCCTGCTTTGAATAGTCGGATATGCTTAAATAATACTCAACCGTTCCGTCAGGGTTGAGCATACAGGGCTTTGGCATAAAGAATATGTCATCCTGTGACTCTGACCATCCGCCATAGTTCGGAGTGCCTGCTGAGAAGTTCATTGTAAAAGGTGTGAAGTTCTCATTATTCACATCCGCGGGATATGTCACCCTCCCGGATGGCGAGGCGTTGCTTTTTGCCAGATTGTAGCCATAAAGGTGACCCTGCTGCACGGTCATTGTTAAAGTACGAACATTGCCCTGCACTGCTATATAGCTGTTACTGTCTTTATCAAGCACGACATGTATATCATCCGTGCCCTGGTAATAATCAATGTCCTCATACGAGACAACTACCTGTCCTCCTACAATGGAGTATGAGGCTTTTGAGAGTTTAAGGGATACATGGTATGTATCGCCCACAGGAATATTGAAGGTTGCGTTTCCTACGCCGCCGTTAATAGCTGTGTCTTGTGTTGTGCCGGTTGTCTCATTTGTAAGGGTGAGCCTTGCTATCACATCCTCGGCAATCTGTTCCAGCGAGTCTGATGTGATCACGCTCACAGTACAGACTTCCTGCTCTGTAGGCGTAGCGGATACAGATATATTATCCATATTGACCATGCCGTGATCAGATATGGTAAAAGCTGCAAAATAATATGTCGTTTCGTTGGTCAGTCCGGTAAGCTCGTAGCCGGTGGACTCATATTGTCCCGGTGTTGTTGTGAATACTTCCGTTCCGTCTTCCGGACCCGCCGGAGCTGACCCTGTTTTGTAAACTACTTTAGTACCTGCCACTGTGACAAGCTTCTGTGAGTCAATTACCGTATCTGATGCATCGGTTACATATATTGTTACCTTCTGATCGCCCGGAACGACTCTTAAGGAAGCGCAAGGCTTCGGGGTAAGTCCTAAATATTTACCCGCCTTCATGTCTTCCGTATTCAAATATGTCGGTGATATTAAGCCCATCTCATCCTCCTTATACTCTGGTCTGTACTGTTGTTATTGTTGATCCGTTTACTGTCGTGACTGCTCTTGCTACCTCTGCTCCGAGCGCGGAATATAGAATGCTTGTAATAGTCTTTATGCCGCCTGATGCGGCTGTGGTTGTGACTATGCTTCTTCCGTCGGTGGTAACTCCTCCCTCTGTGACCTGCTCCGTCTCTGTTATGGTAGAGCCGTTTATCGTGGTGATTGATGATGCAAAGCCGTGATCAAGCAGGGCGTTTATCTCCGCATCGTCAATCTCAAGCTGAAGGTGTCCTGCTGTGGAGCTGTCTAAAATGTCTCTTATGGAGTCCACCCATGCCTCAAAGGTTGCCTGTTGATTGGTGCTCCATGTCTCAAAGTCTGTCTCCTGATTTCCTTCCCAGGTCTCGAAGTTCTGTTCCTGTGCCTGCCTCCATGCTGCAAAGGCTGTCTCGTTTTCGGAAATGAATGTCTCTATCTGAGCCTGCATAACGGATGTATCCACAGAATCAAGTTCAGATTCCATGAGACCGCAATAATCACCGTTAAGTCTTAGGTCTGTGATATCCGCTGCCGTGATCTCCGTGGTGCCAGCTGTTCTATGTACCGCATACAGGAATATCTCATCGTAATCATCGTTTCTTCTGATGGTGGGATATGCCGGTGTTGCTGCCGCTGTTCCTCTAACAACCTCGAGCCCTGCTTTGTTGGCGTTCTTGTCCAGCTGAAGTGCGATAATATCAACGCGGTCGAGGGAGCCGTCTGAGTCGGAAAATGTAAGCGTCTGCGCTGTTGAACATACCGGGAATATCGCCCAAAAGTCATTTACATGGAGACACCCGAGCCCCGTTCCGATTGTAACGGTCAGATTGCCATTTGCTGATGCCGTGAAATCCGTTCCTCGCAAGATTCCTCTTGATCTTGCCGAGTATGCTGCGCCGAGTCCGGAGGCTGTGTATTCCTTTTCGTCCATCGGCCATGCTACAAGTTCGTTCATGTCTATCCTCCTTTATTCGAGTAATTCAAAATTGCTGAAGGTCAGCTCCATCGACTTACCCGATTCCTCGTAAATAAGTTTTACGGCCGTGACCATAGCTTTTGCTCTTAGGCCGATCTCTTTGATGATGATCGGCATTGTATCTCCCATCTCATAATCAGTTCCGTATATCGGGACAGTGTTTCTGGCTTCCAGTTTGATAGTCAGTGCGTTCATGTGCTTAAGCAGTGCCGCCCATGCGTAATTTGTCAGTACGACTGTGTACTCTTCATCGGTATAGGTTGCCTGTGTCGTGCCTCCTGCTCCGTCATCCACCTGGTAGGTGTGCGACACTCCGGATCCATCAATATATATTTCGTGTCGTTCGTTTCCGGTAGTTGAGGTTTGTCCTACGTATACGATCTGTTGTGTGAAAGTATCGCCTTCTGAAGGAGCTTCCCCGTTGCATACACCTACATTTCCGTAGTCCGAATAATCCAGTATCGATGATGCTGAAGCTACGTTCTGAGGCGGAGTACCAAAGTATCCTACGTAATCATCTGTTGTCTGGTCACTTCTGTCTGTTCCTGTGAGGATATCCAATGTTTCTTCTGCCGTCGCAGGATTAAACGTGTGCTGAAAGCCTATACTGCCGGCTTCTGCAATATCACAAAATGCTTCATAGCATGATCCCCAGGATGCCGTGTAATCTATCTGGGAGGATTCCCGAGACGTTCCGGTTGATACCAAAAGGCCTCTTTTGTTTGCATCTGCGATAGCCAGGATGCCTGATACCGCATCTGTTACATCCACATCTCCAAGGACTGCTCTCTGCTTCCATCTGCATGATGTAAACTCGCCGCGTACTTCTATTACGGTTCTGCCGTCTTTGTTTATCGTCTTATCAAGATATGTGATCAGAGCAGCAATGTTTGGAGTATCCGGATTGTAAAGAATTCCCCAATCTGTCAGAAGGTTCCTGTTTTTTTCAGAGCATGAGCATATAAGCTTGAACTCTCCTGCAGACTGCCACTCCGGCATCCATTGGAGCGATTCGATGCCCTCAATGAGTCCGGTTCTTCTTCCGTCCTGATATGAGTAAAGTAAACAATTAGACATTTGACGCTACCCCCGAAGGAGCTTTTATCGTGGCTGTCACATTGTTTCTTCCGGCATCAGCTGTAAACCTCAATATATTCGATCCTGGTTTTAAAACCATTTCAAGATCTGAATTTATATCAAGCTCCGCGAAAGCGTTGGACTCCGAACCGTCTTCTGCGTAATACGTGCAGCCTCTTTCTCCTGATACTGTTGATATGATCGCCGATTCTCCGACGGTCATGGTTTTGTTTAATTGTATGTAGGTTCTTGTTGCCAGATTGTAGAGCCTTGGGTTCGTGCATTGTGCCGTTGCTTTAAGATACAATCTGAACTCTGTTTCGCCGTTTCCTTCGTTGTACACGTCCGTGTCAACGCTTCCCTTGGCTGATGATATGTACCATGAGCCGGATGTTGATACCGGGGTAGGAAACCATGTGGAACTTAAGCCTCCCAGTGTAGTTGTGGCCGTCTCTACTGTCCTCCAATATGGGAATGAAGCATGGAAGGTAAACTGAAACGGCATAATGCCGAGCCTGTCGGTAAGAGCCTGCTGCCGTCTTAAATGCGGTATCTTCTTTGAGTAGTTCACATTGATTGCTGCTGCAGCTATCTTCTCCTCGGTGTGAAGTGTGCTCTTCGCTTCCCCGCTTAAGTACCACTTAACACCGCTTGCATCTGTCTTGTATAAAATCGCCTCCGTGAAAGGTCTGACTGCAAGGTTTAATTTTTTCTTTCCGCTCTCACAGTCTCCTATGATCAGCCCGTTCACGGTCAGGTCTCTCGATGACACAGAAGAAGCATCGTGCGTAGTGCCGATGCTTCCTGCTGACTGTGTTTCGTTTATGTTTATCTCAAGACCGTCTTCTCCTGCTATTTCAGTGATCCAGAACGAGGTGTCCGGCGAAAAGATAACCTCATTCCCGTCACATTTGTATGCGTATGTTGGTATCATAATCTACCCCAGCTTCCATCTCAGGCGAGCCGCCATATTTTCGGTCTGCTGGCACATCTCGCGCTCGCTAAGAGAATCATGTGTATAAAATGTATTGTTCTGTGTAACATTAGTTCCTGCTGTGGCAAATGCGGGTTGAAGTTGTCCCGGAGTGAATGCGTTGAGCTTTAATCTGTCTTTTATCATCGTGTATCTGCTCACTCCGTCCATAGCATCCGATACGGAGCCCATATTGTCGGTGATACCTTCTGCTATGCCTTCAGGGATCCATTTTCCGACTTCATCCCTCATGAGTTTTGAAGGTGAATGAATATCCAGAGCCGCCTTTGCTTCCTTCAGAGCTGTTTCTGCTACCGTTTTTGCCGCATTCTTGATAGCGTCCATTCCTTCGCCGGAAGTCATGCCGGAGGCTATACCTTTGTCTATCTGGATACCTACTCCTGCCCAGTTGACTGACTCGAAAGCGCTCTTTACGGCTACCGCCGAAGACCTTGCGATTGTCGCAAGTTTGGAGGGCATGCCGGACATGCCGGATGCTACGCCGTTTGCCACCATGAGACCGGCGTTCCTTGCTGATCCGACTGATGATGTGATCGCAAGTACAAAACTGGTCATTGATGCCTTTGCTAAAATCGGGAGTTGAAGCATCGCTGTCTGAATAGCCGTATTGATCCCCTGTGCCATTGCTTGAGCTGTTGCTACTGCCGTCGGTGATGCTTTGGTAAAGCTGTTTACAAAGGCTTCTACCGCTCCGGCCGCGATATCTTTAAGACCGTTTAAGCCGTTCTTTACGATATCCACGCCGGCAACCATATCCTGCATTGCCTTATTCGCCGCAAGAGCGGAGTCGCATATTGTGGTGACTGCCCCCGCCACGATCTCCATTGACGCTCCGAGAAGCGCCGCTGATGCTGCCGATGTCGCAAGCGTTACGGTAAGTCCCACAAGCGCAAGATCAAGTGCTCCTATTGCGAGGGCAAGTGCTCCACAGGATACTGCGCCTGCCGTCATCGGAAGAAAAGCTACTCCGAGCGCTGTTGCCAGTATTCCGAATGCCGCCGCTCCTGATGTTGCCACCGTGCTCACTCTTGCAAGACCCATTGCTACAAGATTAAGTCCTGCTCCGAGAAGTGTTACCGCTCCGCTTAAAAGTGCAAGTGCTCCGCTTAATACTGCTACACCTGCTGCCGCTACGAGTGCTCCTGCTCCTGCTGCGATAAGTCCTGCTGCCATTGTCAGGAGTCCTGTGCCCGCAACTACTGCCGCTGCTCCTCCTGCGATTGCGCCGGGCGCAAATATGCCCATTGCAACTCCGAGGGCTGCGATCGCTACGGATGCTGAAAGTCCGTATTCCGATATTGTAGGAAGCTGTGTGGCAAGGATAGCCATTCCACCACATGCCATAAGCACTCCTGCACCCACAAGGGCTATTGCTGCTCCAAAAGCAACGAGACCCACCGCTCCGGCTGTGAGTGCCGGTGCAACAGCTGCCGCTCCTACCGCAAAGCCTGCGATTGCTATTACAAGACCTCCGAGGGCTATCGCTGCTCCGGGGCCTGCGTTTGCTATCTCTATTGCTGCCTTGGCTAGTAATGCGAGACCTGCTGCTGCAAGTAATATTCCTGCTCCTGCCGCTACGAGTCCTAATGCGTTGGATGACAAAGTGCCCATTGCCGAGCCAGCTGACGATACCGGAGCGGCTGCCGTGCTTGCCGCCGATCCGAGGCTTGTAAACTTGCCGATAACTCCCGTCAGTGCTCCGCCTACCTTTGTAGCGATAGGAGCGATGGACATAGCGAACTTGCCAACCATTAAGGCGCCGATTCCTGCTATGACCGCAAGAGTGGCAGGTGATGCGTTCTGTAACGCGTTTCCTATGGCTGTCATTACCTGTGAGCCGACACTTGCCCAGTCTACTTGCGAAAGCGCCTGTCCTATGCCGTCGAGTAATGTGATAAAGCCGTTGATGATAAGGTCGATATTCTCGACAAGCCCCGTCACGAGCATGGTCACGATGGATACCGCCGCCGTGATCATGTCCGGTAATATGACAGGAAGTGTCTGAAATACTCCCTGAATCACGCCCTGTAATAATGCCATTCCGACCGTCAAAAGCGTGGGCAGTACTACCGGGATGTTTGATGCTATTGCTGAAACCACAGATGTCATTGCTGTGGTTATTGCTGTCTGATTTGTCGATATAAACTCTCCCACACCTTCAAGCAGTGTATTGACTGCTGTGGTGATATCCGGGAGTTTCTGTATGATCCATTGTCCGACATTGGAAAACAGATCCATCACTGCGGGGCCTATTGCGGAAAAGCCGCCTTCCTGAAATGCTGCCGCTATTCCTTGAACGCCTTCATTTGCTATTCCTGTAAGCTCTGCTAAAGGTCCGCCTACGCCCTGATAGATCATTATCCCGAGGTTCGACACCGAATTTTTGAGCTGTTCGCTCTTAAACTTAAAGGTGTCCGTCATGGTCTCGTAGGCGGCTTTTGTGGTATCTGTGGATGTCTGTAGGGTTTCAAGGTTTTCGTTGAAAGTCTCAATGCCCTGAGACATGATGGCAGCCGATGCCTTACCGGCTTCCGCTGAGCTCCACAGGTTCATCATTGCTTCCGAATCGCCGTCCACGCTGTCGGATACGATCTGAAGGACATCCGCAAGGGAGTATCCCTCGTTCATAAGGGTTCCGAAAGACTTTCCCGTCTTTGACACGATGATCTTTCCGACTTCCGTTCCGTTGTCTGCCAATTCTTTGAACATGGAAGACATATATGTGGTTGATTCTGCGGTATTGATACCATTTTTAGTAAGCGAGATATAGCCTGACTCGATATTTTCCAAAGAAATGCCATACGCTCCGCCTGTTGCGATGGCTTTACCCATTGCCTGGGACAACTCCGCCACAGTTGTTACGCCGAGGTTCTGTGTGGTGATAAGCGAATCGGATATGTGTGCCGCATCCTCTGCGCTCATATGGTATGCGTTCATTGCCGTAGTCATGACGGATATAGAAGAATCAAGATCTGCAAAGCCTGCTACTGCGAGCTGGTTTGCCTGATCCACGATACCCAGTGAGTCCTCCATGCTCTTTCCTGTTGCGGATATGACGGAGTAAACGGCTTCGTTTATGGTGTCGGCTGACTGCGCTGTAGCGTTTGACATGGACAGAACCTGCTTGCTGAAGGCTTCCATTTCTGCCGCCGTCCCGCCGGAGATTGATTGAACCTTTGCAAGAGATGTCTCAAAATTTACTCCGACAGTCATTGCTGAAGAGGCAATATTGCCCAGAGCATGAGCCGCGCTGGTAGCCATATTGGCAATCATAGTACCTGCTGCCACTGTAAAGGCAGAAATTCCACCCTTTAAGCCGCTTGACAGTAAACTTCCACCGCTCTTTCCGGCTGAACCTGCCTCTTTGTTAATCAGGCTCTGTATGGATCCGCTGATACCTTTTGCGGACGGTATGATTTGTATATATGCCTGTCCTACTTCAGTAGCCATTGATTATCTTCCTTCTTGCTTCTTCAAAATCTTCCGCTGTTGCGAAAGTCATTATTTCCTTCTTTTCTTCTTTCGTGAGGGCTTCAACGATGGATTTTGGTCTTTTTCTGCCTTTCTCTGCGTCCTTTGTCCTTGACCATGCCAAAAGAGAAAGCCTGTCCACTGCTGCCGCCATCAGTAAATCTTTGGGTGCTACCCTCATTCCGCTAAGTGACATAGCCGATCTGGAATCATCGCGGAGTCCCGCTGCCAGTGTTGCTGAGAGCTTGACTGGCAGCTGTGTATAATCGTAAATGTGATATATCTCCGCAAAGTCACATATCAGTGCTTCTTCGTCGTTTTCGAGATAGCGGATGAGGACTGCGAGTTTTTTTCTCCGATCTTCTCCCCGACCTGCATCTGAATCTCGTTGACCTCTTCAGACATGGCCTGCATGGTGACAAGCCCGTCCTCGGATAAAGACCTTACATGCTCTTCCAGGGCTTCGGCCTGTTCGGCTCCGAGTACTAATTCCGTGACCGTAACGGTAAGCTCCGCATTGAGAAGGCCGACCTTTTCGGGGTCGGTCATCTTCTTTGCGTCGTTTATCTTCTTTACGATCTTGGCGTAATCGTAGCTTCCAAAGACCTGTTCGTTGACCGAATACTTGAAACCGCTCTTTGTCTGTCCTTTAACCATCCTGTTCCTCCTTATGATGCTGCCTGGATATATTCGTAGTGAGTATTGCCGGAAGCATCTGGCATAGCTGTTAATGTGGTCTCGTAACCAACTACTTCTTCGTCGGTATATGTGATATCGCCAATCTCGGAAATCTTGCCATCAGGAATAACAATTCTCTTAAGAACACCGCCCCTCATGATCATGTCGAATACCCATACGGCCTCTTCCTGATCGTCTGCGTTTGCAGTGATTGAAAGGCCTGTCGCAAGTGTGCCTGACACATTGGAGTCTCCGTATACTGCTTTTAATACCTCCACGTTCAGAGCCTCAATAGGCGTGAACTGGAAGGTGTCAGCCTTCTCGGACTGATATGCCAGAACAACATCGCCGCCCCATGCCTTTACGGTATCAGATTCAGGGCTATTGGTATTTACAAGTCCGTCCTCTGAAAGATAACCGAGTGCCTTGAAGACCTCTGCAAGTGCTGTAGTTGCATCTGTGGGAAGAGCAGTCCCTAAAGGTGCTCTGTAGATTGCTCCACCTGTGCGGGGTTTAGCCGCTGTAACATTTGATACTGTGCTCATTTAAACATCCTCCTTGTAATATGTGATGTCGTATACCGCCTGATAGCGGTATTTGCGTGTACTTGTGTCTGTGAAATTGTAATCGGAATTAAGCTTCGAGTGCGTGATGCTGTCCAGTTCGTCCGGTAGGGCATCCATAGCCTCTTTTGCCTGTTCGTTCAGTTCTAAGGCTTCAAGCAACGTATCGCCGTATGACTGTACCGCTATTGTAGCCCGTGAGAGTCTGTTACTTATCCCGCTTCCGGTCTTTTCGATCAATACGAATTGCGCCGGCGCATTTTCCGGATATTCCGCATAAGCTTCCACAGAGAGCTGTTCGTTCAGATATGCAATAAGTGTTGTCTCTATCATCCGCCCACCGCCTTTAAGAGAGTATTATTTTTCTTGTTGTCGTTTACGGCTCGCATATCCGTTGCCGCAATCACGGCTCCGGCACGTTCCGGGTAATTGATGTCATGCACTGCATAGCCGGATCCGCACCTTGAGAGTGCTTCCTTTGCTTTCTGCCTGCACTGATTCTGAATACCTTCCGACTTCAGGAGCTCTCTTACTCCTGCTTTATTAAGCTTGAACTGTACATTACTCATAAGCTTCCACCGATATCAGCTTGTTGCAAGGAATGTGAGAGAAGCTGACGAAACTCTCTTTCACATCTCCGATCACCCTGTACTCTTTGCCTTTAATCCTTACGGATGCTCCGGCCCATGGGTGGGTGTCTTCGTTGGGCAAAAATACCTCATAGGCTATCCTTTTGCCTGACAGGTTCATCTCGTTCTCGATGTCTTCTGTCGAGGGCGAACCTACCACGCATCCAGATACATCTTCCCATTCTTCCGCATAAGTCGGATGGTTTAAGGCATCTTTTCCCGTCTGTGTCCTTGTCTTAATCTGTATTGTCGTTTGATTTAGAACCATAAAATTCCAACACTCCATACTTCTGGCGCATAAGCCCGAGCCTCTTAAGCTCCGTTTTCTTGATAAACAGTCCTCCGCCCGGTACCAGATAGGTACCTGATACGGAGTAGCCCAGCGCGGACTCGCTCATTTGCGTCATCGGTGTTCCTTCCGTCGGACTCATTAATTCCCTCATTACGACATCTACGGTCACGGATTTAGCAACCGATGCCAAAAGCGTTGAGTCTGCCACCATCGCATCAAGATCCTTGCCGACTTTCTCGGCTTCGTATCTCAACGAATCGCACACGAGCGGTATAAGCTGTTCTGCTCTTTCCTGCTCTTCGGCTGTAAGGGCTCTTTTAAGCGCTATGATATCGTTTACTGTTGCAAAATCACTCATTTTTCTTCCTCTTGGCTGCGGTCTTTGTCTCCTTTTCCCCTTCAGCCCTCGTATTCTGTTTCGGGGCAGTTTCTTTGACCACGGGCTCCCATCCACCGCCTGATATTTCACAGGCGGTCGTGATGGTCACTTTGCCGTTTGTATAGGTATACATTACTGGTTATCGATAATAGCGAATGCAGCGGGTACGAGGATGCTGAATCCGATATAAGCCTCGGCTCTGAGGTAAACCTGGTTGTGCCCCTTAAGATCTCCGAGAGTTGCGTCATTGTCGGGGTTACCGTATTCGATCACCTTAACAGGGATCTGCTTAGCATAGCCCCACTTGAAGCAGTTCTGGAAGTCTCCGACGATTGCAAGGTCATCAGAGCTATTAAATGCTACAGTGCCGTTGACCTGTACAGGAAGCCCCTTAATGGTTCCGGGGGCAGAACCCCATGCCAGTTCGGGGAAGCGAGGCTGAAGGTTATCCTGACCGAGTGTGAGAGCTGCAAGAGCGGACCTGAAAGCCGGTGCTATAGCTGCGCCGTTTACTTCCCACTCTGCACCCTGTACTGCTGCAATGGCAGATTCCATATGGTCGTTTGCATCTCCTGATGCTGTGCCATGGTGGATTCTGGTAATAGTTGTTCCGGCTGTTACCTCTGCAAGGTCAAAGCAGTTATTACCGATGATTGCGGAAGCAGATCCGGTTCTAGGGTTCACGCCATGGAATGCCATGATATCAAGTCCTCTTGAGAGCTTTTTGGCAAAGCCATCTGTGAAAGCCTCAAGAACGCCGAGCTGATAATCCTCGTTCTCCTGCATGAACTCATCAGATACACGAGTACCATATTCTACCTTGAAGGGAACGATGGTTCTCGAGCCGATGGTCGCACCGCCGTTAGACTTTGCTCCGTTCTCCGCTACGATGTCGATCTCAGAATCAAGGTCGAAAGTAAATTCTTTGTTACCGTTGAATGCAATAGGGGTTGCTCCGCAAAGGTTAGCGATTGCCGATTTGCCCTTTACATTGCTGACCATACCCTTTACAAGTTCCTCCGGAAAAAGGCCGGTTCCTTTTGAAATAATGCTGCTCATTTAAAAATCCTCCTTATGATTTTAAGCTGCTTAGCAGTGCCTGGTAGCCTGCGTTTGTCTTGCCTGCTGCCCCGGCTGGCTCTGTGCTCTTTGCCGGCGCTGCGGCACCTTTCATTTTGCCTATCGTTTCAGAGAGGCTTTTTGCGTCGCTCCTGATATCGTCCTCGGTTTCTCCCGAGAGGCGGGTTGCCAGAGAGTAATCAAGGCCTACCTCGTGTGCTATCCTTGCCTTAAGTGCGGAAGTCTCGTATTTCTTCACGGAGCCTTCAAGCTCTGCGATCTTCTTGTCTTTTTCCTCGACTCCCTTAAGCTGCTCGGCATAGCTTGCGATCTGCTTCTCGTAATCCGCCGTCTTAGTCTTCAGGTCTTCGTAATCCGCATACTTCTCTGCGGTCTTCTTTGCCTGTGCCTCACGGTCTCTCGTAAGCCTGTCCTTGATTGCCGCGTCAAACTCTTCCTGTGTAGTGATAGGTGTAAATTCTGCCATCTTGTTATCCTTTCCCCACTTATCCGCGTGGTGAGCGTAATATTGTATTAAAAAAGAGCCTTGCGGCTCTCCTTTAATAGCTTACCTTTTGTTTCTTTCTCTTCTTTACACGGGTACATGCCCAGTGAGCAAGTATCATGGAATCCATGAGGCTAATATCGATATCCTCCTTTAAACTCTTGAATCCGAATCCGCCGTTTGAACCTATAGCTCTCTTGTCACAGTTTGTAACTGCCAGGGTGAGTGAATTTTGCCCCGCATGTCTTATCTCCTTTGCTTCAAGAGCCTGCTCAAATACCGCATTTGCGGTTATTACTTCCTTAACGGTCGGAAGAACCGGTATAGGCTTTATCTTGGCCTCGTGCATCTGCTGTTTCATGAGCTGTTGTCCGCTTGCTCCGTCGATTATGACCTGTGCCACATCGGCGGTCTTTAAGAACTTAAGCATCCATGTGTCACCGTTCCTGATTGGACGGCAATCAATAGCCTCGACGAATATTTTTCCGGTTGTCGTTCTGATGGCAATGGACATTGATACATTCTCTCCGTCCTTGCCGTACTTGATACCCACACATAATTTGCCGTCAAATTTCGGAACGGTCTTAACCTTAAGTGCCATCCATTCGACTTCGGATATTGCAGACTTAAGATCGTACTCAATCCACAATCCGAGGCGCTGGATATTGAAGTCCAGATAATCGCCGGTGATCTCCGCTGCAATGTCTCTTTCCTTCAGGGTGATGCCAAGAGCCGGGTTTGTCTCATACCACGCATCCACATCGTGTGGATCGTGCTGATTTCCCACTGACCACTCTTCCCATCCGGAATCGGTAGTTTTGCCTGCGAGTATCTCTTTTCTCAACCGGCTGAAGACATCTCCGGAGCTTACTGCCGTCGGCGGTGTTCCGAGCATTATAATCTGCGGATTCTTCGATGCTGTGACGATGTATTTCAGGGCGGTCTCCTGATCGTCCTGGTACTCCTGTGCCTCATCTATCACAAGCAGGTCATAGCCTTGTCCGAGTCCGACCTTTGATGTTCTTGTGCGGTACTCAATACGGCCTCCGCCTGTCACGAATATATGCTCTCTGCCGTTGGCTCTGAAGGTGTGTTCTATGGGAATACCCGTCTTTTTAAGAAGTTCGTAAAGCGCCTCCCAAGAGCTGTGTGCTGTGTCTGTGCGGTGTGCTGTGTGAAGAATCTTTTCTCCGTGCAGTAGTCCCCACATCTCTCTTGCGTAAACACTCTCGGTCTTGCCGTTTCGTCTGGATACTGCATATCCAAACTTGATGTGCGTCCACAGTCCTTCATCGTTGACAGCCATCATGTTCTTAAGAACGCCCTGCTGCCATTCCATGAGTTCTCTGCCGGTTAGGGAATAAAGCTTTGCTGCTTCAGCTCCCCTGGTCTCCGTGTATGGAATTATTGCGGACTGAGTGGGCTGCTGGCTTCCAATTCGTGCCATAAGCCCTCCTTTCTCAGTTCGACGTGTTCCTCATGTCTGGTGATCTGCTCCTGCTTATCATGGTTTTAGTCCTCTTCCTGATGATCCAATATGCTGAAGAGCTGCATTGCAAGCTCTCCGGCCATGTATGCCTGAAGTTCATCTGAACCCTCGTCGGAGATATCCCCGCTGTCGATCAGCATGTTCAGGTTCTTACACATGTCATCGATTGCCATCTTATAGCCGAAGAAGTACTGTCTTTCCTTTTCGTCCTTGATATCCTCTTCCTTGTATGCAGGATCCTCTTCAAGGGACTGCATCTCTCCCCAGGCTGAAAGCTTCTGGTCGATAAGATCCTTGTTTTCGTCAAAACTTAATGCACATCTCATGTCTATGTTCTCCTTTATTTGCATAATAAAAGCACCCGAGGGTGCTTATGTTATAATCTCCTTATCAGCTGGCCGGCTGAAATAATGTGAAAAGGAGATTGTTGTTATGTTATCCGATGAAGATCTGCGAAAAATACACTCGGAAGCTTTAAGGGCTTTCCGGAATGAATTTTCTGATCACGGTGCCGCAACGAGTTCCGACGATTTATCCAAAGCTGTTGCGGATGCTGTTGTAAAAGCTATCATTCTTTATGACCAGCTTCGGGATTAAGGATTTCTCTCACCGCATTGGAGAATGTGATAAATTCTTCTTCGATGCGGTGCCTTTCATCATCAGTTACATCCATGTCAACTCTTATGCTGACAGCGGGAAGTGCGGTGTCTATATCGTCAATCAAAATTGCCTTCATTCTCTTACCTCCTGGCATAATAAAAGCACCGGGCCACCGATGCTTAAATGAATGGTACTATTGCTTTAACATCTTTTAGGATGGCTAACGCTTTCTCCATTAATGAATTCTCACACAAATACTCAATTCCTTGAGGTGTGATCTGGGTGTTGTCCAGATTGTCTATAATCACATCACTGCCCCAAGCCTTAGTGATTGACACACCCTTAATGTATCCTTGCTCCATCAAGTTCTCAATAATATACGCCCAGTATCGTTCGTTGACCTTTAAGTACTTGCTGTTTGCTTCAAGCATTTTGCCATCTACCGGTTCTCCGGCTTTGAGCTGAGTGTATAGATACGCTAATATCTGATAAACGATAACATGATAATCGTCTCTTGCCATATTGTTCTCCTGTTATGATAAAAGCACCGGGGTTTCCGATGCTTTTTGTGTTAAAATCCAAATTTTGAGTCAATTATTGCTCTTACATTTTCTTTATTCCCGCCATAGGCTTCTATCCCAAGTACATGGAGAGCGGCTAGTGCAAAATCGGAAACTGTGTATCCGCCGGTCAAGGTGAGCGTTCCCGTATTGTCTGTTGTAAGGTTTTGGATTTGCCTTACTATTGCAGGCTCCTTGAATCCATGCTTAACTGCTTCGACTATCCCATTCATTCTGTAAAAAGATG
>ERZ842401.1433-NODE-1433-length-34170-cov-50.166759_pt1 | contig 34170 bp, 18 predicted proteins | sample MGYA00521270_ERZ842401 | MGnify/ENA primary metagenome ERZ842401 (study PRJEB31892, sample SAMEA3878208) | bioreactor metagenome | biome: Moose rumen | place: Sweden | collected 2011-10 | study: EMG produced TPA metagenomics assembly of the PRJEB12797 data set...
CCCGGCGTGTTCCGCTTCCCCGGCGGCTGCATCGTCGAGGGCACCACGCTCGACACCCGCTACCAGTGGAAGAACACCATCGGCCCGGTGGAGAACCGCCCCATCAACCGCAACCGCTGGGAGGACACCTTCGACTATCGCTACTTTGCCGACTACTACCAGTCCTACGGCCTGGGCTTCTACGAGTTCTTCCAGCTGTGCGAGGACATCGGCGCCGAGCCGCTGCCAGTGCTCAGCGTGGGCCTGGCATGCCAGTTCCAGAACGGACTTGACGCCCACGCCCAGATGGACCAGCTGCAGCCCTTCATCGACGATTGCCTCGACCTCATCGAGTTTGCCAACGGCGACCCCGCCACCTCCAAGTGGGCCAAGATCCGCGCCGACATGGGCCACCCCGCCCCCTTCAACATGAAGTACCTGGGCATTGGCAACGAGCAGTGGGACACCCCCTACTTCGACCGTCTGAAGCCCTTCGTCAAGGCCGTGCGCGCCAAATATCCCCACATCAAGATAGTGGGCACCAGCGGCCCCGACAGCGAAGGCAAGATGTTCGAGAAGGGATGGGCTGCCATGCGCGAGCAGAAGGCCGACCTCGTCGACGAGCACTTCTATCGCCCCGAGAACTGGTTCCTTGCTACCCCCGACGCCCGTGAGCGCTACGGCAACTGCGGCGCCATGCGCTACGACAGCTACGACCGCAAGGGGCCGAAGGTGTTTGCCGGCGAGTATGCCTGCCACGGCAAGGGGAAGAAGTGGAACCACTACGAGACATCGCTCTACGAGGCTGCCTTCATGACCGGACTGGAGCGCAATGCCGACATCGTCGAGATGGCCACATACGCACCCCTCTTCGCCCACGTCGACGGCTGGCAGTGGCGCCCCGACATGATATGGTACGACAACCTGCGCATGTTCAAGTCGGTCAGCTACTACGTGCAGCAGATGTACGCCACTAACAAGGGCACCAACGTGCTCACGCTGACCATGGACGGCAAGCCCGTGGCCGGACAAGACGGGCAAGACGGACTCTTTGCCTCAGCCGTCTGCGACAAGACGACGGGCGAGGTGGTCATCAAGGTGGTCAACACCTCCAAGCAGCCACAGCCCGTGGCCATCAGCCTGCTGGGCATGAAGGGCAACCGCACCGCCACCACCCTCACGCTGAGCCACAACGGCTCCATGGACGACGAGAACACGCTCGACCAGCCCGAGAAGATTGCCCCGCAGCGCGGCACCGTTCAGTGCACAGCCGACAAGAAGCAGACAGTGCTCGCCGATGAAGTGCCCGCCATGGCCTTCCGCCTCTATCGCATTGCCAAGTAATCACTTGCTCAAGTTTCGCATTCGCTAAACTCTTTTGGAGTTAAAGGAGTTAAGGGAATTAACTCCTTTAACTCCTTTCTTTCTCTTCACTTGTTTAACTCCTCACTTGCGCAGATATCTGGCAAGGGGGCTGTTGTTCTGGCGCAGCCCTTTGGCCATGCTTTGCGCGTTCATCTGGGCGCCCAGCTTCGAGGCGTGGGTGTGATCCTTCTTGAAGTACTTGCCTGCGCGCTCCTTCAGGCGGGCCACCTCGGCCTTGGCCTTCTCCTTGTCGTCGGGAAGGCGCTTCAGGGCGAACTTCTTGTCGAGGAAGTCGGCCGAAATGTTGTGCATGTCAACAAACTCCACCCCCGTAGCCTCTACCACATCGCGATACCACTTGCCGTAGCTGTCGTCGCGGCGCTCTATCTTACCGCCGGGCCACTCGTTGCGGGGCGTTAGCGACACGAGTATCGGCGTGGCACCCTTCTCGCGCACGTCGTCGATCATCTTCTTCAGATACCAGCCGAAGGAGTAGACCACCTCGTAGGTGCCGTTGTCCAGCTTGTACACATGCAGCGTGTCCTTCGACTCGGCAATGACGCCGCGCGCCTTCTGGTCAGTGATGGGGCAGATGTCGTTATGGCCGAACTGGATGGTGACAAAGTCGCCCGGCTGCAGCGAGTTATACACCTCGTCCCACAGTCCTTCGCGGATGAACGAGCGCGTGGAGCGGCCGGCACGGGCGGCGTTGAAGAGCGTGATCTTCGACTCGTCGAACACCGTCTGGGCCTGCGAGGCCCAGCCCCACATGCCGTCATCCTCCTTGTCGGCATTCTTCACGGTGGAGTCGCCGGTGAAGAATACCACGGGCTTACCCGCCTCGCGACGGACGGGCTTCACCTTGAGCTCCACGTTCTGCATCATCGCCTGCAGGGGTTTCAGCAGCGGGTTCTGGCTCTCCCACAGCCCCTCGGCGGCGCTGCGGGCGTTCATCTCGGCACCAAACTTCGACGTGTGTATCTTGTCGCCGAGGAAGTGGTACTGCTGCTTCCAGCGACTATAGCTGTCCAGCTTCTGCCCGCTGCGCTCGTTCAGGTCGACGAAGGGCACGCCCTCTACGGCAGCGATATAGGCAGCCCACTCCGTCTGGGGCTTGCGCACAATCTTGTGCGTGCGCTCGTCGTGCGCATCGCGCGGTGTCAGCGACATCAGTATGGGGTTGGCGCCCTTGGCCCTTATCTCGCTGATGTAGCGGTGCAGATAGGTGCCATAGCTGTAGACGGTGTCCTGGCGCTGCAGGCGCTGGTTGAAGCCCACGTACATCGTGTCGGGGTCGACGCCCGGTATGACGGCGCGCGCGCGCTTCTGGTCGAAGAACTCGCCGTTGTCGTTGTGGCCTATGGACACCACCACCCAGTCGCCCGGCTTCAGGGCCTGGCGCACGGCTGGCCACAGGTCGGTGTAGAACGTGCGGGTAGACATGCCGCCCAGCGCCTGGTTCTCTACGGTAATCTTCGTTGCGTCGAAGTACTGGCTGGCATAGTAGCCCCAGCCCCACTGGCCGTTGCTGCCGTCGCCGCGAGTGCCGTTGCGCATGGTGCTGTTGCCCACGAGGAAGAGCACGGGGTTGCCGCCCCGTCGCGATGTGCCCGGCTTAGGGCGCGACATCAGCGCCTTGGCAATGCTGTCGGGCGTGTTGTCCACCACCTTGTTCACGTCTTCAATCGGGTCGGGCAGATTGTCGAAAGCCTGAGCACCTGCCGACAGCGCGAAGCCCAGCAGTGCAATGGCAGATAGTAGTTGTTTCATCAGCGTTATAGTGTTTGTTTCTTGTTTTGCACGGCAAAATTACACAAAATATTCGGAACAGCCGCCCACTGCGCCCATTATTTTTATGTCTCACGCTGTTTTCCCTATGTCAGCCCATCTTACTACCGAAATGTTTAAAAATGCCATTTCATTCGTCATTCGTCACTCTATACTGACTATCAGCATATTAGGCAGTGACGAATGGGTGACGAATGACAGCAAACTCTGAGTTTTTGGGCCGTAAAAGGTTGTCTTGGCAAGCAGGAGAGTTTCAAATTGAGGTGCGGATATTTGAAACTACTTGTGCGGATAGTCCGCACAACTTGTTCCAAGCGTCCGGCCAACTTGTGCGGACGCTCCGCACTACTGGCGCGCAACCTGCGCCACAACGCCAGATGAGGACTGCCGCCCACTGCGCTCATTATTTTTTATGTCTCACGCTGTTTTCCCTTGCCTACAGGCTGCAAAAATACCAACTAAAAATACCAACTAATTGCTATTGCGGGTGTCGCAGAAAATGTATAATTTTGCAGACCAGAACGAATGCATTAGCCTAAATGAAGACCAGATTATTGATGGTGCTGACCGCCATGTTGACGGCAGCCCCTATGTTAGCCCAAGTTACAACCGACACGCTGATTTGGCGAATCAAGTCCATGCGATGTGAGGACTGCGCACACAAAGTGAACGTGGCACTGCGCCAGGACACGGGTGTAAAGAGCCTGTCGTTCAATCTGGAGCGGCGCACCGTGACGGTGGGCTACGACCCTGCACAAACCTGTCCCGACTCAATCATGCAGCGGCTGCACGGCACGCGCTATCGCCCCTCAGCCTACAATCCTGCCGACACCATCAGGCGAGGCATGGGACTGCAGATTGCTGACATGCACTGCCAGCGCTGCGCCGACCGCATCGTCGGGCGTCTCTACCAGATGGCGGGCGTTGACTCGGTGGCACCACACGTAGACAAGCACTATGTGTTCGTGCGCTACGATGCCAACCAGACTTCCAAGGCAACCATCCGCAAGGTCCTTGGCGACATGGGATTCACGCCCGTGAACTACTACACCAGTAAGAACATCAGCTTTGCCTACTTCCGCATACCCGAAGCGGACGCCAACGACAAGACGGCAGAGACGGTGCTGGCACTCGACGGTGTGGACGATGCCAACGTGAACCCACGCCAGAGGTCGCTGGCCATCACCTACGTGAACACCGAAACCACCGAGGAGCAGCTGCTTGAGACACTCCACAGCGAGGGCATCAGCGCCACCTTGCCTGCTCCCCACGAATGCCACGCAAACTAACCCCCCAAGGCCTGTGAAACACCTACTGCTTTCCATACTCCTGACGGCAGTCTTGCTGCCTGCCATTGCCCACGACATCCACGTGACCGTTGTGGAGAAGAAGAGCAACGAGCCCGTAGTCATGGGCACAGTGCTGTTGCAGCCCATCGGACTGGGCGCCGTGACCGATGCCAGTGGCCATGCCACTATCCAAGGTGTGCCCGACGGCGACTATACCCTGCAAGTGAGCTATGTGGCGTTTCAGCCCCGCCGCACACAGCTTCGCGTTGAGGGCAAAGACCTACAGCTGCGGATTGAGCTTGAAGAGTCGTCGCTCTCACTGCGCGAGGTGAGCGTCACCGCCCGCCAGAACGCCAGCGGCACGTCGACCTCCAGTATCATCGGGCGGCAGGCCATCGACCACCTGCAAGCCTCGTCTCTGGCCGACATCATGCAGCTGGTGCCCGGACAGCTCATGGGCAACCGCGACCTCACGTCGGCCTCCAACCTGCAGCTGCGCCAGCTGGTGAACAACAACACCTCGGCCTTCGGCTCCAGCATCGTCGTCGACGGTGTGCCCATGTCCAACAACGGTGCCTTGACGCAGGGCGCGTTCTCACCGACAGCATTTGCCGGAACAGACCTGCGCCAGGTGGCAGCCGACGACATTGACGAGGTGGAAGTGGTACGAGGCATACCATCGGCAGAATATGGCGACCTGACCTCGGGCCTCGTGGTGGTACACTCGAAAGTGGGCGTCACGCCGTGGCAAGTGAAAAGCAAGGTGAATCCTGGCCTGACAAACTACTCCCTGGGCAAAGGCGAGAACCTTGGACGCGCAGGCATCGTCAACGGCAGCATCGACTATGCACAGGCTTGGGGCGACCCACGCATGAAGACGCGCTCGTTCCACCGTTACACTGCCACGCTCGGCTGGAGCTACGACCCCACCAGCAGCTGGCACACCAGCACAAAGCTGCGCTACATGCAGGCCAAGGACTGGACAGGCAAAGACCCCGACGCCGTGGCCGACGGCACCTACTCTGAGTCGAAGAACCAGACATTCACACTGACCCACAACGGGCGCGTGCAACTAATGAAAAGGTACGCGCGTACATTATTATATACCATAGGCATCAGCCTGACGCAGAGCGACGCCGCAACCTCGTCGTATGCCAGCGTCAGCTCCGGCCTGCTGCCCATTCTCACAGCCCGCGAGACAGGATACTACGTGGTGCCCTTCGCCACGATGTCCTATCTGGCACAAGGCATCACCGAGAGCCGTCCGGGCAACGTCTTCGTAAAGGTGGGCAACCAGTTCTTGCTGCGCAGCGGCAAGACGCGACAATCGTTCAAGCTGGGAGCCGACTACCACTACGACTGGAACTCCGGACGTGGCTACTACAACGGCGACGAGCACTATCCGCTGCGCCCCAACAGCGACGGCCGTCCACGCCCATTCAGCGATGTACCCGGGCTGCACCAGATGGCGCTCTACGCCGAAGACCAGTTCACGTGGAACCTGAACCGCACCAACCGCCTGCGAACCACGGCAGGTCTGCGTTTCACGGCCATGCAGCCGTTTGGCCACGTGGCCACCACAGCCCTGTCGCCCCGCGTCAACGTGTCGTTCTGCCTAACGCCATGGCTCGATGTCCGCGCCGGATTCGGCATGAACTCGAAGACACCAGGACTCAACTATCTCTATCCTGACAGGAAGTATGCCGACCGCGTGGCGGCAAACTACATGCCACAGGACGACCGGCAGGCACAACTCCTGGCCTACCATACACAGGTCTATGAGGTGGCCTATTCGAGCGGCATGAAGAATGCCACCACTACCAAGTTTGAAGCAGGACTCGACTTCAAGCTGCCCAGCGGCAAGAAGCTCTCGCTACTGGCCTATCGCGACAAAACGCCTAATGGTTTCGGACCGCTAACCAACTACACGGTCTACAGCAGCAACTACTATTCTCAGGCCCAAGGACTCATCATCACCCCTGGCCAGCCCACACAGATTGACTATGACAACCCAGAGCGCACAAACACCGTGACCATGACGACGGGCGAAATAGGCAATACCAACACCACCGTGAACCGCGGCGTGGAGGCCGACATGGACTTCGGCACAGCAAAGCCGCTGCGCACATCGTTCTACCTGAGCGGGGCCTGGCAGGAAACAAAGACATGGAGCACCGACCTGAACTCGGCGTCAGTGCGGGCAGCGCTGCTCCCGGCCAGCTACTCGGCCTTCGGACTGACGCCCTTCAAGGTGGTCTATCCCTCAGGGCAGGACTACTCGCAGTACCGACGCTTTGTCACCACGCTGCGCACAGTGACCCACATCCCCGAGCTGCGCATGGTGGCCTCGCTCACGGCACAGGCCATCTGGCACGACTGGAACAAGAGCCATACTGCCGACAAAGACCCCATAGGGTGGATTGACCTCAATCTGCAACGCCACACCATCACGCCCGACATGCTTGGCGGCTATCTGGGCATGGACGCTGCCTACTACGGCGCTAAGCCCGAGGACCAAAGCAGCGTGGCCATCAGCGACCTGCTCATCCGAGTGAGTGACAACGAACCGTCGGAAGCACCCATCACCTGGAACCTACAGGCAAGACTAACAAAAGAGCTGGGCAGCATTGGCGGACTATCGTTCTACGTGAACAATGCACTCTACTACGAACCATACCTGAAAGGCAATAACACGACAACGCTCACCCAGCGCAACACTGGCTTCAGCTTCGGCGCCGAACTCTACCTAAACCTTTAGCACCATGCACACAAAAACAACATCTATCCTGTCATTGGCAATGGCTGCCCACATGCTGACAGCGTGTGTCGACTTCGACGACGCCACCCATGAGATAACAGTTACCGTACAGCTGCAACTGCCCGACGAATTTGCCGGCACCGACGCCCTCCAGGGACACAACATCCTACTGACGCAAGACGGCAAGACAGTGTCTGCCAGCACCGACACGAAGGGCTGTGCCGTCTTCAGCGGACTGACGCCCGACGTCTACGACGTGAGCACTTCGTGGAAGATGAGCAATGAGGAATACAGGCAGCTCACTGGAGACCAGCAGGTGAACAGCGGGTGCACGATAACCGGTACACTCAACGCCTTTATCATCAGCACCGACGACCAACACATCATGCTGCCCACCACGCTGTCGGTAGACCGCGACATCGTTATCGGCAAGATTGCCAGTGCCGGCTCCAAGGATCGCAACAACCGCAGCTACATGGCAGGCAAGTATGTGGAACTTTACAACCAAGCTGACGACTCTGTCGACGTGAGCGGCCTATACATCGGACTGCTCGACTCGTCCAACCCGCAACCCTTCACACTGGACAACCTGCACGAGCTGTATGCTGACTCGGTGGTCGTTGTCAAGCAGGTGTTCCGCATACCGCCTGACTCCCCCTACCTTGTGGCACCTGGCGGGACAGTGCTGCTGACCAACAGCGCCATCGACCATACGCCCGTGGGCGAACTGGAACAGAACCTGCTGGACGCCGACTTCGAGGCCAAAGACTACACAGGCAACACGCACAACAACCCTGCCACGCCTGCCTTGCTCACTGCCTGGTCGGCCTATAACGCCAATGCAACGATGAACCTTGTTCAGGGCGGCCCTTGCGGCATCATCATCTTCCGCACCGACGAGACCGTAACCGACTGGCCCCGCACCTATGCCTACGGCAAAACCACGGGACAGCAGTACCTGCTGGTGCCCAGGCGTGTCATCCTCGATGGTGTGGACTATCTGAAGAACAAACCCACGGGTGTCGACATAGTTTCGAAGCGGCTCTATCCTGCCATCGATGCCTCTTACACCCACATCAATGCTGCCAGTGGATGGACTGGCGAGGTTGTCTACCGGCGCACAGCCATGGTGGCTGCCGACGGCCACCGCGTGCTCATGGACACAAACAACAGCCTTGCCGACTTCCAGGTGTCAACGACCATTAAACCCCGACAATACGATGAGTAGACTCCCTATCCTTGCCTTGCTGCTCCTGCCCCTACTGCCCGCCGCGGCACAAGAGGAAGACCACTACAGACTGGACGACGCTACCCAGCTGTGGCGGCACACCGACAATGCCGCAGGCCTCGCCATCGACAACTCGCGCGACCGTGGCTACACCCAGCTCGGCTACGACCATCACGAAGGCAGCCTGGCACGGGTACAAGAGGGCAACATGGGCAACAGCCTGACGCTCCAGACCGAGCGCTACCAGCACGTGGGCCAGTATCTGCACGCCTATGGGCGCTTCAGCTTCGACTACGGCCGGACGAAAAACCGTGCATGGGCCGACGTGCGCCGCCCCTACCAGAGCAACCCCTTCATCGCAGGCAGCGCTGTCAGCGGCACGTACGACCACCAGGACTTCGACTTCACCGCAGCCATGGGCACCACCAGTTTCGGGCCCTGCCGCTACGGTCTGCGGCTCGACTACATGGTGGGCGACCTGAGCCGTCTGCGTGACCCGCGCTCACGCTCGCAACTGCTCGACTACCGCCTGACGCCCTCTGCCACCCTCACCCTGGGGCAGCACACCGCAGGACTGACAGCCTACTACCACCGCCGCAAGGAGAAGATAGGCAGCCTAACCACCGTGCAGCAGACACCCAACCTCCAATATTACCTGATGACGGGCATGGAGCACGCCGAGGGCACGGTGGGCGGCTATACCAGCTTCGGCCGCGAATGGGTAGACCATCGCTTCGGAGCCGCCCTTGCCTACGCTCTGTACACCGACAAGCTGAACAGCCTAACGTCGTTCACCCTGGAGCGGGGCACCGAGTATGCCTACGGACAGTACAAGTACGAACCCGGGCGCTACGTCAGCGCCTGCTATGACATCGACTCTCGCCATCGCATCACCACGGCTAAGGGACTGCACCAGATAGACCTCACAGCCAGTGCCACGCAGGCCTATGCCGACGAGTACCACCAGCAGCTCGTCATGCAGAACGACCCCGTACATGGCTACACCTCCTATCACTATGAGACGACCATCAACTACCGCAAGCGCCACCAGCTGAAGACAACTCACGCCAACCTGCACTACCGCTACTCGATGGTGCATGATGGCATCAAGGGCTACGTGGGCATGCAGGCTACCTACGACGATGCCAACTCCAAGCACCTGCTGCCCGTCTCACAGCTGCATACTGCCACATGGGACGTTGCTGCCGAGGGTGGTCATGCCCTGCCCCGGCTACGCTTGTGGGCCGACGTCAGAGCAACCTACCACCATGCCGCAAAAGCCTACCTGCAGCTGGCCGACGCCACCACCGACCTCGCACGTCAGGTGCTCCTGCCCGACATGCCCTACTACGAAGCCTGCTACTGGCAGGGCCGAGTGGCGCTGACATGGCAGTTCCCCCTGACCATCAAGAAGAACACCGCCACGTGGTATGTCAAGGCCTATGGAGACTACCTGAGCACCGACAACTCGCTCCACGCCGCCAGCATGGGCTTCAGCGTAGGGTTGTTCAACTGACTTCCCATCAAACGCATGCATCCCGCAAACCCCGAGAAAAGACTTGCATTACACAAACATTATAAAAAAACAACATGAAAAAATCTACTTCACTAATGAACGTGGCTGCCGCAGCAGCCTTCATGCTTGCCGCAGGCAACGCCCAGGCAAAACTCGTAAAACCCAACACCTACACCGGCAGTGTAGTGGTGAGCAAGGTGTTCTATGCCGGAGCAAAGGACAACGGCAACAAGAACTACCTCAACAGCAAGTATCTGGAACTCTACAACAACTCTACCGACACACTCGACGTGTCCGGCATGCTCATCGGCCTCGTAGAGAGCGACTCCAAGGCCAACGCATGGACTGCCGACCGCATGGCTGAGGCACACAAGGACTCCATCGCCCTGAAGCAAGTGTTCCGTCTGCCAGAAGGCACCAAGATGGATCCGCGCACCACGCTGCTCATCGCCAACAGCGCCATCGACCACACCACCTTCGGCGAAGGTTTCCCCAACCTCTCGCAAGCTGACTTCGAGGCCAAGGACACCACCGGCAAGACTCCTAACAACACCGAAGTGCCTGCCCTCGAGCTGGTCTACACCGCCTATGCAAACATCAGCTACATGAACCTCGTACAGAGCGGCCCCTGCGCCATCGTGCTGCTCACCGCCGACACCCCCATGGGCGACGACCAGCCCACCACCTACGCCTACGGCAAGGACAAGGGCAACGCCTACAGGCTCGTGCCCCGCTCAAAAGTCATCGACGGCGTAGACATCGTTAAGATGGGCGAGGAAGACATCAAACGCCTTGCCGACAACGTCGACGCTGGCTATGCCAGCATCACTGCCAAGAGCGGCTGGACAGGCGAGACCGTCTATCGCAAGACCGCCTACACACCTGGTGGCCAGACAGTGCTCTTCGACACCGACAACAGCTCGACCGACTTCCAAACTGCCAACAATGTTCAGCCCCGCCAGTATGACAATACAGCCAGCGGACTCACCGAGCTGACAATCAACATCCCTGAGAGCGGCTTCCTCGCTATCAACGTCGACAAGCCCTTCTTTGCTAAGGGTAACATACTCTTCGCCTACGTCAGCGCCTCAAACAATGCCTCGACCACCGACCTGCGCTACAACGAGTTCCGCGGCGACAGCACACTGCTGATGAAGGGCGACTGGATTGCCGTAGGTACACCCGGACAGCACACGCTTTTCCTCTCCGACTCACAGGGCATTCTCAAGACACGCTCCACCTCGCAGGCATGGACTGACGACCCACAGAAAGAGCTGACTGGCGGACAAAAGACACGCCGCATCTATAAGTTTGTCAACAAGAAAGAACACGTGGGCTTCGAGCGCGACGAGAATTATGCCGACGTGAAGTGGAACAAGGCAGACTTCGGCCCCGACGAGCACCTCTACATCACACTAACCGACGCCATCGGCGCACGCATCTACGAAGCATGTGGCGCCGAAAGCTACGATGCACTCTCCTTCATACCCTGGCACGGCACCATGCCCGACAACATTGCCAACGGTATAACCAACGTTCAACGTTCGTCGTTCAACGTTCAATGTTCATCGTTCAATGTTCAATATTACGACCTGCAGGGACGTCGCACGGCTCACCCCACGAAGGGTCTCTACATCCTCAACGGCAGGAAGATTGTTTTCAAGTAAGACACACAACGCACATTTATGAAAAAACCATCCAGCAGTACCCTGTGTCCGTTGGTTCTCAGTGGCCTGACGGCCCTGATGCTGAGCGGCAGGCCCGCCCGCAGCGCAATGACAAGCGAAAACGGCACCACTATCGTCAACACCACCACCCTGTCGCAGCACGTCACCGGCTATGTGAGCACCACCCCTCTGAAAATCTTCATCAAGAAGAACAGAGTGGTGAAGATAGAGGCCCTGAAGAACGAAGAGACTCCCAAGTACTTCGCCCGCGTGAAAAAACATCTGCTCGACAAGTGGAACGGCAAGAAGGTTGCTGACGCCCTGAAGATGCAGGTCGACGGCGTAAGCGGGGCCACCTACTCGTCAGACGCCGTGAAGGAGAACGTCCGCATAGGGCTGGAATACTATAGACAGAACAGATAAGATTTCCCCTACCATTGCGACATGGGGTACGACACTGCCTGCTTGGCAGTACAAAAAAAGGGAGCGTTCTCTGCGGTATCAGAGAGCGCTCCCCTTTTGCTTTTACAGTGCATCGAGCAGGATGAAGGTGGCCCAGTGCTTGGCGTCGGTGTATCCTTTCTGGCGCAGCTCCTGCTGTGCGCTGACGAGGGCTTGCCGCTTGGTAGCTCCGGCCATGAGGTGGCGGTAGAAAGCTATCATCAGCTCGGCGGTGGAGTCGTCGTAGACCTTCTTCAAGCTCATCATCAGGGTGTGGACACCGGCGTTCTTGAATCCGCGCTGCAGTCCGAACACGCCGTCGTCGCCCAGTTTGCCGAGTCCTGTCTCACAGGCAGAGAGCACGGCGAGGTCGCACTGGCGCAGGTTCATGCCGGCAATGTCGGCTGCCGTAAGCAGTCCCTCGGCACCCTTGTTGGCCCCGGCGAAGGCAAGCAGGCTGCGTGCCATTGACTGGGCGTCGGTGGCGTGCTGCTCTTCTTTATAGGCGCCGTGGGTGGCTATGTGGAGCATGGACACCTGTGTGTCGGACAGCGAGGCAAAGGCCTGTTTGCTGGCTACGGCGTCGGTGAGCAGAGCCACGTCGGCCATGCCGCCATCGCGCAGCAGGGTGGCCACGGTGTTCACCTCGCGACGGGTGTTCTCCAGCGGTGCGAAGCCGCGGGCCGAGCCGCGCATGGCCATGAGCGAGGCGCGGGCCTCGTCGGTGAGCTGGGCTGACTGGCCATAGTCGATGGCACCGAAGAGGGCTGCCTTGGCTGGTCGCTGGGCTGCACGCTGTTGGCACAGCTCCTTGGTGGATGACAGACGGTAGACCTCGTACTGCTCGGACAGGGGTTTGCCGCCGTAGGACAGATATTCTATGCCTATACGGTTCAGGCTGCCGTCGGCAGAGAAGAACACGCGCTGGCGTCCGGCAAGATAGCTGGCTAGCGGTGCCCAGAGGGTGTTGGCCGCATCGGGGGTGTCGAAGAGGTGCTCGTCGGACTCCATCTGGGCTATGGCCGCTGCGCTGCACACCTGGACAGCCACGGGCGAAGCCATGTCGGCAGTGAGCACCAGCGCCACGAGGCGGTTGTCGTCCTTGAACACACTGTTGCCCACGACGGCAAACTCTATGGCCACGTCGGCAGGGCGCAGGGCCTGCTGCACGTCGCGCCAGGTATAGGCGATGTAGTTGGTGTAGTCGGCAAAGGCTGCACAGCCGCGATAGAGCTGCAGCTGGAGGGCCTGATTCTGCTGCATGAGTTGCAGCAGGCGCTGGCGGTCAGCATCGGTGGTGGCAGTGGTGCGCAGCCGCTCGGCCTCAGCCTCGCCGGCATTGAACTGCTCATAGACGGCGGTGAGACGGGCATCGCCCTGCGACTGTAGCACGCGGGCAAACTCTATGGACGAGTTGAGCAGTATGCCCTTGGCCAGCAGCTCGGCGTCGTAGCAGGTGGCTGCAAGCAAGCTGCCGGGCCTTCCGAGGCTGTCGCGCGGCATGGTGGCGAGCAGGCTGGTGAGGCTTGCCAGCTCGTCTTTCGACTCGTTCCACATCAGCATACGCTCGCGCTCGTTGCGGGTGCTGAACTCGTCGCGCACGGCTTGTCGCAGGGCCTGTATGTAGCGGCTGTAGCCAACGATGCTGCTGTCGGCACGGTCCTTCATCCCGTAGATGCCGGCAATGACACCCAGCGAGTTTGCGTAGGTGAGCTTGCTGAGATACTTGCGCGTAAGCTCGATGTTCTGCAGCTCGTAGCGCAGTATGGAGTCGACACGCTGCATGCGCAGGGCATGCGACTGGTCGAAGCGATGGTCTATGGTGTCGCGCACGCCGGCATACATATAGCAGAACTGCAGCGAGGACGAGGCGTCGGAGTAGTCGTCGGCCATGCCTCGCTGAGCGAACATGCCCATGGCCTGCTTGTGGTGCTCGATGGCAGCGGCATACTCCTTGTTGTGCTTCTCGGCCTTGGCCATGCGGAGTATGGCGCGCGGATATTCGACGCTGGCGGTGTCGGCCTGCTGGTAGTAGGCGACGAGCTGTCTGAAGCAGTCGCGTGCCTGGGGATAGTGCTTCATGGCATGATAGGCGTTGCCCTGCCCCTTCAGACATGTGGCCCAGTTGCTGCGTGCCTGTGGGCTGTCGTGGCGTGCATAGAAGTCGACGGCCTGCTGATAGGTGCCGACGGCCTTGGCATAGTCTTGTGCCAGATAGGCATAGCGTGCAGACTCGAAGAGCAGCTGTGCCCACAGCTCGTGCTCGCCGCTGACCTTCTTGCGCAGGTCGGCAGCCGAATGGAAGTACTCGGCACCCGTGGCAAAGTCGCGGGCATGGCCCACAAAGCGGGCGTAGGTCTGATAGACGGCAATGCGCGTCTCGTCGTCCATGGTCATGGCGAGCAGCTTGAGGTAGCAATCGCGGGCCATGTCCTGATTGCCCGTCGCATCGTAATACTGCGCCCTTTCGAGCATGCACTTCGGCTCGTTGCAGGGCTTGGCCAGCTCGCGCTGGTTGTGCTCCTCCATGAGGGCCATGATGCGGTCGAGGTTGGCGGTGTCGCCGCTCTCCTCGTAGACCATGCTGAGGGCGTTGAGCAGGAACTCGTAGGTCTGGCCCTCCTTGTTGCTGAGGGCCAGTGCCAGCTCCCACAGTTCCTTGGCGCGTTGTCTGTTGCCCGCAGCATCGTAGAAGCGCCCAAGGTTGGTAGTATACATGTCGAGGCTGGCATGCGGTGTGGGCAGCCGGCGGCAGAGAGCGAGGGCCTGCTCTTGCAGCTCGATGGCCTTGTCGTAGTTCTTCTCCATGAAGAACGACAGGGCGTAGTTGTTGAGCGATGTGATGTAGTCGGCACTGGCCTCGCCCAGCAGCGTGCGGCGCATGTCCATGGCCCTACGGGTCAGCTCGCGGCCTTCGGCCACCTTGCCCTCTGTCAGGCATTTGCGGCCCAGCTGGTGCAGGCTGTCGGCCTGCTGCAGTGTCTGTGCCTGCACGGCTGCGGCGACGAAGGCAAGCAGGGCAATGAGGACGCTATGCCTCAAACGGCAGCGGGTGGCATGGTGTTTGTCAGTTGTTCTGGTCATGGGGCGTAAGATGTTTAGTCAGTGTCAGGATGTTGCGGTTGTCCTTGCGCTCGTAGGCCACGGTGTCCATGAGCTGTCTCACGAGGAAGATGCCGAGTCCGCCGATGGGGCGCTCCTCGAGGCTGAGGGTGACGTCGGCCTCGGCCTTCGTCGTGGGGTCGAAGGGCACGCCGCTGTCGGCAATGACAAAGGTGAGCAGGCCGTCGGCCATGGTGGCATCGATGTCTACCGTGCCGTCGGTGCCTTCAGGATAGGCATAGAGCACTACGTTGGCCACGGCCTCCTCGAGGGCGAGGTTCAGGCTCATGGCCAGGGCGGGATCGAGCGCGCCTTCAGTGGCAATGGCGTCGATGTAGTCGGCCAGTAGCGACAGTTGCTGCACGTCGTTCTGCAGAGTGAGATGTTTTTGCATAAGTGGCTGTATTTTTAGGTTTCGTATTCGTTCAACTCCTTTCGCTCCTCATCTTGAGTGAGTCAAGAAAAATCATCTTAGCAGCTCGTCGTCGATGATGCGCTTCATCTGTGCGAGCGTGGCGGGGTTGTGGATGAGCTGCATGTGCACAGCGTCGTAGTAGGATATCTTGATGTCTGGCTGCAGCCGCTGCCAGTTGTCGCGGTTGTGGGGGAAGAAGCGCCGTGCCTCGTCGGCGGTGAACTGCTCCACGCTCTCGAAGCGTGTGGCCATGAAGAGGTAGACGGGGCCGGCATAGCGGTGCTGGTGGAGTGTCTTGGAGAAGGCGATGATGTAGTCCTTGCGCTGCTGGTCGGTCTCCAGGTCGATGCCTGCCCCCTCCATGATGCCGGTGTTGCCACGGTAGGCGGGGCGGTCGGCCATGCCGTCGATGACGAACACGGCGGGGCATCCCAGCCCTTGCTGCTGCAGCCTGACAGCCAGCTGGAGACCAATGTCGCCGCCTATGCAAAGTCCGGTGATGCCTGCCAGCGGTCGGTGCTGCAGCCAGGGGCGCAACAGCCTGACGTACTCGTCGAGCATGGCCTGTGCGGTGGCAGCTCGCTCGGGACGGCGCGACTGCAGTTCGAGGGCCGACTCGATGACGAGCAGCGTGTAGTGGTCTTTGAGCGCCCGGTGCAGGTCGCCGTAGTTCACCTCGTAGTATCGATAGCCACAGACCACGAGGAGCAGAGGCTTGGCAGGGTCATCGGGTGTGGCCATATAGCACAGGCGGGCGTCGGTCTGCTGGCTGGTGAGCTGTGGCGGGCTGTCCATATAGCGGACGAGCTGCCTGACGGTTCGCAGGTTGTATATGTCCATGGGGTGCAGGTCGTAGCCACGGCTGCGCAGCTGGTGCACCAGCTCGAGGACGAAGAGCGAGTTCATGCCCACGTCGGCAATGAGGTCGTCGTCGGCACCTATGGCACTGATGTCCATCGCCATGATTCGTGCCACCACTGCCCGGCACTTCGCTTCCTCCTCACTGAGGCTGCTGTCGGCGGTCGCAGCAGCCACGGCTGTCAGGGGCAGCGAGGCCAGGCGCCGACGATCGGTCTTGCCATTGACGGTCAGCGGCAGCTGCGGAGCCACGTACCAGTGGTCGGGCACCATATAGGCAGGCAGGCTGCGTGCGGCGAAGTCGCGCAGCTGGCGCGGCGTGGGTTTGTCGCCGTCGTAGGCCACATAGGCTGCCAACTGGTCGGCCACGCCCCGCTTGGCTACCATCACCACGCACTGCCTCACGCTGTCGTGGCGCATCAGCGTGCCCTCTATCTCGCTCAGCTCCACGCGGTATCCGCGCAACTTCACCTGGAAGTCCTTGCGGCCCAGGAAGTAGAGGTTGCCGTCGGTGTCCTGCCTGACAATGTCGCCAGTAGCATAGATGCGCAGGTTCTGGCCGTGGGCCTTGTCTTCGGGGCTTACGTAGGGGTTGTCGACGAAGTGACGACTGTTCAGCTCGGGGCGGTTGTGATAACCGGGCGACAGCTGCAGCCCACCGAGGAACAGCTGTCCGGGGCATCCTGGCGGCACGAGGTTCAGGTGGTCGTCGAGCACATAGCAGCTCACTCCTGGCAGTTGGCGACCTATGCAGTTGGCGGTGAAGATGCGGCTCTGGCGGTAGTCGTTGATGGTGGCCACGACGGTGTTCTCAGAGGGGCCGTAGCCGTTGAGCATGGTGCCGCTGCGAGTGTATCGCTCCACCACCACGGGGCTGGGCGTCTCGCCACCGCAGAGCAGCGTGCGCAGCGCCGTGGTAGGCTCGTGGTCACTGTTCAGCAGCAGTGCTGGCGGTATGCAGGCATAGGTCACGCCGCTCTGCTCCATCTGCCGGAACAGCAGGTCGGGGTCGCGGCGCCCCTCTTCGTCTATGCAGACGAGGCGTGCACCATTGAGCAGGCTGGCAAAGACATCGTTGATGGAGGCATCGAAGATGTAGGAGTTGAACTGCAGCACGATGTCGTCGGCCACGGGGTTGCAGCGTCCCTGCCCTCCGATGCGTGCCAGGGAGGCCACGTTGCCATGGGTGATGACCACGCCCTTGGGCTGTCCCGTAGTGCCCGAGGTGTATATCATATAGGCAGGGGTCGATGGCGTCAGCTGCGGGTCGGCTGGGCACCGGTACAGGGTGCCGTCCACCACGTCATCGTAGCACACTATGCTCACCTCGTTGGGCAGCTGCATGTCGCGGAGCTGAGGCAACAGTTCGCGCTGGCACACCACACAGCCCATCTGGCTGTCGGCCACCATGGCCCTGATGCGCGCTGCGGGATAGGTGGTGTCGAGCGGCACATACATGTGGCCAGCCTTCATGATGCCTATCATAGCCACTACAGCCTGGGCCGAGCGGTTCATATACATGCCGGTGACGCCCTGCAGGGGGCGCCCTGCCAGGTCTTTCACCGTGGCGGTGGCAGTAGCGGACAGATCCTGCAGCATGCAGGCCAGCAGGTCAGAGCGTCGGTCGGCCTCGGCGTAGGTCATGGTGCCGTGGCGGTCTTTCAGCATCCAGGGATGGGGACTGCGTCTCACCTGGCTGGCAAACAGGCTGACGATGGTCTCGCGGGGTGTGGTAAGTGGCCAGATGGTGTTGCGCCGAAGCAGTTGCTGGCGCTCTTCGCTGTCTACCATGGTGAGGCGGGCCACAGGCTGATCCACATTCTTCTGCCCCAGTATGTTGTCTATGAGCATGAGGTAGCAGCGGGCCATCAGCGCCACGTCGTCGCTGGCCAGCCTTGCTGTGGCATACTTCCACGAACAGGCCCACTGGCTGTCGGCACCGATGGCTACGGTGAGCGTCAGTGGGAACTGCGCCAAAGCGGCATTGTCCAGCACCTGCCCCGCGCTCTGGTCGTCGAGTGTGAACATGGCCTGTATCAGAGACATGGCTGGGTCGGTATGTCCCTGCTTGGCAGCGATCTCTGCCAGACTGGCAAAGTCGGCAAGATGTTGTTCGGCCTGCACCACGTCATCCATGATGTGACGACACAGCTGTGCGAAGGTCATGCCCCAGGCCGCATCGTCCAGTCGCAGCGGCAGCGGATGGACGAAGTAGCCCATCACGTCGGCAAAGCGTGCGTCGCCGCGTCCTGCCGAGGGATAGCCCACGACGAATCCCGTCTGTCGGCAGATGCGTGCCAGCACCACGCTGTAGGCGGCCATGTAGAAGGCAAAGGGTGTCAGCCGGTGGTGCTCGCAGTAGCGTGCCACGGCGTCGGCCATGGTGCTGCCCAGCGGCATGGCCAGCGTGGCGGCCTGCCTGACATCTTGGCCGTTGGCGGCGGTGTAGGGCAGGCGCACGTCCTCGAAGTCGGACAGATAGTCGGCCCAGTAGTCCCTGCACTGCTGCGTCGTGGTGCGCTGTGCCATCGTAAGGGCATATTCGCGATAGGTGTGCAGCGGCAGGGGCAACAGCTCTGGCTGCCTGTCGTGCAAGGCCTGACAGACAGCAGCCAGCTGGCGCCGTACCAGCTGTAGCGACCATCCGTCGGTGGCCAGATGGTGTATGAAAAGCACCAGCCGCCCATCCTGACCATCCTGGCGACGGCAGAGCACCAGTCGGCACAACGGCTGACCGTCGAAGTCGTAGGGCACAGCCAGGGCATCGTAGACCATCTGGCGCAGCGCAGCCTCGTCGGCATAGTAGTGCTGTGGCAGCGAGCTACAGGCCTCGTATGGTGCCACAGCCATCTGCGGTCGGCCATCGCCGCCCCTCGCCACGCCGAGCCTCAGCGCGTCCTGCATCTGTCGCAGCATGTTCCACGCTTGCAGCAGCAGTCCATCGTCGGCTCCATCGGGCAGGGGCATGAGCAGTGCCAGGTTATAGGCGGCCGAGGCCTGCGGCGACATGCTGCACTGCAGCAGCAGACTGTGCAGGTGGGGCGGCATAGCCATGGTAGCCGTCAGCGCCAGCATGTCGCGATGCTGCTGTCGCTGCGGCACGACGGGGCCGATGAGTTGTGCAAGCTGGCGTATAGTGGCTGCCTGGTAGACGTCGGCCACAGCCATGGTAGTGCCCATGAGTCGCTCTATGTGTTGCACCATGACGATGATGGCCACCGAGTCGCCGCCCAGCGACAGGAAGTTGTCGTCGAGGCCGTAGTGGGTGTTTTCGCCCAGCAGCCCCGACCAGATGTCAGCCAGCTGTCGGCGTGTGCCCTCTAAGGGGCCGCCTTCGGTGGCTATCGCCGTATATATATCAGTGGTGGTATCGGTACTGTCAGTGGTGTCGGCGCTACTGCTGTCGAGCAGTGCCCTCAGCGCGGCAGCGTCCACCTTGCGGTTGATGTTCATGGGCATGCGCTCCACCAGTGTATAGCCCGACGGCACCATAAACAGTGGCAGACGACTCTCCAGCCATCGTCGCAGGGCTCGACGGTCCAGCTGTCCTGATGCAGTCTCAACGAAAGCATGCAGACGGCGTGCGCCGCCCCTCTCGTCGACCATCACGGTGGCCATCGTCACGCCTTCCATCTGCTCTATACAGGCAGCCGTCTCGCCCAGCTCTATGCGGTGACCGTTAATCTTCACCTGTGAGTCGCAGCGTCCGCAATACACTATGTCGCCCGATGGCAGACGGTAGGCCACATCGCCCGTGGCATAGAGGCGCAGGTTCTGTCCGCAGGCACGCTCGCCATCGGTGGCAAAGGGGTTGGCCATGAAGCGCTCGCTGTTGAGCTCCGGGCGCCGGTGGTAGCCCTCGGTCAGCTGTAGGCCACCCACGTAGAGCTGGCCCTTCACGCCAACGGGCAGCTGTCGATGCTGTTCGTCGAGCACATAGCAGGTGGTGCCGCGCAACGCCTGTCCTATGTTGGTGGCGCAGTCATCGGCATCGGCATAGCGGTGTATGCAGCAGACAATGGTGTTCTCAGTAGGGCCATAGCCGTTGAGCACAGTGCCCACGGGCAGCCATCGCCTGACGGTGTCCAGGGGGCTGGCCTCGCCACTGAGCACCAGACAGCGCAGGTGGGGCAGCGGCTGGTAGGGCACGCAGCTCATCATGGCGGGGGCCACGATGGCGTGGCTGACGCGCTGGCTGTCCATCAGCTGTAACAGCAAGCGCGGGTCGTGGCGCTCGGTCTCGGTAGCCATGACCACGGTGGCCCCTGCCATGAGCGGGGCAAACATGTCCCACACCGACAGGTCGAAGGCCACGCTGTTGAAGCAAAGCTGTCGGCAACCCGGCTCCACGCGGGCATGGTCGGCCACGGCGCCAAGGAAACTGACCACCGACAGCTGGCTGACGGGGGTTCCCTTGGGTTGCCCCGTGGTACCCGACGTATACATCATATAGGCATAGGGTGAGGGTGGTGGCAGCAGCAATGGCTGTTGCGAATCTGCCTCGGCGGGCTGTCGGCGCCCCACCACCAGCAGTCGTTCTGTCTTGAAGGGCACCTGATCCGTGTCGCTCACCACCAGTGCTGGCCTACTGTCGGTCAGTATGTGTTCCATGCGCTGCGGCGGGTTCTCGGGGTCTAAGGGTATGTAGGCATAGCCGGCCTTCCACACGCCTAAGAGCACGGCTGGCGTGTGGACGCCACGACTCAGATAGACGCCCACGAAGTTACTGCGCGCGGCGGCGGTCTCGGGCGCAGGCTGTCCTTGGCCCACTTCCCGCATAATCAGGCGCGCCACGCTGTCCGACCAGCGGTCCAGCTGGGTGTAGCTCAGCGTATCAGCGCCACATACCACAGCCGTACTGTCGGCATTTCTCTGTGCTGACAGCCTGAAGTTGTGGGCCAACCATGCACTGTTGTCAGACAATGGCCTCACCTCGCGATTCCAAGTATCGGTCTGGGGACACAGCGTCAGACTGTCCAGCGGTCTGTGCACGTCGGCGACCACCTGGCCGAGCACATGCACAAGAGCGTCGGCCAGCATGCGGGCAAAGAAGCCGGGATAGCTCTCGTCGGTATAGACTATGCCGAAGCTCAGGTCGCCCTCCACGTCCAGCTGTATGCCGCAGGGCATATAGGTAGTATAATCATGATACAGGGGTATGCGCTCGCCGTCCAGTGTCAGCACATAGTCGCGACGGTTCAGGGGGAAGTTGAGCAGGGCACAAGCCGTGGCACTGCGCACCACGCCACCCACGGCCGTCTGCAGCAACGAGGCATGCTGATGGGAACGCGACGCACGACGGTGGTCGGCCACGCGACGCACCAGCTGGTCGAAGCGTTGCAGCCCCTCGACACCTACGTGCAACAGCTGGTCGGCGACAAACGTCGCCATGGTAGCTTGATGAGCCTCAGGCCGCAGGCTCACTGGATAGTTGAGCCATACGCCCTCTGTGCCGAAGACTTTGAGTAGCGTCAGCCCCCACGCAGCAGCCAGTAGGCGCCAGGGCCCCACGCCTTCATGTTGGCACACCTCGGCCAGACGGCCCGCCAGTGTTCCAAGAGCGAAGCGTTGCGGTGTCACGATACCCGCGCGCTGTGACGGTGTGAACCAAGGCAGCAACGGCTGCCCCTCGTGGCGCGCCACATAGTCGGCCCAGAAGTCGACATCTTGCTGCGTCGTGGCAGGCAGCAGCAGCGGCATCAGTGGCACGTGCTCTGCATCCTGCAATCTCGCGCCCGAAGCCAGCATGCCATAGAGGTCTGACAGACGGGCACAGAGCAGCGCCATAGAACCTACCTCCGTAGCTACATGGTGCACAACGACGAGCAGCAGCTGCCTGCCACCGCCACTCACCAGCACCGCTCGGCACGGTGCTTCTCGCTCCAGACAGAACGGACGCCGCGCCAGTCGCCACAGCGTGGCCTCTACATCGCCTGCATCGCAGCTCACAGTGCCCAGTGCTGGGGGCGCCGCAGCGGCATCGTCGTGCCAGCAGGCATAGCCGTCGTGTGTCACTATACGACAGCGCAGGCGCGGTTGTTCGGCAACCAACTGGCGAAACGCCGCGGCCAGCAGCGCGGTGTCGTGCTGCCACCCGATGTCAAATGCCACGGCCACGTGGTTGTGGCCGCCAGCCACCTGCTCGCTCAGCCAGAAGCTGCGCTCAGGCTCAGTCAACTGAACATACTCCATAACTATTTCTGCGCACCCCGTCGTTCCTCACGCCTTGCGTTCTCTCTGTGCATGCAGCTCAATGCGGAAGGTTGTTCCGCGCCCCAGCTCGGAGCTTTTGACGAAGATGCGTCCTTTATGATATTCTTCTACGATGCGTTTGGCAAGGGAGAGACCGAGGCCCCATCCGCGCTGCTTAGTGGTGAAGCCCGGCCGGAACACATTCTTCAGGTCGCGGCTGCGTATGCCCTTGCCGTTGTCGGCCACCTCGATAGCCACGATGTCGTTCTCTTCAAGCAGCCAGAGGTCTATCTTGCCCATGCCTTCCATGGCGTCGACGGCGTTCTTGCAGAGGTTCTCGATAACCCACTCAAAGAGGGAGGCGTTGAGGCGCAGCACGACGGGATGAGCGGGGTAGTGGCCACGTATGGTGACCTTCTGCGAGGTGCGACGATCCATATAGGCAATGACACGGTCGAGCAGCTGGGCAGCGTCGGTGTTGGTAGGCTCTGGCAGTGACCCTATCTTGGAGAAGCGGTCGGCGATAAGCTCAAGGCGGTGCACATCCTTCTCCATCTCAGGTATGAGCTGGTCGTCGGGATAGGTGTCGCGGAGTATCTGTGCCCAGGCCATGAGCGAGGAGATGGGGGTGCCCAGCTGGTGGGCAGTCTCCTTGGAGAGTCCCACCCACACCTTGTTCTGCTCGGCCTTCTTCGAGGAGAGCAGGGCAAAGATGGCTACAACGACAAAGATCATCACGATGCCGAGCTGCACATAAGGCCACTGGGTGAGGCGCTTGAGCATGAGCGACTCGTCGTAGCATACGAGCTGGTAGGCACTGTCGTCACCATCGCCATAGTCTATCCTGATGCACTTGCCTGCCTGCTGCATGCGCTGGCCATAGAGGGCCACGAGCTCGAGGCTGTCGGGGCTGCCGGGCATGCTGATGTTGCGATGGTCGAGCAGCTGGCCCTGCTCGTCGAGCACGATGACGGGGATGGTATTGTTGCCCTCGATGACTGCGGTGACAAGTGAGAGGTCGGTAGTCTCGTCGGCTGTACTCAGAGTCTGCATGGCCTTGGCCCACACCTCCATATTGTTGCGCTCTTCAAGCTGTAGGTCGCGCACAAGGATATTAGACACAAGGAGCGAGGCCGCCGCTATAACGATAGCTGCCACCACAAGCCAAAGTTTCACCTGCTGTATTCTGTCTGTCCACTGCATTCGACTGCAAAGATACGAATATTTCTTAATTCATAATTCATAATTCGGAATTATTTTCTATCTTTGCAGCGTAATAGGCTCACAAAACTGAAACTATACTACTGCAATGATGAAGAAACTACTACTTGCAATGATGATGCTGACCATGACGGTCAGCGGCTACAGCGCCGAGGAATGGGTAGACGTAACAAACGTCTACATGGTGAACCCCACGTTCGCCAGCGGCAGCACGGGCTGGACAAAGGAGGGCAGCTGCGGCTCGTTCGGAGCCGTGAACTATAGCTGCATGGAGTTCTGGAACGGATGGTTCAGGGCCTCGCAAACACTGAAAGGTCTTGCCCCTGGACACTACCGTCTGTCGGTACAGGCGTTCTATCGCTGCGGCGACTTCAGCGAGGTGTATCCCGAGTTTGCCGAAGGCATTGAGGAAGTGCCCGCCAACGTCTTTGCCGAAAACCAGGCTGAGATGGTGAGCGTGCCCGTGGCCAGCGTGTTCAACACGGTGTTCCATCCAGAGCGCAACTTTGGCAACAACTGGTGGTCGCCCGACGGCACCGACTTCTACCCCAACCAGATGGCGACGGCCAGCGAGGCCTTTGGCCAGGGCGAATACTGGAACGTGCTGGAGTTTGATGCCGACGGCGAGGCTACCGTGGGGCTGGAGTGTTGGGACTACAGATACTCCAACTGGTGCATCTTCAGCAACTTCCGACTGGAATACTGGGGTGACCCGACGGCCAATGTCGTGGCCACCGCCATCAGCATGCACTTAGGCCAGACCACGCTACAGCAGGGCGAGAGCACGCAGGCCACCATAACTTATACACCTGCCAACACCTCGCTGCAGCGCGTCGAGCTGTATAGCAACAACGTGATGGTAGCCACCGTGGGCGACAACGGCATGGTGTTGGCACGCAACCCCGGCGAGACAACTATAGCAGCCAACACGCTGGACGGCTCGGGGCTGACGGCCACCGCCAACGTGAGCGTGACGGCCAAGCCCACCGACAGCGACGATCGCGACTGGCTGGACGTGACCGACATCTACCTGAAGACGCCCGCCTTCGATGGCAACGACAGGTCGGGATGGACAACCAACCGTGGTGGGGGCAACACCGACACACAGTATGGCTGTCTGGAGTTCTGGAACACGCCGTGGTTCGACCTCAGCCAAGAGCTGCACGGACTGCCACGTGGACACTACCGCCTGTCGGTGAACGCCTATCACCGCTATGGCAGCCCAACAGCCGACTTAGAACGCTACTGCGACAACAAGCCGTCGGCACTGGCCTACCTCTATGCCGGCGAAGAGCGCCAGACGGTACGCGAATACCTGTCGGCATGGCTCGACACTGACTTCTATGAAGAGCACCCCTACAACCCCGACGGCTACTCAAACGCTGACTACTGGCACCTGAACAACGACTACCACCTGCCCAACACGATGTGGTGCGCCAACAATGCCTTCAGCCAGGGACTCTACCTGAACCAAATGGAATTCGACGCCGAGGGCGACATCACCATCGGCGTGGCTCTGGACGAATATACGAGCGAGAACTGGTTCATCTGCGACAACTTCCGGCTGGAATACCTGGGCGAGGTGATAGTGCCGACGGCGGTCAGCCTGACTTTTGCCGACACGGGTACCAACCGCACCGAGCTGAAGGCTGGAGAGAGCGTGCAGTGTCTGGCAGAAATAAGCCCCGAAGGTGCCATGGTGAAGGCCATGCGATGGGAGTCGGCCGACACGAAGGTGGCCACGGTCGACGACAACGGCCTCGTGACAGCCGTGGGCACTGGCTCGGCTGTCATTCGACTGAACGTGACCAAGCCCGACGGCAAGACGCTCACCGGGCGCTGCAAGGTGACCGTGGTGCGCGACGAGCTGAAGACGGGCGACCTGCTGTTCAACGAGGTCATGGCCCGCAACATCGACGAGTATGTGTCGCCGGCATTCAACTTCGACGGCTGGGCCGAGCTATACAACAACACGTCGGCCGACGTCGGCCTGACGGGCTTCTACCTCAGCGACGATGCGGCCAACCCCACTAAGTGGCGCATACCGGTACAGGTGGGCATGGTGCCCGCTCACGGACACCTGGTGCTGTGGTTCGGTAGCGACGACATAGCGCCACAGAACGTGCCGTTCAAACTCGACAGCGATGGCGGCTCGCTATGGCTTAGCGACGACAACGGCCGCGAGATTGCCACCATCACCTATCCTGCAGCCACGGCACGCACAAGTTATGCACGCACCACCGACGGCGGCGACGTCTGGAGCCTGACGGCCACACCCACACCAGGCACGTCAAACACCAGTGCCACCTATGCCGAGCAACAGCTGGCCGAGCCTGTGGTAGACCAGCCCTCGCAGCTCTTCAGCGGACAACTGTGCGTCAACGTGGCCATACCTGCCGGTGCCACGCTGCGATACACCACCGACGGCACACTGCCCACATCGACCAACGGCGAGACCAGCCCCACAGGGCAGTTCGTGTTCAGCGAGACCACCAGCCTGCGCTTCCGCCTCTTTGCACCTGGCATGCTGCCCTCGCCAGTGGCCACACGCTCCTATCTGCTGCGCGACCGCGAGTACATGCTGCCCGTAGTGTCGGTAGTCAGCGACCCTGCCTTCCTCTATGGCAGCGAGATAGGCGTCTTTGCCTACGGCCCCAACGGGCGTCCCGGCAACGGACAGTCGGCCAACTGCAACTTTAACATGAACTGGCAACGACCTGTCAACTTCTCATACATCACCGCCGACGGCGACATGGCGCTGAACCAGGACGTCAGCCTCGAGGTGTGCGGTGGATGGAGCAGGGCATGGAACCCCAGGGCATTCAAGCTGAAGGGCAACAAGACCGTGGGCGGACAGAAGCAGCTGCCCTACCCCTTCTTCACAGAGAAGCCCTACATACGCAACCGGACCCTGCAGCTGCGCAACGGTGGCAATGACACACAGTGTCGATTCCTCGACCCTGCACTGCAATACATGATACAGACGGCACAGATAGACCTCGACGTGCAGAGCTATCAGCCTGTGCATGAGTTCATCAACGGCCAGTACATCGGCGTGCTGAACATGCGCGAACCTAACAACAAGCACTATGTCTATGCCAACTACGGATGGGACGACGACGAGATAGACCAGTTCGAGATGTCGCCCGACTCGGGTTACGTACAGAAGTGCGGCACACCCGACGCCTTCGAGCAGTTGGTAGACCTATCGGCCGACGCTGCCCTGCAAGAGACCTACGACGAAATCTGCCGTCTGCTCGACATCGATGCCTACGCCAACTACATGGCCGCAGAGATGTACTTGGGCAACTGGGACTGGCCGCAGAACAACGTCAAGGGATTCCGCCACCGCGACGGGGGCAAGTTCCGCTTCGTGCTGTTCGACCTCGATGGCTCGTTCAGCACCTACGACTCCAAGGCGCCCAACGCCACCGTTCCCTTCGAGTCGTTCCAAGCCAAGGAGACCTACCAGTTCGACCAGCTCTACCCCACGTCGCTGGGACGCATCACTGCACCCATACGCTTCGTCACCCTGTTCCGCAACCTGCTGCGCAACGACCAGTTCCGCCGTCGCTTCATCGATGCCTATGCCATGATGGGCGGCAGCATCTACGAGGCACAACGTGCCGCACAGATTGCCGACCTGCTGGCAGCCAACGCAGAACCTGCCATGCAACTGAACGGAGCCTCGGTCTATCCCACGGCCAACAACGTGAAGAACAACCTGCGTAGCCGACTGGACTACTCCACCGGTCGGCTGATGGCCTATGCTCCCATGCAGCTCGATGGCGTCAGCGCACAGCACGTGACGCTCACCAGCGACGTGGCCGACGCACAGCTCTACGTCAACAACATGCTCGTGCCAACGGACAGGTTCAACGGCTATCTCTTTGCCCCTGCCACACTGCGTGCCGTGGCTCCCGCTGGCTATGCCTTCCAGGGATGGGTGAACAGCGCCGGAGGCAATACGCTCATAGACTACGGTGCCACATGGAGCTATAGCGACAACGGCTCGCTCGACGGTCAGCAGTGGTACGCTGCCAACTACAACGCCCGCAACTGGAACCAGGGGCAGGCACCATTCGGCTACGGCAAGAACGGCGTGGCCACTGAGATAAACCAGTCGCGCTACTGGGGCGAGAACCACTCCACCGTCTACTTCCGCAACACCTTCAACCTCAGCCAGACACCGCAAGCCGGCGACGAGTTCAGGCTTGACATCACCGTAGACGACGGCGCTATCATTTACGTCAACGGCACCGAGGCGGCACGCTACAACATGCCCGACGGGCAGGTGGGCTACGACACTTATGCCCAGAGCTACGCCCCAGGCAACCCCGACGAGACCAGCATCGCCATAGCCCCCTCACTACTGCACCGGGGCAGCAACACCATCGCAGTGGAACTGCACAACAACGCGGCAACGTCGACCGACCTTTACTGGGATGCACGTCTGGTTCAGACCACTTCACAGGCAGGCGCCGACTATGTATCTACCGACGCCGAAATGCCGCTACCACAGGGCAACGTGAGCCTTGTGGCATCGTTCCGCGAGATGACTGCCGCAGAAATGACACAGGAGGGCATAACACCGGTGCGCATAAACGAGGTGAGCGGTTCTAACGACTCCTACGTCAACGAATATGGAAAGAAGGGCGACTGGGTGGAGCTGTATAACACCACCAGCCACGACATCGACGTGGAGGGCATGTATCTCAGCGACAATGCCGACACCCCGCAGAAGTACCAGCTAAGCAAAGCCGGCACACGAGCCAACACCGTCATTCCTGCCCACGGCCACCTGGTGGTGTGGTGCGACAAACTGGCCACCACCGACCAGGCACTGCACGCCTCATTCAAGATTAGCGGCGAAGGCGGAAAGGTTATACTCACCGCGGCTGACCGCAGCTGGACAGACGTCGTCAGCTATGGACTGCACGATGCCACCACCACTATCGGACGCTATCCCGATGGCTGTGCCGATGTCTACGCCATGGCCACGCCTACCATAGGGCACACCAACCTGCTGACCAGCTACGCACAGCCTGTCAACCAAGACGATCCTGACAAGGACGGCATAGCCACCGTGGCCGCTGCCAACGGTCTGCGCATCTGCTACGCCGCCGGTCAGCTACAGTTGCGGGCCGACGAAGCCAGCAGCGCCGTGGTAGAAATATTCGCCACCGACGGCCGTCTGGTTGACCGACAGCAGGTGCAGTTCGCTGGTGGCATGGCCCGCCTGAGCGTAGCCCATCTGCCCGCCGGATTCTACGTGGCACGCGCCACCGACAACAACGACACCCGCGTGGGTTGTAAGTTTATGCGTTGACCCCTATTTTGCATGCAGCCTGTCCTCTCATTGCGAGAACAGGCTGCATGCTGTCTGTGCCCCAAGCCTTCGCGCGTACATTTATATGATTGTGCCAGCATTACCATGCCGCAAGGCACACTAATATGAGGCTAAATACAAAAAAAACGCAAAATAATTATTCCGTATGGAAAAAAAGTTGTAACTTTGCAGTCCAAAACAGTGTGTATATGTGTAATCTTGAGCACTTTAAGATAGATCTGAAGGGACTGGCCGAGGAGCAAACGCCCTTGGAATACCAGCTCGGCGACGACTTCTTCAAGCAGCTTGGGAGCACTGAAGTGCAGGGCGGAGCATTGCATGTGTCGGGGTCTATACGCAAGGCCGTCGGCTTTTTTGAACTCCAGCTCGCCATCAGTGGCACAGTCCGCATAACGTGCGACCGCTGTCTCGACCTCATGGACCAGCCCATCGAAGCAAAGCTGCAACAGGTGGTGAAGCTGGGAACAGTAGACGACAACGAAGCATGGCAGGGCGGATCCTACGCTGAGCAAGATGACATCATCATCGTCGACGAAGACAAAGCAGTCCTCGACACAGCGTGGCTCATCTATGAATCGGTGGTGCTTGCAGTACCCATCCAGCACGTTCATCAACCTGGCGATTGTAACGTTGCTATGAGCGAGAAGCTCAACGAGCTCTCGGCTGCCCGAAGCAGTGATGCGGATGCAGGCGAAACCATTGACCCGCGATGGGAGGCACTGAAGAATTTAAAAATTAAAAATTAAATAATAAAAAGTTATACAATTATGGCACATCCTAAAAGAAGACAATCGAACACTCGCACCGCTAAGCGTCGTACACATGACAAGGCCGTAGCACCCACACTGGCAGTATGCCCTAACTGTGGTGCCTATTACATCTATCACACCGTATGCCCCACCTGCGGATACTATCGCGGCAAGGTGGCCATCAAGATGGACGAAGAGGTTGCTGAATAACGCAGAGTAATGAGTAAGATAAACGCGATTGTCACCGGCGTAGGTGGCTATGTGCCCGACTATATCCTGACCAATGAGGAGCTGTCGCGCATGGTCGACACCAACGATGAGTGGATAATGACGCGAGTCGGAATAAAAGAGCGCCGAATCCTCACCGAAGAGGGTCTCGGCACTTCTTATATGGCACGCAAAGCTGCCAAGCAGCTCATACAGAAGACTGGCACAGACCCCGACACCATCGACGCACTCATCGTGGCCACCTCGACAGCCGACTACAAGTTCCCGTCGACGGCCAGCATCGTGCTCGGCAAGCTGGGGCTGAAAAATGCCTACGCCTTTGACTTCTGGGCTGCCTGCTGCGGATTCCTCTATGCGCTCGATCAGGCTTCGATGATGATTCAGAGCGGGCGCATGAAGAAAATCATTGTCATTGGCGCCGACAAGATGTCGTCGGTAACCGACTATAAAGACCGGCAGACATGCCCGCTCTTTGGCGACGGTGCCGCAGCCGTGCTCGTTGAAGCCACTGAGGAGCAGAATATCGGGGCCATGGACAGCTACTTCCGCTGTGACGGCAAGGGTCTGCCATTCCTCCACTTGAAAGCAGGAGGCTCGGTGTGCCCACCAAGCCACTTCACCGTAGACCACCGCCTGCACTACACCTATCAGGAAGGTCGCACAGTGTTCCGCTATGCCGTGACCAACATGAGCGATGACTGCGCTCTCATTGCCGAACGCAACAACCTCACTAAGGACAACATCAACTGGATAGTACCCCATCAGGCCAACATGCGCATCATCGAGGCCGTAGCCAAGCGCCTGGAGGTGCCCATGAGCCAAGTGATGGTCAACATCGAGCACTTCGGCAACACCTCGGCCGCCACCATTCCCCTGGCTCTCTGGGAGAACGAAAGCAAGTTGAAGAAAGGCGACAACCTCATTCTCACCGCATTCGGTGCAGGTTTCGTACACGGAGCCAGCTACTTAAAGTGGGCATACGACGGCGCTGAGTGAGTTAAGAAAAAGTGAAAATGCACAAGGCAGGATTCGTAAACATCGTTGGCAATCCCAACGTAGGCAAAAGTACGCTCATGAACCAGCTGGTTGGTGAGCGTATTTCTATTGCAACCTTCAAGGCGCAGACAACACGCCATCGTATTATGGGCATTGTCAACACTGACGACATGCAGATAGTGTTCAGCGACACACCTGGCGTTCTGAAGCCCAACTACAAACTGCAGGAGTCGATGCTGGCCTTCTCAGAGAGTGCGCTGGTCGATGCCGACGTGCTGCTCTATGTCACCGACGTAGTGGAGAGCCCCGAGAAGAACATGGACTTCCTGGAGAAGGTGCAAAAGATGCAGATACCAGTGATACTGCTCATCAATAAGATTGACGAGCTGAAAATTTCTCCTGCCCCCTCCGAAGGAGGGGCTGGTGGGTTGCATAAGAGGAACCACGCATCGCAATCAAGTAATCAGACATTCCCTCCTGCGGAGGGGCCTGGGGAGGCCCTCGCTCTGATTGTCGAGAAGTGGCATGCGCTGCTGCCCAATGCCGAGATTCTGCCCATCTCGGCGAAGAACAAGTTCGGCGTGGACATGCTTTTGAAGCGCATCAAGGAGCTGCTGCCCGAGAGTCCCGCATTCTTCGACAAGGACCAGCTCACCGACAAGCCCGCCCGATTCTTCGTGTCGGAGATTATCCGCGAGAAGATACTGCTCTACTACGACAAGGAGATACCCTACTCGGTAGAGGTAGTGGTGGAACGCTTCAAGGAGGAAGAGCGCAAGATTCACATCAACGCCGTCATCTACGTGGAGCGCGACTCGCAGAAGGGCATCATCATAGGCCACCATGGCGTGGCACTCAAAAAGGTGAGCACCGAGGCACGTAAGGCACTGGAGAAATTCTTCGACAAGCACATCTATCTGGAGGTGTTCGTCAAGGTAGACAAGGACTGGCGCTCGTCGCAAAAGGAACTCGACAACTTCGGCTACAATCCTGAGTAAATGATAAAAAATCCGAAACAACGCATGTTTCGGATTTTTTTTCGTACCTTTGCACCCAAATAGATATTGATTATGGGAAATTTAGTAGCGATAGTAGGTCGTCCCAATGTGGGCAAGTCAACCTTGTTTAACCGTCTTACGCAGAGCCGACAGGCCATCGTGAGCGACGAGGCCGGCACCACGCGCGACCGACAGTACGGCAAGTGTGAGTGGTGCGGACGCGAGTTCTCGGTCGTAGATACCGGCGGATGGGTTGTAAACTCTGACGACATATTCGAAGAGGAGATACGCAAGCAAGTAATCATCGCCACCGAAGAGGCCGACCTGGTGCTCTTCCTCTGCGACATCAAGAACGGCGTCACCGACTGGGACCAGGACGTGGCGCAGATTCTGCGTCGCGCGAAGCTGCCCACCATCCTCGTGGCAAACAAGGCCGACGACGGAAAAGACCTCTACGGCCAGTACGACTTCTACCGGCTGGGGCTGGGCGATCCCTACTGCATCAGCGCCGCCACGGGCAGCGGCACGGGCGACTTGCTCGACAAGGTACTCGAAGTGCTGCCTGAGAAGAGTAGCGACAACCTGGAAGAGGGCATACCCCGCTTTGCCGTGGTGGGCCGACCCAATGCAGGCAAGTCGAGCCTTATCAACTCCTTCTTAGGCGAGGACCGCAACATCGTGACCGACATTGCCGGCACCACACGCGACAGCATCTACACACGCTACGACAAGTTCGGCTTCGACTTCTATCTGGTCGACACCGCAGGCATACGCCGAAAGAACAAGGTGAGCGAAGACCTGGAGTTCTACAGCGTGATGCGCTCCATCCGTGCCATTGAGAACAGCGATGTCTGCATACTGATGATTGACGCCACACGAGGCATCGAGGCGCAAGACATGAACATCTTCCAGCTCATACAGAAGAACAACAAGTCGCTGGTAGTGGTGGTGAACAAGTGGGATCTGGTCGAGGACAAGTCACAGATAGTTATCGACACCTTCGAGACTGCCATCCGCAAGCGCATGGCCCCGTTTGTCGACTTCCCCATCATCTTCGCCTCGGCCCTGACCAAGCAGCGCATCTTCAAGGTGCTCGAGACGGCCAAGCAGGTCTATCTGAACCGCAAGGTCCACATCGGCACCACCAAGCTCAACGAGGTGATGCTGCCCCTGATAGAGGCCACACCGCCGCCCAGCATCAAGGGCAAGTACATCAAGATAAAGTATGTGAGCCAGGTGCCCGACACGCAGATACCCACCTTCGTGTTCTATGCCAACCTGCCGCAGTATGTCAAGGAGCCTTACAAGCGCTTCCTCGAGAACAAGATACGCGAGAACTGGACACTCACTGGCTCGCCCATCAACGTCTTTATCCGCCAGAAATGATGATGGTGCGCATCCTTTTCTTCCTGATGGTCATCGTATTGGCTGCCTGCACTGAGCCTGTCGACCGAGAGCAACAGGCACGCCAGGCTGCCGCTGACACCGTGACTGCGGCCTACAACTACCTGCTCAATGGGCAGTACGAACAGTTTCTGGCCTATCGAGCCACCACCGACAGCATGCCCCAGACCTATTGCAGCCAGATGCTGACGGCCTACAAGCAGTTCATGGCGCAGCAACAACAGGCTCATCAGGGCATTTGCTCGTTTGCGGTGAGCGATGTGCAGCGCGACTCCACGCTGGGGGTCATGCAGGTGTTTCTGCAGCTCTCCTATGGCGACAGCACCCAAGAACGCATCGTAGTGCCCGTGGTAGAACAAGGCAGCGAGTGGAGATTGAAATAAACGAGTATCCTTTCCCCAGCATCTTTACTTTGATGGCTGCTGGTGGGTCACGGCCTGCCGCATCTCCTTGAGCAGGTCGCTGGCGAAGATAAAGTCGGTGAGCCGCTTGTTGTCGCTGTCCATAATGTCGGCCGACACACCCTGCCACTCCTTATGACCTTCGTAGATGAATACAATGTTCTCGCCAATGCCCATCACCGAGTTCATGTCGTGGGTGTTGATGATGGTGGTCATGTTGAACTC
>ERZ842401.1434-NODE-1434-length-34143-cov-52.835103_pt1 | contig 34143 bp, 23 predicted proteins | sample MGYA00521270_ERZ842401 | MGnify/ENA primary metagenome ERZ842401 (study PRJEB31892, sample SAMEA3878208) | bioreactor metagenome | biome: Moose rumen | place: Sweden | collected 2011-10 | study: EMG produced TPA metagenomics assembly of the PRJEB12797 data set...
AGCATCTTTTGTTAAATCCGTTAAGTTAACTCACACTAAATCCAGTAGAACCAAAAAAGGAGACCGCATGGTCTCCTTTTGCACTTTTATCGGGTTTTACATCAGAATTCAGCACTTTTCGGCGTGCGTGGGAAGGGGATGACGTCGCGAATGTTCTGCATACCCGTAACAAAGAGGATGAGTCGTTCGAAGCCCAGACCAAAGCCAGCATGCGGGCACGAACCCCATCGACGCGTGTCGACATACCACCACAGGTGGGTCTGGTCCATGCGGCGGCGCTCAATCTCGGCCATCAGCTTGTCGTAGCTCTCTTCGCGAACGCTACCGCCAATGATCTCGCCAATCTGCGGGAACAGCACATCGGTGCCCTGCATGGTGGGGCCGGGAGCGATGGCGCCCTTGTAGCCCACGGAAGCCACTGTACCCGAGGCTTCTCCCTCGGGTGTGGTTTCGTTCTGCTTCATATAGAACGACTTGAAAGCACGTGGATAGTCAGTCATGATGACGGGGTTCTTGAAGTGCTCCTCCACGAGGTAGCGCTCGTGCTCGGAGGCCAAATCGTCGCCCCAGTTGCAGGGGAACTCGAACTTCTTGCCGTTCTTAATAGCCTCTTGCAGAATGTTGATGCCCTCTGTATAAGGCAGACGTACGAAGGTCTCCTTCAGCACGCCCTCCAGTCGCTCGATGAGCGTCTTGTCGATCATCTTGTTCAGGAACTCCAGGTCGTCCTTGCAGTTATCGAGTGCCCAGCGCACACAATACTTGATGAAGTCTTCCTCCAGGTCCATCAGCTCCTCCTGGTCGAGGAAGGCCACCTCAGGCTCTACCATCCAGAACTCGGCCAGATGGCGCGGGGTGTTGCTGTTCTCGGCACGGAATGTGGGACCAAAGGTGTAGATGGCTCCCAGGGCCGTAGCACCCAGCTCGCCTTCCAGCTGTCCGCTGACGGTGAGCGAGGTCTGCTCGCCAAAGAAGTCGTCGTCGTAGATAATCTTGCCCTGCTCATCCTTCTTCAGGTCGTACAGGTTCTTCGTGGTAACCTGAAACATGTTGCCTGCGCCCTCACAGTCGCTGGCGGTGATGAGCGGCGTGTGGAAATAGAAGAATCCGTGCTCGTGGAAGTAGGTATGTATGGCCATGGCCATGTTGTGGCGAATGCGCATCACAGCTCCGAAGGTGTTGGTGCGCAGACGCATGTGGGCGTTCTTGCGCATCATCTCGAACGACTGGCCCTTCTTCTGCATGGGATAGGTGTTGTCGCAGAGACCATATACAACGAGCTCCTTGGCCTGGATCTCAGATGCCTGTCCGGCGCCCTGGCTCTCCACCAGCGTGCCTACGGCGCAGATGCAGGCACCAGTGGTAATCTGCTTCAGCAGCTCTTCGCTAAACTTCGTGGGGTCGGCCACCACCTGCACGTTCTTGATGGTAGAGCCGTCGTTCAGCGCAATAAAGTCGACATTCTTATTGCCGCGATGCGAGCGCACCCAGCCCTTCACGCAAACTTCTTTTCCGTAGTCCGTACTCTGTAGTACGTCAATTATTTTTGTCCTCATATTTAATTTGTAATGAGTAATGAGTAATGAGTAATGTGCAATTATGGAAAGAGTAACCATAATTACTAATTACTCCTTACTAATTACTGATTAGACATTATTCATACGCTCCCATTCTCAGGCGGTCGACTTCTTCCTCAGTAAGGTAACGCCAGTCGCCGCGTTTCAAGTTCTTCTTGGTCAGACCGGCAAACTGCACGCGGTCGAGCTTAGTAACCTTATAGCCAAGACTCTCGAAAATGCGGCGCACAATGCGGTTCTTGCCCGAATGAATCTCGATGCCCACCTGCTTCTTGTCCACAGGGTCGGCATACTGCACGTCGTCGGCCTTGATCTCGCCATCGTCGAGAATCACGCCCTCGGCAATGCGCTGCAGGTCGTGAGCCGTCACGTTGTGGTCAAGATAGACATGGTATATCTTTTTCTTCAAATACTTGGGATGGGTCAGCTTCGAGGCCATATCGCCGTCGTTGGTGAGCAGCAACACGCCCGTAGTGTTGCGGTCGAGACGTCCCACAGGGTAGATGCGCTCAGGACAGGCGTTCTTCACCAGGTCCATCACGGTCTTACGCTGCTGCGGGTCATCGCTGGTGGTGACATAGTCCTTGGGCTTGTTCAGCAACACATAGACCTTCTTCTCCAGCGATACGGGTTCCTCGTGGAAGCGCACCTCGTCAGAGCGCAGCACCTTGGTACCCAGCTCAGTGACCACCTGCCCATTGACAGTAACGACACCTGCCTGGATGAATTCGTCGGCCTCTCTGCGGCTGCACACGCCAGCATTGGCAAGGAACTTGTTCAGACGCAACGGCTCGTTGGGATCGAAATTCTGCTCCTTATATTCAATGCGCTTCTTCAGGCTGTACTTTGCATTGGGATCATAGTCGGCAGTGTGCTTGCGATAGCCGCCTGGACGCTGCTGATAGCCACCTTGACGGGGCTGATAACCGCCTGGACGCTGCTGATAGCCACCCTGACGGGGCTGATAACCACCCTGACGCTGCTGATAACCACCCTGACGCTGCTGATAACCACCCTGACGCTGCTGGTAGCCACCGGGGCGCTGCTGATAGCCCCCCTGACGGGGCTGATAACCGCCATCTTGATGCTGACCATACTGCTGCTGACCATACTGCTGGCGGGGCTGATAGCCCTGTTCGCCACCATCTTGGTTGTAGCGCGGACGATAGCCACCGGGGCGCTGCTGATAGCCACCCTGACGCTGCTGATAGCCACCATTATTATAATTATTACGCGGGCGATAGCCACCCTGTCGCTGGGGTGCTGCACTCTGCAGACCTGCACCGAAGCCCTCAGGACGGAATCCTCCCTCGTCGTTATTCCTGTTATAACTGGGATGCTCGTTGCCGCCTGCCGGACGCTGTCCGGTGTGTATGCGCGGACGCGGCGAACGCCCTACCGGTCGAAATTCTCTCTGATAGCCCTCACGGCTATTGCTCTGCTGCTGTTCCTGCGAAGTCTGTTCTTCGTTCTTCTTTTCGTTCTCGAAATCCATAATGTTACTTTAATTAAATAATGTGTTATCACTGTGCCTTCACGGCATTGTTTTCTCTTTATAGGGCCAATAGGGATTATATGGCCTATAGCCCGACATAGTTCCAGGGTGTGATGGCCATCAGCTCCTGTTTGACATCGTCGCTCACCTCGAGTGTCTGAATAAATTCATGGATGGTCTGCTCAGTCATCTTTTCATTGGTGCGCGTCAAGGCCTTCAACGCCTCATAGGGATGCGGATAGGCCTCGCGGCGCAATATGGTCTGTATGGCCTCGGCCACCACGGCCCACGTATTTTCCAAGTCTTCATGCAACTTCTGCTCGTTCAGAATGAGCTTGCGCAGCCCCTTCAGCGTGCTCTGGAAAGCAATGAGCGCATGGCCCATAGGCACACCCACGTTGCGCAGCACGGTGGAGTCGGTCAGATCGCGCTGCAAACGACTTACAGGCAATTTCTGTGCCAAGAATGCAAGGATGGCATTTGCCATACCCAGATTGCCCTCGGAGTTCTCAAAGTCAATGGGATTCACCTTATGCGGCATGGCGCTGCTTCCCACTTCGCCCGCCTTGATCTTCTGCTTGAAATACTCCATGGAGATATACATCCAGAAGTCGCGGTCGAGGTCGATGATGATGGTGTTGATGCGGCGCAAGGCATCGAAGATAGCAGCAAGATGATCGTAGTTGGAAATCTGGGTGGTATACTGCTCGCGTTCCAATCCCAGCTTCTCGCTGACGAACTGGTTGGCAAACTCACGCCAGTCGTACTGCGGATAGGCCACATGATGAGCATTCAGATTGCCTGTGGCACCACCAAACTTAGCGGTGACGGGCGTCTCGCGCAGCGAGCGCAACTGTTCCTCCAAGCGGTAGACATATACCATAATCTCCTTGCCCAGGCGTGTGGGCGAGGCGGGCTGTCCGTGTGTTTTGGCCAGCATAGGCACCTGCTTCCATTCCTCGGCATAGTCATTGAGTTGCTCAATAAGCTCCTCCAAGAGCGGGCAGTAGACCTGCTCGATGGATTCTTTCACAGAAAGGGGAACGCTGGTATTGTTGATATCCTGCGAGGTAAGCCCAAAGTGCACAAACTCCTTATAGGCATCGAGACCGCCAATCTTGTCGAACTCCTCCTTGATGAAGTATTCTACAGCCTTTACGTCGTGATTGGTCACACGCTCTATATCCTTTACGCGCTGGGCATCGGCGGGCGTAAACCGGCGGTATATGTCACGCAGACGCTCGAAGAGCTGACGGTCGAATGTCTCGAGCTGCGGCAAAGGCAACTCGCACAACGCGATGAAGTACTCTATCTCTACCCTCACTCTGTAGCGCACCAGTGCATACTCCGAAAAATACTCGCCAAGTGCTTCTGTCTTATCACTGTAACGGCCGTCAATAGGCGAAACGGCTGTAAGCTTGCTCAGTTCCATTTTCAGTATTATCCAATCGTTTACTTTTTCAGAGCGCAAAGTTACTAATTTTTAGCGAACAAAAGCTTTATAAGCGCTAAGTTTTTTCGCCCCTCCCGCGTTTTTTTTGATATTTAACAATCATTGAATAGATCTTCAATCTGTACGAGTTGATTGGGACGCAAGAACAATGAGGAGCATCGTAGGTCAAGCCATAGAGCTCTTTCGGTCGCTTTCGCTTTGTGAAAGCGGCAGAGCCGAGCGGACGACGAAGTCGAGTCTTCGTCAGTAAAGCCGTAGTGCTTAGCAAGGACTGTGTCGATTCCGGGTTAAACCATCCTCTTTTACCACACGTTTCAGTCCTCGATGCGCCAGCTTGTCCAAGGCGATGAACATCAGCGCACGGCTCTTGCCGATGCCGGCGGTGCCTTGATCAGCAGGAATCGCCTGTAGCGGGCCTCGCAGGCCTTGGCTTGCATCTCGCGCACACCCAGTTCGTTGGTGGCGCCGGCCTCACCCGTCTGCTGGTAGTGTATATCTACGACATTCTTGCTTTCTTGCAAGCAACCAAAGGTCGAGCGATTGCAGTTTTGTTCCTTATTTATTTGTAGTTTCAGAATTTATTTGTATTTTTGCGGCGGGAATCAATAATTTATCAATTATGGATAATAATAGTAATAAGAAATGGACTCGTGAAGACTTCTTGGCGTTGTTGGAACGCGGTCGCCAGATTAAGGCCAGACGGCAGAAGGAGGCAGAGGAAAAATATGCAGAGCGGCAACGTCGAAAGAAAGCGGCAGTAGAGTCGGGATATTACGACCTTGAATGGATATAGGTCATGAACAGGCTTAATATTGACAATATCAATGATCGTGCACCATACGATGTGGCATACGACGAAGATGACGAGATTATCTTCCTTACTGACTATGGAATAAGTTATTCTGTCACTTTCGACGAAGAGTCTAATCCATATTTTACGGCTTATTGGTTTAACTTGACTAATCCCAGACACATTACTTCGCCTGGCGACAAAAAGATTGCACAAACCGTAATTTGTATCATTGAGGAGTTCTTTCGACAGAATCCTGACATTCTGCTTTACATGTGCAGCACAGATGGGGGACAACAGGCACAGCGATCGAGGCTCTTTTTGCGTTGGTTCAAGGGCGCAGAACAGCAGAAGCACTATTACATTCGTGCCACGGAAGTAAAAGGCGAGGAAGGTATGGATTACGTTGCCTGTATAGTTCAACGCAACAACCCGCATCTTGACGAAATCATCGAGTTGTTCGATTCCGACATTACCATGTTCAACGAGATGAAGCCTTGATATCGGTGTTGTGCGGCAGTTCCGCACTGGTTGGCCGGACGTTTGGAACAAGTTGTGCGGACTATCCGCACAAGTAGTTTCAAATATCTGCATAGCGATTTGAAACTATGCAGGGGAAGACAACCACAGGCCGGCAGCCACCGAAGACGGGCGCTTCGGAATAAAAAGTTACAAAATTTTAGGCCAAAACGCAAGCTTTTTACCAAAAAAAAACAAAGTTTGCTGTCATTCGTCACCCATTCGTCACCATCTAACCCGCTGATAATCAATATCGAATGACGAATGAAATGGCCATTTTAAACTTTTCCTGTAGAGAGGAAGGGTTGCTGTTGCGCGTCACCCCTCCTGACCAACAGGAGTTTCACCCTGCCTGTAATCTTATCAGACATTCGGCCTTTGCTGCGCCACATACTTCCGAAACTTGAGTTACCTGACTATCTTCGTGGGGTGCTGAGTAGTTGACGCGAGAAAACAAAAGCAAGCCGCAACCTCGTTGATGAGATTGCGGCTCTCTTGACTGTGGGCGTTGACGGATTCGAACCGCCGACCCTCTGCTTGTAAGGCAGATGCTCTGAACCAACTGAGCTAAACGCCCGTGCTTTCATTTAAGCGGGTGCAAAGGTACGAATATTTTTCGTAACCACAAAATTTTTCGGCACTTTTTTGCTTCATTGCTTCAAATTGAGCATTTATTCAGACAGGAAGCGACTGAATACAAATGCAGGCAGGAACGAGCCAAATGGTTCGTATCCTGCCTGTAGATATAGTTCTTGCACGCTTACTCTGCGGCGGCAGCCTCTTCAGCTGCAGAATCCTGAGCAGCAGGCTCTTGAACAACCGACTCCTTCGGAGCAGCATCCTTAACCCTGTTCTCAGCGTCAATAGCCTTGATTTTTTCCTTGACAAGCTGCATGTCGTCCTTGAGCTTCTGTATCTTGCGGTTCATCTCCTCGATGAGCGAGTTGCCCTTCTTTGACGAGGCGCTGAGGAAACCGAGGTTGTTCTCGTAGGTCTGTACCTCACTGCGGATGATGTCGTACTGGCGCATCAGACGGGCGCGCTCGGTGTCGAGGGCCTGTTCGCCACGCTCTGCAACCTGACGGAGGTTCTGCTTGAAGTTGTTCAACCGACGACGGGCCACAGACACGTTCAACTCCTTATAGAGCTTGTCGAGCACGGCATGATACTCTTCGTAGAGTTTGTCCTTCTCACGGTAGGGCACATGGCCAACTTGCTGATATTCGCTGACGAGCTGCTGCACCTTCTCCTGCAAGCCTTCGCCTGCCTCCTCGGCCAAGGTCTTCAGCTGCTCAACGATGCTACGCTTTTTCTCCAGGTTCTCATGTTCCTCATTGCGCTGGCCAGCTGTCTGCTGATTGCGTGCCTCGAAGAACTTGTTGCAGGCACCAAGGAACTCTTCCCACAACTGATCGCCCAGTTTCTTGGGCACCATGCCGATGGTCTTCCATTCCTTCTGAAGGGCTATGAGCTTGTCGCTGGTAGAGCGCCATTCGGTGCTGTCCTGAAGTGCCTTGGCCTTCTCTATGAGGGCGCGCTTCTTGTCAGCATTCTCCTTGAAAGTGTCCTTCAGGGTACGGAAATGCTCGGCCTTGCGGGCAAAGAAGCTGTCGCAGGCAGCGCGGAAGCGCTCGAATATCTTCACGTTCATTTTCTGCGGAGCAAAGCCGATAGTCTTCCACTCCTGCTGCAGGGCAATGATTTCCTGTGTGTGTCGTTCCCAGTCGGCGCTGCCCTTGTTCTCTTCGGCACAGATAGCCTCGACCTTCTCACAGAGGGCGGTCTTCTTGGCCAGGTTTTCTTCTTCGCGTGCTCTTAGGTCTTCAAAGTGCTGCTGGTGGCGCTTGTTGATGACGGTGCTGGCCGCCTTAAAGCGCTGCCAGATTTCCTCGCGCAGTTCTTTGCTGACGGGGCCTGTTTCGCGATATTCCTGATGGAGCTTCTGCAACTGATGGAAGGCGCTGATTACGTCGGGTTCGTCAGCAAGTTTCTCGGCAGCCTCGCACAGACGGGTCTTGGCTTCAAGATTCTTCTTGAAGTCGTACTCACGAGCCTCGATGTTCAGCTTCAGCAGGTCGTAGAACTGCTCAACGTAGAGCTGATAGTTGCGCCACAGCTCGTTGGCTTTTTCTGCGGGCACGCTCTTTATCTCGCGCCACTCATTCTGCAGGTTCTTGAACTCCGGGAATGCCTTATTAGCCTCTTCGGGCGTGGTGGCCATGGCCTTGATCCGCTCGATGATGTCGAGTTTCTTCTTGAGGTTTTCCTCCTTCTCGGCCTCCTGCTCGCGGAACTGCTGCTGGCGGCGCTCCTTGATGACGCCCATCTCGGCCTTGAAGGTCTCTTCGTCCTCATCGGGCGTCACCTGATAAGTCTCCGGGTCGCCACCGGCTTCAAGATAAGCCCTCTGCTGCTCCTCGCGCTCGGCGATGTGCATGCGATAGAATATGCTCTTCAGATATTCCACCTCCTCTTTCTTGGGCATCTCCTCGCCATGGGCAATTTCCTTCACCCTTTGCAGCACCTCCTGCTTGTTCTCGTAGACACGGTGCTCTTCCTCAGCCTCGGCCAAAGCCTCTTCTGCGGGGGTCTGTTCCACGGGAGTTTCTTCCGCAGGGGTTTCCACTTCGGCCGTAGGCTCTGTTGCAGCAGCCTCGTTAGCCTGTTCTGATACTTGCAGTGTTTCTTCTGCCTTCACCTCTTCCTGTTTACCCGTCTCTTCGGCTGGCGAAGCAACGGGATCGATTACTTGAGAGTCCATCATTTAACTTTGTTTAGTTACTGATATTGTTGCACTTCAGCTTCCTTTCTACCACGATGGCGGGCAGACTCGTCTTACCCTCTTCGCTGCAGTGCGGAAGCGTTCATTCATTGAATTAGGGGTCAAAAGTACGAAAAAAAAGTGAAGAGTGAGAAACGAAAAGTGAAGAATTTGCCGTTGTACCCACATTTTATGTTTTATTAACTCTTCCCATGCGTTTTACCCCCGTCTTGCCAGAGTTTATACCAGCCCTTTGTGATGCAGTGTCCACCAGGCAAGTGCCGACACAGCTACCGACAGCACCAGCGCAAAGGCAAAGCCCAACGGATTTGACTCCATACCATTGATGAGGTTCATACCGAAGAGCGAGGCAATGAGCGTGGGGAACATCATAAGAATGCTGACCGAGGTGAGGGTTTTCATCACGGTGTTCATGTTGTTGTTAATGATGCTGGAATAGGTGTCCATGGTCGACTCAAGGATATCACTATATATATTAGTTGTTTCGCGCGCCTGCGTCATCTCGATGTTCACGTCCTCAATGAGGTCGGCATCAAGTTCGTCAATCTGTAGCTTGAATTTCAGTTTCGAGAGCAGTGTCTCGTTGCCGCGGATAGAGGTCTGGAAGTAGGTAAGCGAATCTTGCAGACGCGAGAGGCCTATCAGGCTCTCGTTGTTCACGTCGCGGTCGAGGTTGCGCTTAGCCTTGTCTATGAGCGAGTTGATCTGCTTCAGTCGCTTCAGATACCACACAGCACTACTGAGAAAGAGGCGGAACACCATATCGACATAGTCGGTAAAGCCCTCGCCGCGTTTCTGCTGGAACGAGACAAAGTCTATCATCATGTTGGTCTCGTAGTAGCACACGGTGATGGTGACGTCGCGCTTATGTATAATGCCCAATGGCACAGTGGTATAAGGTGTACGCGAACGCACCTCCTTCACGTACGGTATGCGCAGTATAATGAGCATCCAGCCGTCATCATACTCATAGCGTGCCCTCTCGTCGGTATCGCTGATGTCAGTGATGAAATAGTCGGGTATGCCGAAACGCTCTTCCAGCTCGTGCTGGTCGTCTTCTGTCGGACACGTCACCTGTATCCAACAGTTAGGCTGCCACTCCTTGAGTTGGCTCAGCCCTTCTTGGGTGTTCCAATAAGTCTTCATTTTGCTAATCCGATTTCTATTGAAAAAAGGGACTCTTGGCAAGAGGATTAGCAGCCTTGCCGCCCTTATCCTCCAGCCTTAACGTTTAAATGTTTCCGCCGGGTAATCGTCCATAATAATGTTGGTTTTTATTGTTTCGGATGCAAAGGTACAAATAAAAAGTGAAAAGCAAAGAGTGAAAATCGAAAAAAATGCATTCACAGCTCATTTTTTCAACTTTTCACTCTGCTGTTCTTAATCGTTCCGCGTCTGCCCGAGCTTCCTATGAGTGTCTTTCTGAATTGCGGTACACTCGTCCCCCAACTTACTTGTCATAAGCGTGCACAGGGTAGTCAACAGTATAGTGGAGGCCACGGCTCTCCTTGCGCTCAAGTGCGAAGCGGGTGATAAGATAACCCACATTGATCATGTTGCGCAGTTCGCAGATGTCTTTCGAAGCCTTTACACGTTTGAAGAGGTTCTCGGTTTCCTCGTAGAGCATGTCCAGTCGATCCCAGGCACGGTGCAGACGCAAGTCGCTACGCACGATGCCCACATAGTTCGACATAATCTGATTGACCTCCTTGATGCTCTGTGTGATGAGCACCTGCTCTTCGTTGGTCAGCGTGCCTTCGTCATTCCATTCGGGCACACGGTCGTTCCAGTCATACAAGTCTACATGCTCTACCGAGTGGCGAGCAGCCGCATCGGCATAGACAACGGCCTCTATCAGCGAGTTCGATGCCAGTCGGTTGCCGCCATGCAAACCCGTGCAAGAGCACTCGCCAATGGCATAAAGGCGGTCGATGGAAGTCTGGGCATTAAGATCAACCTTTATACCACCGCACATATAGTGGGCTGCAGGGCGCACGGGAATGTAGTCCTGAGTAATGTCGATGCCCATGGATAGGCACTTCTGATAGATATTGGGGAAGTGATGGCGTGTCTCGGCCGGATCTTTATGGGTGACGTCGAGACAAACATGATCCAGTCCGTGGATCTTCATCTCCTTGTCAATGGCACGAGCCACGATGTCGCGTGGTGCTAAAGAAAGGCGCTCGTCGTACTTCTCCATGAAGGTCTGCCCGTTAGGCAGCTTCAGAATGCCGCCATAACCGCGCATGGCCTCAGTAATAAGGTAGGCCGGATGAGTCTCCTTCGGATTGTGTAGCACTGTGGGGTGGAACTGTACAAACTCCATGTCAGCCACAGTTGCCTTGGCACGGTATGCCATTGCAATACCATCACCCGTTGCAATGACGGGATTCGATGTGGTCATGTAGACAGCACCGCAACCACCTGTGCAAAGCACCGTCACCTTGGCAAGGTAGGTATCAACAGCCGCCCAAGATGAGCCATCAGCACCAGACGGGGCTAACACATACGCTCCGTAGCACTTGATATGGGGCGAGCGACGTGTCACCCGGACGCCCATGTGGTGCTGGGTAATAATCTCTACAGCAAAGTGGTTCTCCTTCACTGTGATGTCAGGACAGCTACGCACTGCCTCCATCAGCCCACGCTGGATCTCGGCTCCTGTGTCGTCAGCATGATGCAATATGCGGAACTCTGAGTGGCCACCCTCGCGGTGCAGGTCGAACGTGCCGTCCTGCTTACGATCGAAGTTAACCCCCCAGTTTACCAGTTCTTTTATCTGCTCTGGCGCATGGCGCACCACTTGCTCCACGGCTTGACGGTCGCTGATGTAGTCGCCTGCAATCATCGTGTCTTCGATGTGTTTCTCAAAGTTGTCCACTGCCAGGTTGGTGACACTGGCCACGCCCCCTTGAGCAAAGGAGGTGTTGGCCTCGTCGAGACTGGTTTTGCAAATCATACACACCGAACCTTTGTGGGCACGCGCCACTTTCAAGGCATAGCTCATGCCTGCCACACCAGCACCAATGATGAGGAAATCGTATTTATATACCATAGGTTATTTGTTTTTAAGCACCATATACATTTCTTTCAATGTGCCTGCAAAGATACAAACAAAACTCCGAACCGCCAAGCGATTCGGAGTTTTTATTGTTTTGAAAAAGAATGAGAGCAGCGACTTTAAGCCTCCTGCATCATCTTATTGAACTCATCGAAAGTGGTCTTCTTTATGTTCAGCTTCACAATCTGCTTCAGGGCTGCAGTAAGCTTCACGTCAATGGCACGGTCGACATATTGGTCTACATTTTCGCGTTTCTTCAGCTGCTCCTCAGCATAGTTCTCCAGCATGTCGTCGGGCACGTTGTTCATGCCATACTGGGCAAATTGTGCGCGGATGGCCTGCTTGGCAATCTCCTTCAGGTCAGCATCCTCGACCTTGATGCCCGTCTGAGCCACCAACTGCTCGCGAATGAGGTGCCAGCGCAACTCATTGATGCTGGCCTCAAAATTTTTCTCTACGAACTCCTCGCCCCTATCCTTGTTGTTCTGCAGCATGACACGCTTCAGCAGTGTCTCTGGGAACTCGAGCTTGCCAACCTTCTCTTCCATATACTTGCGCAGGTCTACAAGGAACTTATAGTCGCTATTGCCGGCCAGCTGAGGCTTAATCATGTCACTGATGCGCTGGCGGAAGTCTGCCTCGGTCTTCACGTCCTCACCAAACACGGTGGCGAAAAGTTTCTCATCGATGGCAGCGGGCTGGAAGTGACGGATAGTGGTCAGCTGGAAGCTGAAGTCGCTGTCAAGTTCCTTCACCTGCTCCTTGTCAACCTTCAGCAGCGCAGCCACCTCAGCATCATTATCGGGATAGGCTTTCTTGGGATTGAAAGTGATGATGTCGCCAGGCTTGGCACCGTCGAACTTTTTCTTCTCGTCCTCACCTTTGATGTAGCTGGGCATCACCATACCACCAGCGGTCTCAATGCCACCTTCCAAAGTGTTGCCCTCGGCGTCCAGCTGACGCAAGTCGCCCACAAGGGTATCGTTGCCAGACCACTCCTGAGCCTCGACAAACTCACCCGACTGCTGTGCAAACATCTCCACTTGCTGGTCAACGAGCTTATCGTCTACAGCAATGTCGTAGTAGTCGACGCTGTCATTATTGCTAAGCTCTGCCTTGAACTCTGGAGCCACAGCAATGTCGAACACAAACTCGAAGGGGCCGTCGCCTGCCAAGTCCTGCGGCTGCTGTTTCTCCTCATTGGGAAGCGGCTCGCCCAGCATCTGGATTTTGTTCTCGCGGATATACTCGTAGAGCTTCTCGCCAAGCAGACGGTTCACCTCGTCTACCTTAATGGCTGTGCCATACTGTTTCTTAATGAGTCCCATAGGCACCATACCAGGACGGAATCCGGGCACCTGAGCCTTCTTACGGTAGTCTTTCAGGGTCTTTGTGACCTTCTCTTCATAGTCGGCCTTCTCAATGGTGATGGTCATCAGACCATTGATTTTGTCGGCGCAATCAAACTGGATATTCATTTCTTCTTATACCTTATTTATATATTATGATAGTCTTTTCGCTTGGGTTTGCGGTTTTCAGGGCGCAAAATTACTCATTATCGCCGTAAAACTTGCATGATTTCGATTTTTTAACGCATTCAGCGCATTAGGTAGCTGTTCCGCAAAGGGCGATTGCCTATCTGATACACGCTTTATGCGATTGCTCAAGTTTTTGGATAATAAAACCAAAAAAACGAGGCAAACTTGCGGGATTACCATTTTTTTTAGTAATTTTGTCACTCCTAATGGCAAGTACAGGACACGGAAAGTCCTGATTTACCAATATCACAAACATATTAAACCACTGATTATGAACGATTTTAGGAAATATGCTACGCAGCATCTGGGCATGAACGGCTTGGTGCTCGACGACGTGATGACGAAGCAGGCACAGTACATGAACCCTTACATCCTGGAGGAGCGCCAACTGAACGTGACACAGATGGATGTTTTCAGCCGACTGATGATGGATCGCATCATCTTCCTCGGCACCGAAGTCAACGACTATACGGCCAACACTCTGCAAGCCCAACTGCTCTACCTGGACTCGGTAGACCCTGGCAAGGACATCTCCATCTACATCAACTCGCCTGGCGGCAGCGTCTATGCCGGACTGGGCATCTACGACACCATGCAGTTCATCCAGAGTGACGTTGCTACTATCTGCACAGGCATGGCTGCCTCAATGGCTGCCGTACTGCTGGTGGCTGGCAAGGAAGGCAAGCGCTCGGCCCTGCCCCACAGCCGCGTAATGATTCACCAGCCACTTGGTGGCGTACAGGGTCAGGCCAGCGACATCGAGATTGAGGCCCGTGAGATACAGAAGATCAAAAAAGAGCTTTACACCATCATTGCCGAACACTCACACACCGACTACGACAAGGTGTGGGCCGACAGCGACCGCAACTACTGGATGACAGCCGAAGAGGCTCGCGACTACGGAATGATTGACCAGGTGCTGATGAAGAAATAAATAATGAGTAACTCAACTTTCGCAAGTTGAGCGAATGCGAAATTTGAATTACTAACTACTAATTGCAAGTTAGAAGTGAAGAAAACATGTAATTTCTGCGGACGTAGCGAGAACGAGGTAAAACTGCTCATCACGGGAATCAACGGCTATATCTGCGAAGACTGCTCCGAACAGGCATATCGTATCGTACAAGAGTCTGGGCTTGCCAACAGCAGCAAAGGCGGCAACGGCAAGAACGACAAGTTCAAACTGAAGAAAGTACCCAAGCCACAGGAGATAAAGGCCTATCTCGATGATTATATCATCGGCCAGGAAGAGGCCAAGCGCTTTCTGTCGGTAGCCGTCTACAACCACTATAAGCGTCTGCAGCAGCCTGCCGACAACGATGGCGTGGAGATAGAGAAGAGCAATATCATCATGGTAGGCTCCACGGGTACAGGCAAAACACTGCTGGCACGCACCATCGCACGGTTGCTCGACGTGCCCTTCACCATCGTCGATGCCACGGTGTTCACCGAGGCTGGCTATGTGGGCGAGGACGTGGAGAGCATATTGAGTCGTCTGCTTCAAGTGGCCGACTTCGACGTTGAGGCAACGCAGCGCGGCATCGTGTTCATCGACGAGATTGACAAGATTGCACGCAAGTCCGACAATCCCAGCATCACACGCGACGTCAGCGGCGAGGGCGTGCAGCAGGGCCTACTGAAGCTGCTCGAGGGCACTACGGTCAACGTGCCGCCGCAGGGTGGCCGCAAACATCCCGACCAGGAGTATATCCACGTGGACACGCGCAACATATTATTTATATGTGGCGGAGCCTTCGACGGCATAGAGCGCAAGATAGCCCAGCGCATGAACACCCACACCGTGGGCTACAACTCTGTACAGAATGTGCGCAAGATAGACAAGGAGAACCTCATGCAGTATGTTCAGCCACAGGACCTGAAGTCGTTCGGCCTCATTCCTGAGATTATTGGCCGACTGCCAGTGCTCACCTATCTCAACCCGCTCGACCGCGAAGCTTTGCAGCGCATCCTGCTCGAACCCAAGAACAGCATCGTCAAACAATATGAGAAGCTGTTCCGCATGGACGGCATCAAGCTGACCTTCGACCAGGCGGCACTCGATCTCATTGTCGACAAGGCCGTAGAGTACAAACTGGGCGCCAGGGGACTGCGCAGCATTGTCGAAGCCATTATGATGGACGCAATGTTCGAGGTGCCTTCGCAGAAGGTGAAGACCTTCAACGTAACGCGCGAATACGCCGAAAAACAGCTCGCCGAATCGCGACTGCAATAAGCAACAAGAACAAAGCAAAGCCCGCAGTTGTTCGCCAAGAAGGGTTTTGCTTTGTTTTTTTTCTAAAAAAACGTAAAAGGAACGAGGATTTCAGTTTTTTTTCTTATCTTTGTAATCCTAAAGCAACCAAAAGAGGCCGAACCTTGCCTCAAAAAAGCTGAAAACACGGTTATGGCAACAACGAAAAAAACAAATCTGATAAAGGAACTGAAGCACTATTTCGGCTTCGACACTTTCAAAGGCGACCAGGAAGCCATCATTGAGAATGTGCTTGCCGGGCACGACACTTTTGTGCTCATGCCCACTGGCGGCGGCAAGTCGCTGTGCTACCAGCTGCCCTCGTTGCTCATGGAGGGCGTGGCCATCGTCATCTCGCCGCTCATCGCACTGATGAAGAACCAGGTTGACTTCATCAGCCACCTGAGCGAGCACGAGGGCATTGCCCACTTCCTCAACTCATCGCTCAACAAAGCTGCCATCGACCAAGTAAAGAACGACATTCGCGAGGGGCGCACCAAGTTGCTCTACGTGGCACCAGAGTCATTAACGAAAGAGGACAACGTAGAATTTCTGAAGACGGTAAAAATCTCATTCTACGCCGTCGACGAGGCCCACTGCATCTCGGAGTGGGGCCACGACTTCCGTCCTGAGTACCGCCGCATACGCCCCATTATCAACGAGATAGGCGCTGCGCCCGTCATTGCTCTCACGGCAACAGCCACCGACAAGGTGCGCACCGACATCAAGAAGAATCTGGGCATTGTAGACGCAGCCGAATTCAAGTCTTCGTTCAATCGTCCTAACCTATACTACGAAGTGAGGCCCAAGACGAAGGACGTAGACAAGGACATCGTTAAGTTCATCAAACAGCACACGGGCAAAAGCGGCATCATCTACTGTCTGTCGCGCAAGAAGGTTGAAGACCTGGCTGAGGTGCTGCGGGCCAACGACATCAAGGCATCGGCCTATCATGCTGGCCTCGACTCGCCCACACGCTCGCAGACACAAGATGACTTCCTCATGGAGAAAATAGACGTCATCGTGGCCACCATCGCCTTCGGCATGGGCATCGACAAGCCCGACGTGCGCTTCGTCATACACTACGACATACCCAAGAGCCTTGAAGGCTACTATCAGGAGACTGGGCGTGCCGGACGCGACGGAGGCGAGGGCATCTGCCTGGCCTTCTACAGCTACAAGGACTTGCAGAAGCTCGACAAGTTCATGGAGGGCAAGCCCGTGGCCGAGCAAGACATTGGCCGTCAGCTGCTACAAGAGACTGCTGCCTACGCCGAGACGTCGGTGTGCCGCCGCAAGATGCTGCTGCACTACTTCGGCGAGCAGTACGACAAAGACAACTGCGAAAACTGCGACAACTGCCTGCACCCGCAAAAGAAGATAGAGGCCAAGGACCAGCTGGTCATCGCCCTGCAAGCCATACTGGCCATCAAAGAGAACTTCCGAAGCGACTATGTGATAGACTTCATCACAGGCCACGAGACAGAGGAGATACTGGCCCACAAACATCAGGACCTCGAAGAGTTCGGTGCCGGCGAAGACGACAACCCGAAGATATGGAATCCCGTCATCCGACAGGCCCTCATAGCAGGTTTCCTGAAGAAGGAGGTCGAGAACTACGGCCTGCTCAAGGTGACCGCCGCAGGAAAGAAGTTCATCAAGAAGCCACATTCATTCATGGTTGTCGAAGACCACGAGTTCAACGAAGATGATGAAATGGCCGCCATGGAGGGTGGCACCAGTGCCCTCGACCCCACGCTCTCTGCCATGCTCCACGACCTCCGCAAGAAGTGGTCGCGCAAGCTCAACCGCCCCGGCTATGTCATCTTCCAGGATGTGTCGATAGAGCAGATGGCCACCGACTATCCCGTGTCGCTCGAAGAGTTGAAGAACATACAGGGTGTGGGCGACGGCAAGACGCGCCAGCCCTACGCCAAGGAATTCGTCGACCTAATCAAGCGCTACTGCGAGGAGAACGATATCACCCGCCAGGCCGACCTGCGTGTGCGCACCAAGGCCAAGGACTCGATGCGCAAGCTGAAGATCTTGCAGAAGATAGACCGCCGCATCGACCTTGAGGACATCGCAAAGGCCGAGGGGCTCGACTTCGAGGAGCTACTCGACGAACTTGAGGGCATCGTGCTCTACAGTGGCAACAAGGTGAACATAGACTACTTCCTCAACGACATCATGGATCCCGATGACATCGACGACATCTACGAATACTTCCGAGAAAGCGACACTGGCGACCTGAAGGAGGCCTACAAAGAGCTGGGCAGCGACTACGAAGAGAACGAGATTCGCCTGGTGCGCATCAAGTTCATCAGCGACATGGCCAACTAAATTTAAAAACATTTAACATGAGAAAACTTTTTCTTATTGGGACAGGGCTTCTTGTGCTTGCATGCTCAGAATATAGAGTAGACAGCATGGAAGAGGATGTACTTTGTAAAGATAATGAAGGTCTTAGCATGGAAGAATGTGTAAAACTTCAAGCTATTGAATTCTATCAGTCTCTAACACTAAAAACACGTGGCTGCGCTGATAATGTAGAAATAGCAGATGTTTATCCATGGAAGCGCGAGGATTATTATTCAACTATAACCCGTACCAAATTTTCTATAGAAGAATTGCCAGAGACTCTGATGTATGTAGTTAATTTTAAAAATAATAAAGGGTTCGTGTTGGTGTCCGCAGACACAAGTAATCAAGTCGTTTATGCCTATGTAGAGCATGGGGCTTTCCATGTTTATGACGATATTGAAGGTACAGGTTTTGATTTTTATTTAGGCGCTTTACTGTATAATCTTTCATTATCGACAAGAACTTCACATAGTCCTCGTCCCCCATTTTATCCTGGTGGAACATGGACAATCGATACGATTATCCCTGTTTTTCTTCCTGTAAATTGGGGACAAGAGGCACCTTATAATTGGCGTTGTCCAATAGATACTGTTACAAATGGGCGCTGTAAGGCGGGTTGTGTAGCTGTAGCTATTGGTCAACTTCTTACAAAGCATAGGTATCCGTCATCTTATAAAGGGCACACATACGATTGGACAATTATAACAGATGACACTATACCACAATATACCGAAGCTCAATTAGCCGTAGCTCAGTTGCTAGCAGATATTGGCACTAGCTTAAACATGAAATATAGGTCAACCGTTTCCACATGCACACACTTGGATGTAAAGCTTTGTTTAGATTCTTTAGGCTATAATCATTCTATTCTAGACACCATAAGTTTTGACATATGTATGACGGAGTTCTACTATGGACGGCCTCTTTACATAAAAGGACAACGTGTAGTGGGAAATGATACAGTAGGGCATGCTTGGGTTGCAGATGGCGGACTTGTAAGGAGTATGTACGTATATATGGAGAGTCCAAATGGTATTATGGAATTAATACGGGCAAATGTGCAGCACCTTTTACACTGCAATTGGGGGAATAACGGTGATTATAATGGCTACTTTGTTGTGGATGCACTAAAGCCTGACGAAGAAGAGGCTTATTTTAATGTTGGAATGATTCATCATATCTACCCAAGCGAATGATAGCGTTGGTTTCTCGAAAGAAGAGTATTTTCAGGCAATCATTTTGTTTTCTGTTGCTTTTTCCCATTTTTTCGTGTGGTAGGTCAGTTGTTACCACAGGTGCAGGGAGAAATGCTATACCCCAGATGAAACAAACATTGCGTGGTTCAAAATCCTTGCAAAGTTATCTTTGCAACGGTGGATGGACTATGCGTTCTGTCCGTTGTGTCTATGCCGACGGACGAATAGGGAAAGACTTGTTGAAAGATATGCAGGAAAAGAATGAGATAGAGGTAATGGTTGGCATGGAAGGTTCTCAAGCCCTACATCTTTATAGCAGGCGAGTTGTTGGCAAAGATTCATGCAATTATGGCAATGCGGTGAGGATGGGGTGGTTTGTTCCAAAGGACACTATTGTAGAGCTAAGATTTGATAAAGGCGGAAAGCACAATCTCTACTCTCCCTTCAAGCTATTGAAAGCTTTCTCTTTTTTGCCAGACAGGATGTACTGCAAAGGTCCTGCGCTGAAAGGTCTAAAGTCTTCTGGCGTTCAATTTTGCCTATATGAGTTTAAGCATGTTGGCCAGAAGGAGGTAGACCTAATGCGTAAAGGTCTTGCCAGGCAGTTGCTTCGCGAAGAGCCTCTTCCAGACACAAAGGCCTTTGGCACTCTGCTGTGTCAAGGCGAGTGGCGTCTGAGAGAAGTCTACGATGTATTCGCCAACGACTCATTGGGCGATGAAGCGTTGTATGCCATGGACGGGGGAGGGCCTCCGACTATTACATGGCACAACGATAGCCTTTGCATTTCTGTAGTTGATGGCTTCTCCACACATCGTTATACTATGAAGGGTAGCTATATTTACAGTCCCACACTGCGCTCTCTAAGACTGGAAGGCATTCGCCTTGAGGGACAGAGCAGCTTTCGTGTGTTGTCTATTAAAAAAGATTTGATGCGACTCCGCGGAGCTGCATTCCACCGAGCCGACGCGCAATCAGGAGTGTATATATTTTCTCACACTAATCCGTGATAGCTTAACGAAGAACTGTTACTATAATTTCATATTCGCACCATTGCGAAGAAAAGGATTCTGGGCGCAAGACAGCGTTAACCACGGTATAGGAAAGCCTCTAAATACGCACCATAGTACCTCAAAACGCATGCCCTTGTTCCACGCCCAAGCCTGCAGGCCATAACGATTGCCACTGATGAGCCATCAGCGAACAAGCTGCTTGCGACTGTTTGCAGAACAGTTATAATAGCCCGTTTTATCGTTAAATCGTATTAATTCAGTGATAAAATGACATAACGGCGGTTTGCGAAAGCAGAAAAATGTGTATCTTTGCACGCAATATAATAAAAGGTACCTGTTTATGTCATCATTTATTGCAGATAGAATCGTGATGGACGGTCTCACTTTCGACGACGTTCTACTCATCCCTGCTTATTCAGAAGTACTGCCAAAGACGGTAGAGTTGAAAACGCGCTTCTCGCGCAACATCGAGCTGAACGTGCCCTTCGTGACGGCTGCCATGGACACCGTGACCGAGAGTCAGATGGCCATTGCCATTGCTCGCGAGGGTGGCATCGGCGTCATACACAAGAACATGCCTATAGACGAGCAGGCCCGCCAGGTGGCCATTGTGAAGCGCGCCGAGAACGGCATGATCTACGATCCCATCACCATACCCTTGGGTTCTACCGTAGCGCAGGCCCTTGACATCATGGCCGAATACCACATTGGCGGCATTCCCGTTGTCGACGACGAGCGCCATTTGGTGGGTATCGTGACCAACCGTGACCTGCGCTTCGAGCGTCGGCTTGACCGCCCCGTGGAGGACATCATGTCGAAGGACAACCTCGTCACCACCCACCAGCAGACCGATCTGACGGCTGCTGCCCAGATACTGCAGGAGAACAAGATTGAGAAGCTGCCAGTGGTAGACAAGGACAACCACCTGGTAGGCCTCATCACCTATAAGGACATCACCAAGGCAAAAGACAAGCCCATGGCCTGCAAGGACGAGAAAGGGCGTCTGCGCGTGGCTGCCGGCGTGGGTGTCACCAACGACACACTCGACCGCATGCAGGCATTGGTCAATGCCGGTGCCGACGCCATCGTCATCGACACGGCCCACGGCCACTCGAAGGGTGTCATCGACAAGCTGCGCGAGGCCAAGGCGTCATTCAGCAACATCGACATCGTTGTGGGCAACATCGCCACAGGAGAGGCAGCCAAGATGCTTGTAGACAACGGTGCCGACGCCGTGAAGGTGGGCATAGGGCCTGGCAGCATCTGCACAACCCGTGTGGTGGCCGGCGTGGGTGTGCCCCAGCTGAGCGCCGTCTACGATGTCTATTCAGCTCTGAAGGGCACAGGCGTTCCCCTCATTGCCGACGGTGGTCTGCGCTACTCAGGCGATGTCGTGAAGGCTCTGGCCGCAGGCGGCTCAAGCGTGATGATAGGCTCGCTGGTAGCTGGCACAGAGGAGAGTCCTGGCGACACCATAATATATAATGGACGTAAGTTCAAGAGCTATCGCGGCATGGGGTCGCTCGAGGCCATGGAGCACGGCTCTAAGGACCGCTACTTCCAGGCCGACACGAAGGATGTGAAGAAGCTGGTGCCCGAGGGCATCGCCGGTCGCGTGCCTTACAAGGGCACGGTGCAGGAGGTCATCTACCAGCTCACTGGCGGTCTGCGCTCTGGCATGGGCTACTGCGGTGCGGCCAACATCGAGCGGCTGCACGATGCCCGCTTCACCCGCATCACCAATGCCGGCGTGATGGAGAGCCATCCGCACGACATCACCATCACCAGCGAAGCCCCCAACTATTCACGGCCAGAGTAAGAGGCCACATAGCCCCCATAAGCCTTATAAGGCCTATTAAAGCCCATATAAAAGAAGTCAAAACAACAATGAAACTGAAACTTGTTTTTGCGGCCATGACCTTGAGCGCCGCAGCAATGGCGCAGACAGCCGACCCTGTGATAATGACCATCAACGGTCAGCCTGTCCAGCGCTCAGAGTTTGAATATTCGTACAACAAGAACAACGCCGAGGGCGTTATCGACAAAAAGACGGTCGAGGAATACGTAGACCTCTTCATCAACTACAAGCTGAAGGTGGCTGCCGCACTCGACGCCCACTACGACACACTCACCTCGTTCAAGAACGAGTTTGCCCAGTATCGCGACCAGCAGCTCATACCTACTGTGGTGACCGATGCCGACGTAGAGGCCGAGGCTCACAAGATATACGATGAGACCGTTCAGCGCATTGGTCCCGACGGCCTCATCCAGACTGCCCACATCCTGCTGCGCGTGTCGCAACAAGGCACCCCCGACGAGCTGGCTGCCGCCAAAGTGCGCATCGACTCCATCTACAACGCCCTGAAGAAGGGTGCCGACTTCAGCGAACTGGCCACAAAGGTGAGCCAGGATCCTGGTTCGGCCGCTAAGGGCGGACTGCTGCCCTTCGTACAGCGCGGACAGTTCGTCAAGGAGTTTGAAGAAGCCGCCTTCGCCTTGAAGGACAGCGGACAGCTCTCGCCCATCGTTCAGACGCCCTACGGTTTCCACATCATCCAGCTGAGGGGCCGCAAGATGCTCGAACCCTACGAGTTCCACCGCGACAACATCCTGCGCTTCATAGAGCAACGTGGTCTGCGCGACCGTATTGCCGAGCAGAAGATCGACTCGCTCGTGAAGCAGTCGGGCAAGGAGCGTGCACAGTATATGGACGAGATGGCCGATCGGCTGTCGGCTAACGACGTGGAACTGAAGAACCTCATCCGCGAGTACCACGACGGTCTGCTGTTCTTCGAGATAAGCAACCGCGAGGTGTGGGAGAAAGCATCGAAAGACGAAGCCGGGCTGCAGCAGTACTTCAAGAAGAACAAGAAGAAGTATGCCTGGGACGAACCGCGTTTCAAGGGCATGGCCTACCACGTGAAGACGCAGGACGACGTTGCCGCCGTGCGCAACTGCGTGAAGAAGCTGAAGTTCGACCAGTGGGCAGAGAAGCTGCGCACCACGTTCAATGGCGACAGCGTCATACGCATCCGCGTAGAGAAGGGCATCTTCAAGGAGGGCGACAACGCCGTCATCGACAGCATCATCTTCAAGAAAGACACCACCGTAGCCCATCTGAAAGACTATCCCATCGATGCCGCCTATGGCAAGATTCTGAAGAAAGGTCCTGAGGACTATACCGACGTGCGTGCACTGGTGGTGGCCGACTATCAGGAGATGCTCGAGCAGCAGTGGGTGGCTTCGCTGCGCCGCAAGTACACGTTCAGCGTGAATCAGGACGTATTGAAAACCGTAAACAAGCACTGATATGATGAGACGCAGATGGGCGATGGCCTTATCGGTTATCGTTTGTCATTTATCCTTTAGCACCGTTCTGGCACAGAGCGTCATTGACGAGGTCATTTGGGTGGTGGGCGACGAGCCTATACTGCGCAGTGAGGTCGAGGTGATGCGCATGCAGTCTGCCATGGAGGGCATGCGCTGGAACGGCGACCCAGACTGCATGATACCCGAGAACCTGGCCCTGCAGAAACTGTTCTTGCATCAGGCAGCCATCGACAGCATCGAGGTGACCGAGTCCGAAATATCGTCGGAGGTGGAGCAGCGCATAGAGTACATGATTTCGCAGATAGGCTCGCGCGAGAAGCTGGAGGAGTATCGCAAGCAAAGCATGTCGCAGATACGCCAGTCGATGCACGACGACCTGCGCGACCAGTTGCTCATTCAGCGCATGAAGCAGAGCCTTGTCAAGGACATACAGGTGACACCCGCTGAGGTGCGCCGCTATTTCAAGGATATGCCGCAGGACAGCATACCCTTCGTACCTACAGAGGTTGAGGTGCAGATCATAACGCAGACACCACGCATTGCTGCAGAAGAGATAAACCGTGTGAAGGACCAGCTACGCGACTATACCGACCGAGTGACTCGCGGCGAGACGACATTCCAGACGCTGGCTCGTCTCTACAGTCAGGATCCCGGTTCGGCACGCAATGGCGGCGAGCTCGACTATACTGGCCGTGGCACGCTCGACCCTGCCTTTGCCAACGTAGCCTTCAACCTGACCGACCCAAAGAAAATCTCGAAGATAGTAGAGTCGGAGTTTGGCTACCACATCATCCAGCTCGTCGACAAGCGCGGCGACAAGGTGAAGGTGCGCCACATCCTGCTGAAGCCAGAGGTGAGCGACTCGTCGGTCAATGCCTCGCTGGCACTGCTCGACACCATTGCAGGCAGCATACGCGAAGGTGTCGTGCCGCCTATGCTGAAAGGGTTTGTGCCTACCTCGGGCAAGTTCACCTTCGAAGACGCCGTCTCTATCATCTCTGACGACAAGGACACACGCAACAACCGCGGTCTGATGGCCAACCTTGCCGAGCGTAGCGGTCAGCGCATACAGACCTCACGCTTTCAGCTGCAAGACCTGCCTGCCGAGATTGCCAAGGTGGTAGACACCATGCAGGTGGGGCAGATATCGCAGCCGTTCAGGATGATCAACGAACGGGGCAAGACCGTCTGCGCCATAGCCAAGCTAAAGAACCGCATAGAGGGGCACAAGGCCATCATCACTGAGGACTTCCAGCTGATGAAGGACGTGGTGCTGGCCAAGCGTCGCGAGCAGGCTCTGCACGACTGGGTGGTAAAGAAAATACGCAGCACATACGTGTGGGTGAAGGACGAGTATCGCGACTGTAAGTTCGAATATCAAGGCTGGATTCGTTGATGAACCTGACGACCATAGTACGCAGCAGGCACAGAAGCACCCCCATGGTGCTTCTGTGCCTGCTTTGCGCCTCGGTGCTCTATGCCGCTGCCTTCGCACCTGCCACGCCGAAGAAGAGGCAGCCTGTGCGCAAGGCCAGGCCCGCCGGCTTTCAGGTGCCAGACAAGAAGCGTGTCTACCTTATCCACTCCGACGAGCTGACCTACGACCGCTGGCGCAACAACGGTGCACAGGTGCTCAGGGGCAACGTGGAGTTCGAGCACGATGGTGCTCGCCTGCTCTGCGACAGTGCCAACTACTTTGAGGACAGCAACTCGTTCGAAGCTTTCGGCAATGTGCGCATGTATCAGGGTGACACGCTCTCGCTCACCAGCGACTATGGTTTCTACGACGGCAACGACCAGATGATGCAGGCACTGCAGAACGTGGTGCTGAAGAACCGCAAGACCACACTCTACACCGACTCGCTCTACTACGACCGCCTTTGGTCGATGGGCTACTTCCAGGAGGGTGGCAAACTCGTCGACGGCACCACCACGCTGACCAGTGACTGGGGCGAATATCATGCCGACACCAAGATGGCCGTGTTCTACTATGATGTGCAGATGAAGGACAAGCAGTTCTTCCTCACCACCGACTCGCTCTACTACGACACACGCGAGAAGCTGGCCCACATCATCGGACCCAGCGACATCACCTCGGGAAAGAGCCACATCTACTCTGAGCTGGGCTACTATAACACCCAAACCGAGCAGGGACGACTGCTCAACCGCTCCGTGCTCGACAATCAAGGGCGCGTGCTCACCGGCGACAGCCTGTGGTACGACGGCAAGACAAGCATCAGCGAGGCCTTCTACGACATTGTCTACACTGACACCGTGAACAAGAACATGCTCACTGGCAACTATGGCTACTACGACGACAACAGCGGCTATGCCATGTGCACAGACAGCGCCATGGCCATCGACTATTCGCAGCGCGACTCGCTCTACATGCATGCCGACACGTTCAAAGTGTTCACCTACAACATCCGCACCGACTCCGTCTATCGCGTCTTACATGCGTATAATAAGGTACGCGCGTACAGAAAGGACGTTCAGGCCGTATGCGACTCGCTGGTTTACACCTCGCTCGACTCATGCATGACGATGTATCGCGACCCCATCGTGTGGAACCAGAACCAGCAACTCGTGGGCGAGGAGATACAGGTGTTTATGAAAGACTCTGTGGTAGACCATGCCCATGTCATCAACCAGGCCTTCTCCATAGAGAAGCTACCCGAAGACAATATGTTCAACCAGGTGTCATCGACCGAGATGTTTGCCTTCTTCGAGAAGGGACAGATGCACGAAGGCAGGGCCAAGGACAACGTGCTCGTGGTCTATTATCCTGAAGACGAGTCGGACAGCTCCTACGTTGGTCTGGTGTATATGGAGACCAGCGAGCTGCGTATGTTCATGGAGAACCGCAAATTGCAGCGTATCTGGGCGCCGAAAAGCGAGGGAAAGATGTATCCCATGACACAGATTCCACCAGAAAAGCGCTATCTCGAGCACTTCAACTGGTTCGACTACATCCGTCCGCTGTCCAAGGAGGACGTCTTCGTGTGGCGCCCGAAGAAGAAGGGCACCGAACTAAAACCGCAGAAACGGCGCGAGGCACCTAAGGTTACACTGCCTGGCTCCACCACCCCACCCGACTCCGACCTTAGCGAGTCGGCATCAGAGCCTCCGTCGGAAGAGGCCGAAACCCCAGAAAGCACTGCCACTGAACCCGACGAAAACGTCGCAGAGTCTGACAGCACTGCCACAGAACCCACTGCAAATGAAGAAGCCGCGCCCGTTCAGCCATAAGCCCATCTACATTGACAGCCGACAGGAGCGGCTGGCAGCGATAGAGCAGCGTGCCCGCCAGGAGCTGGGACTTGAGCAGCCCGAAGCCGGTTATGCAGAGAAGCTGCGGGGTGCCTTCAGCAGCAAACGGCACATAGACCGCCGTCCGCCGAAGGTTTTCCGGCTCAGCACGCCTGTCATGGTGATGCTGATAGTGATACTAATGATGATTTGGAGATTGTTGTTATGAGTGATGTCATTCAGCTTTTGCCCGATAGCGTGGCCAACCAGATAGCCGCAGGCGAGGTGATACAGCGCCCCGCGTCGGTCATCAAGGAACTGGTGGAGAACTCCGTCGATGCCGGTGCCCGCAACATCCAGGTGCTGGTGGTCGACGCTGGGCGTACCTCCATACAGGTCATTGACGATGGACGGGGCATGTCAGAGACCGATGCCCGCCTGGCTTTCGAGCGACATGCCACCTCAAAGATACGCAAGGCCGACGACCTCTTCGCCCTACAGACCATGGGGTTTCGCGGCGAGGCGCTGCCTTCCATCGTAGCCGTGGCACAAGTGGAGCTTAGCTCGCGCATGAAGGACGACGAGCTGGGCACACACCTGTTGCTGCAAGGCTCGCGTGTTGTTGTCCAAGAGCCGGTGGCCTGCCCTGTGGGGGCGAACTTCAAGGTAGAGAATCTCTTCTTCAACGTGCCGGCACGCCGCAAGTTCCTCAAGTCGAACGCCACCGAACTCTCCAACATCCTTACCGCCTTCGAGCGCATCGCACTGGTCTATCCCGACATTTCCTTTACCTTGCACAGCAACGGTCAGGAGCTGATGAACCTGCGAGCAGGCACGTTGCGCCAGCGCATTGCCGACGTCTTCGGCAAGAAGCTCAGCCAGGAACTGCTGCCAATGGAGGTCGACACCGCCATCTGCCGCATCACCGGCTTCGTGGGCAAGCCCGAATCAGCCCGCAAGAAGGGTGCCCACACCTACTTCTTCGTCAACGGCCGCTATATGCGCCACGCCTATTTCCACAAAGCTGTGGCCAACGCCTTCGAGCGACTGGTGCCCCAAGGCGAGCAAGTGCCCTACTTCATCTACTTCGAGGTGAGTCCTGCCGACATCGACGTGAACATCCACCCTACCAAGACCGAGATAAAGTTTGAAAACGAGCAGAGCATCTGGCAGATTCTCTCTGCTGCTGTGAAGGATGCCATCGGCCGCTTCTGCGAGGTGCCGTCCATCGACTTCGACACCGAGGGCAAGCCCGACATTCCCATATTCAACCCACAGCAGGGCACCATCGAGATGCCCAAGGTGAGCTACAACCTCAGCTACAACCCATTCAACGGGCGCGACAAGGGCAGTTCTTCATCTGCTGGCGGACAACATACGCCCTATCAGCCCAAGGAACAGCGCAGCAGCCAGGCTACCACCGACTGGCAGCAACTGTATGCTGCCGCGCTTTCTTCGCCACAGCCAACGACTCAGGGCGACCTCTTCGCGCCAGACGAGATGCCGGAAGAAGGCCGTCACGACGAGATGATTGCCGAGAAGTCGCCCGTGCACTATCAGTATAAGGGTTGCTACATTATGACGGCGGTGAAGTCGGGCCTCATGATTATCGACCAGCAGCGTGCCGACATCCGCATCCGCTATGAGCGCTACATTTCCCAGCTGGCCCAGCAGACAGCCCGCACGCAGCGCCTGCTCTTCCCTGAGATGGTACAGCTGCCGGCGTCCGACGCCGTCATCCTACAGCGCATCATGCCCGACTTGCAGCACATCGGCTTCGAGTTGAGCGACCTTGGCGGTGGCAGCTACGCCATTGCCGGTGTGCCGGCAGAGCTGGACGACCTCGACCCTGTGTCGCTACTGCGCAACCTCGTGGCCGATGCCGCCGAGAGCCAGCAGAGTACTGCCGAGGCACTCCATTCGACCCTCGCGCTGAGCCTGGCCCGCCATGCGGCCATCCCACAAGGACAGGTGCTGGGCAACGACGAGATGGAGCGCATTGTCAATGAGCTATTTGCCTGTTCCAACGTCAACTACACCCCCGACGGACATGCCATCCTCACCATTCTTGCACAGCACGACATCGAGAAACTGCTGGGATAAATAGCCCCGAAAACTGTCTTTGCTGACAGATATTACCATAAAATTAGTGTTTTTTGCACAAAAACGTCATTTTGTGCCCCTGATTTGTTGGAAGTTTGAATATTTTTATATACTTTTGCAACCAAATTCTGAATATAACGTTATTATCAATAAATTGTTTTTTAAAGTTATGAAGAAGTTTTTAATGATGCTGGCTCTGGCTGGCGTGTCTGTGGCTGGCATGGCTCAGACGGGCGAAACTCCTGAAATGAAGTATAGTGTTGCCACTAACTCATTCTGGAGCAACTGGTTCATTTCTGCTGATCTCTCCTACGCAGCATTCTATTCGAACGAAGAGAAGGGCGTAGACATTCCCAAAGGACTCTTCGAGGACTTCCGCCGCAACCTTGGCGCATCGGTGTCTATCGGTAAGTGGTTCACTCCTGGTCTCGGTCTCCGCACCAAGGTCAATGGCATCTGGGGCAAGAGCGTTGTGCCCAATGCCGCAGGCAGCTTCGAGAATGCCAGCGATAACGCCATCAAATACTGGAACGCACAGGAGCAGGTGCTCTTCAACCTGAGCAACCTGTTCTGCGGCTACAACGAGAACCGCGTGTGGAACCTCATCCCCTACGTGGGTGTGGGCATCCTGCGCAACTGCTCGCTCAACGAGTATGCTCATGGCTACAGCGCTGGTCTGATGAACACTTGGAGACTCTCTAAGCACCTGGCCGTCAACCTCGACCTCGGTTTCCAGCTCTCCGACGACGACATCGACCATGTGAACGGTCCCGCCCTCACACAGCACGATGCCTACGCTATCTCTATCCCCACCACCGACCGCTACTTCACCGCTGAGCTGGGTCTCACCTACAACCTCGGTAAGTCTACCTGGAGCAAGACTCCCGATGTGGACGCCCTCAAGGCTCTCTCACAGAGCCAGATTGACGCCCTCAACGCACAGCTCGCCGACGAGCAGGCCGAGAACGCTCGCCTGAAGAACCTGCTGGCCAACCAGCCGAAGGCCGAGACCAAGACCGTCACCGTGAAGGAAGTGGTGGCTGCTCCCGTCTCTGTGTTCTTCAACCTGGGCAAGTCGCAGATTGCTTCGCGCAAGGATCTGCAGAACGTGCAGGAGCTGGCCAACGTGGCTAAGGAGAAGGGTGCCAAGATTCTGGTCACTGGCTATGCCGACAGCAAGACTGGCAGCAGCAACCTGAACCAGCGTCTCAGCGAGAAGCGTGCCGAGACCGTGAAGAAGGAACTCGTGAAGATGGGTGTCAGCGAGAGCAACATCGAGACTGTCGCTGCCGGTGGCGTAGACACGCTCCGTCCTATCTCTTACAACCGTCGCGCCACTGTCGAGCTGAAGTAATCCCAGCTTAACAGACGACATACGACATCTACAAACTGATAGCGACCGGCGGGCTGATGGCCTGCCGGTCGTTGCGTTTTGTGCAGGAACAACAATGGCAGTGCCGCGCATACTAAAATATGTTAAACTTCACAAGCATACAATAAGTTATCCATACAAAAATAGTAACTTTGCACCGTTTTATATGGCGACTAGACTATAAGCAGCCAACACCCGCACAAAGTGAAAGGCTATCTCATTGGTCTTTCCCATGCTGGCAACGAAACGTAACATAAATAATTATACACAAATCGAATTATGAAAAAGTTCTTTAGAGCAGCTGCAGTCTTCATGGTAGGACTCGGCGTGAGCGCTATGTTCACTGCATGTCATAGCGGTTCTGATTCTCCCTCAGTCAATCCTGTAGTGATTGAAGAGGGCGACAATGGTGGTTTGGTATCCAACGAGCAGTATTACGAAATCGTAGCAGTGTCGAATGTTCGTCCGACGAGAGTTCTCTACAACGGTCAGGACGTCACCGCCAATGCTACCATCAGCGGACCCGATGCCAATGGCAACTACACCGTTACTTATCGCACTAACGTTCCTGTCGATGGCAACGCTTCTACTGGCGCTCTGACCCTCGAGGCTACGGGCTATCTGGCACAGACCGCCAACATCGTCTTTGGCGACATCACTACCATCACCCCGCTGTTCGAGCTTGTGCAGACTTCTGCCGCTCAGGACCTGACCGTCGACACCAATGGTGTCACCCAGGGTTCTACTACCATTGAGAGTGACCAGCAGGACGAAGACGGCAACGCTGTGGCTGAGATGGACGTGCCCACCGGCACCACGCTGGTCAACGGCGACAACACTCCCGGCAACGGTATCGGCTTCTCTATCACTGCCTATGTGCCCCCCACACAGACCGACGAGAACGTTGAAAAGATTGTGAACGCCATAGACGAGAACACCCCCGAGTCGCAGAAACCCTCTGAGGCCGCTCCCGTTGAGCTGCAGAACCCCGTGATGGCCGTACGCTGTACGCCTGACGGCATGATCTTCCGCAACAACCCCGTCACCATTCGTCTGGCCATCCCCGGTGCCAAGTCGGGCTTCAAGTATGTATGCACCAACAACGGCGAAGCTACCGATGTGAGCCTGCAGGACGGCAAGGCTGTAATCACCGTAGAGCACTTCTCTGACTGGGTGTTCGACGCCATCACCGAGATTACCAAGGTACAGGTGGAGAAGGATCAGCTGGCACAGGGTTCCTACACCAACACCAACGCTTCCAACCGCACCGTTCCCGTGAACTACAACAAGAAGTCTGGTAACGAGATCCTCACCGACCTGTCGACACTCGATCCCGATGCTGCCGCTCTGATTGAGACCTTCCTGAAGGTTCACCTGGGTGTTCTCTCGCCCATCAGCGTTCCCAAGACAGCCAACATCACCGTTCATGGCAACGAGCGCGCCAACTACATTCTGCGTCAGACCTACAAGGACGTGACCTATCGCTTTGTGCGCGAGGCTGGCTACGAGTCTATCGACGTGGTTGTCCGTCGCTATGGTGCTGTGCGCAACTATGTCACTCGCGTGGCTGTGTCGCCCGTGCCTGAGCACAACGGTGGCAGCAACTAATCTGCATCACCTATCCATCAAGATAGAAACAAACATTGCCATGCAGCCGTCGGCTGCATGGCAATGTTCGTTAGTATGCGGTTTAAATCACGCTAATATGCGGTTTATATCCCGTTAGTATATGGTTTACGACCCGTTAGTAAGTAACTAATCGAAATTATCTTATATGATTGACGTTAGTTTGTGGCAGACGACATCTACTAATCGGTAGCGAAAAACCTGCATTTCCTGCACTGACTACTGAAGATCAAGCACTTGCAACCAGAAAACCTGCACTGTTACCTGCACTGGCAGTGCAGGTAACAGTGCAGGAAAAATCGGCATAACTCCCTGACTCACAGTAGTCAGTGCAGGATATGCAGGATTTCGGACTTTTTTCGGGAGATACACAGGAAGAGAAAAATCCGCAAGTGCTCTTTCAGCGACTTGCGGACTGTCTTCTGTTGGGGTACCCGGACTCGAACCAGGAAAGGCAGGACCAGAATCTGCAGTGTTACCATTACACCATACCCCAATCTGTGGGTGCAACTCATATCATTTCCGAATTGCGGTGCAAAGGTACTACTTTTTCCTGAACCACCAAAATTTTTCGGCAACTTTTTTCATCGTTAACGAAAAAAAGTGCACTTCAACGCGGCAGGAAGGCGCAACGAATGGCTCTCATTTTATAAAAATACCAAAAAAACAAGGCGTTGCAACCACTATTACAAGAAAACTCATTACCTTTGCAGCAGTAAATATACATTTCTTTATTTATAAGTAGATGAACAAATTTAGTTTATATAAAGAACACGGAGACTCAGAGACACAGAGTTTTGTTTACTCTGCAAAGAAACCTCTGTGTCTCTGAGTCTCTGTGTTCAATATAAATCATATAAGACAATTTCAATTAGTTACTTATTAATGGAACAATCAAGACAGTTAGTTGATACGATCATCAAGGGAATACAGGAGAAGAAAGGCAGTGGCATCGTTGTGGCCGACCTCAACGGCATAGACGGCACCATCTGCCGCTACTTTGTGGTGTGCCAGGGCAACACGCCCACACAGGTAGAGGCCATCGCCGAGAGCGTGAGCGACATGGTGCGCGAAGAGCTGAGTGAGAAGCCCGTGCGGGTAGTGGGCCTTGAGAACGCCCTCTGGGTGGCCATGGACTATACCGACGTGCTGGTGCATGTGTTTGTGCCCGACATGCGGGCCTACTACGACCTGGAGCACCTTTGGGCCGATGCCAGCCTGACCCGCATAGAAGACCTCGACTGAAAGCAAATCAGACTAACCACAGCACTTACATACAGAGCATGGAACAACAGAACACACCTACAAACAACGGCAATGGTCCGAAGATGAACATGCCGCGGTTCAACATGAACTGGATATACATCCTCGTCATCTCTGCCCTGGCCCTCATCTGGATGATGGACGGCAACGGCAGCATACAGAAGGCGAGCCAGCAGATGGAAACCACCTACACAGAGTTCAAGGTGTTCGTAGACAGCGGCTATGCCTCGCGCATCGTGGTAGACAAGAGCCACGGCACACTGAAGATGTATGTCGACGCCAGCCACATACGCGACGTGTTCCACCAAGGCGTGGAGCATACAGGCAAAGACCCCTATCTGGTAGTAGACTATGGCAGCATAGACCAGCTGCAGCAGTTTCTCGACGCTAAGCGCGAGGAAGGCCGTTTCAACGGCAAGCTGTCGTTTGTCAATCCGCAAGACGGCAGTTTCCTGGTAAACCTCTTCTCCAGCCTCTTCCCACTGTTCATCATCATCGGCCTGTGGCTGCTCTTCATGCGCCGCATGGGCGGTGGAGGCATGGGTGCCGGCATGGGCGGCATCTTCAATGTGGGCAAGTCGAAGGCCCAGATGTACGAGAAGGGTGGCGACCTAGGCATCACCTTCAAGGACGTGGCCGGACAGGCCGGTGCCAAGCAGGAGATGCAGGAGATAGTGGACTTCCTGAAGAACCCGCAGAAATATACCGACCTGGGCGGCAAGATACCCAAGGGCGCCCTGCTCGTAGGCCCTCCGGGCACGGGCAAGACGCTGCTGGCCAAGGCTGTGGCCGGCGAGGCTGGCGTGCCCTTCTTCTCGATGTCGGGTTCAGACTTCGTCGAGATGTTCGTCGGTGTGGGTGCCAGTCGTGTGCGCGACTTGTTTGAGAAAGCCAAGCAGAAGGCACCGTGCATCATCTTCATCGACGAGATCGACGCCGTGGGCCGTGCACGCTCCAAGAACCCGGCCATGGGCGGCAACGACGAACGCGAGAACACGCTGAACGCCCTGCTCACCGAGATGGACGGCTTCGGCACAAACAGCGGCATCATCACCCTGGCTGCCACCAACCGTGCCGACATGCTCGACTCGGCCCTGCTGCGTGCAGGTCGCTTCGACCGTCAGATACACGTCGACCTGCCCGACCTGAACGAGCGCAAGG
>ERZ842401.1435-NODE-1435-length-34137-cov-110.724957_pt1 | contig 34137 bp, 34 predicted proteins | sample MGYA00521270_ERZ842401 | MGnify/ENA primary metagenome ERZ842401 (study PRJEB31892, sample SAMEA3878208) | bioreactor metagenome | biome: Moose rumen | place: Sweden | collected 2011-10 | study: EMG produced TPA metagenomics assembly of the PRJEB12797 data set...
TTTGGGAAAAAGCAAGTTTTCAAGTAGTGCCAAAGGGAAATGTTGGGATGTTCGTACCACAACATCCATCCTGATCGCTTTGAACCACGAGAAAAAGGCAGATGAGTAATCTCTTCCTCACACTTAGCCACATAATTGCGGTCGTACTTGTAGCACCAATAAGCACGGGCACTACTGGGCTTATGAGCCTTGATGCCCTTCGATTTGAGTTTCTTTTCTGTTCTTTTCATATTGAATTACCATTTGGTGAATTCAATAGTCGTGCATAGAACTGATCAAAATCTTGTGAAACATACTCTTATCTTGTTTGATTTGCCTGCAAAATTAAGAAGAGTTTTTGATTCTACCAAACAAAAATAAGAGAATTTTAACTGCATTAAAAATATAGTTCTTCTGTTGATAGAAGTATCCTTTTATGTCTTTTCTTTAACCTTTTATGGGGTTTTCGCAAGGATGGGAGATAAATACTGACAGGAAATGCTCAAAAATAAAACGTAATAAAGATAGAAGTTCTCATTTTTTTCACATCTTTCTTTTACGGGCACCCCAAATGCCTTGCCTTAAAGAGGCACAAGAAGTGTTGTTTGATGTCCACATCGTCGACACATGAATTAGAATGTTGGATTTGCTTGTTATATATGAAAGAGAATAAAGTGAAAATCGAGCTGGAGGTCTATGATGAACTCATAGAAGTATATGCCAATAAGAGCGATGTCAAAAGATACAATGACGCTGCAAAATTGGTAACAGACAGATATAATACCTATGCAGAATTGTTTCGTGAGAAAAAATCTCATCATACTATTGCCCTGATAACAATGTTAGATATAGCGGTAAAATATATACCCTACAACACTTATAAGGGCCAGCACCATTCCTTCTGGGACAAAATGAAGGATTTCATGAGTAAGTTGAGTTTACTGACAAGTCAGGCTTTTGTCCGCAAGAAGCTATAATTGAGTGACGAATATAATGAAATAACGAATTATGGAGACGTCTGGAAAGAAACAGAAGAAATTGGATTTGCTCTCTGCCATAGAGCATATAGTTGATAAGGCAAAGGATTCACAATTGAGTTCGGAGTTTTATCGGAAAGCCGACAGGTACATAAAATATGTGTCGGCTAAACTCGATTTGACAAAGGAGCAGAGTGTTATGATGGCGCTTTTCATAGATAACTGTGAAGATAATAGCATTACCATTAGCGATCTCAGTAATTATGTAGGTTGCAGGACAACTCGTCTCATCAGATATATGAATGACATCGATGTTTTGGAAAAGCGTGAAATGGTTCGTTGTTGTCGCGATAGACGTGGTGTTTCTTACCGTGTCCCAATGGAAGTGGTAGAATCATTTGCACATGACGAGAAATTTATACCAGCCGATTGTTCCGGCTTGACCTGTCACCAGTTGTTTGGCATGATAGAGGAAATCTTTGACATGCGTCATGCTGATGAACTCAATTACTACGGAATGTGTGAGAAGATAAGTGACGTGTTAGATTGTAACAAACAGTTGCTATTTGTCCAAAAGTTGGATAGTTATAAATTGAGTGGAGATGACAAATTGTTATTAATCCTGTTTTCTCATCTTTTTGTGAACAACAACGATGACAATATTGGCTATCGTGACCTTGAATTTATGTATGGTAGAGAGGAAAGAAGACTCTGGAAAAGAGTTAAAGGGTATCTCTATGAAGGTAGTCATTTTTTGCTTGCGTTAAAAATCATTGAGTACAACAATGATAATGGCTTTGTCAATCGGGAATCCTTTAAGATGACCCAACAGGCAAAACAGAATCTCTTTACGGAGTTAAACCTCTCAACAATGAATGAGAATAAGAAGAAAGGTGATCTCCTTTCAGTGAACGAGATTGTGGAGAAAAAGCTTTTCTATGATTCTTCGATTCAAAGTCAGATAACTGAACTTGAGGAATTGTTGGATGAGAATCAATATCGGGTGATTCGTTCCAGATTGAAGGAGTCAGGTTTCCGTTGTGGATTTACTTGTCTCTTTTATGGAGAGCCAGGTACGGGCAAGACAGAAACAGTCCTTCAACTAGCTAGGAAGACAGGAAGAGATATCATGCAGGTTAATATTTCAGAAATCAAAAGCATGTGGGTTGGTGAAAGTGAAAAGAATATCAAACTGATTTTTGATTCCTATCGCCAAAAAGTCGAGGAATTTAAGATGACCCCGATTCTGCTGTTCAATGAGGCTGATGCCATTATCGGGAAACGTAAGGAAGGGGCAGAACGTGCCGTTGAAAAAATGGAAAATACCATTCAAAACATCATCTTGCAGGAGATGGAAACGCTAGATGGTATTTTGATTGCAACAACAAACCTTGCACAAAATATGGATAAGGCATTTGAGCGACGTTTCCTCTATAAGATTAAATTTGCGAAGCCTTCATTGGAAGCAAGAGCAAGTATCTGGCATGAGATGATACCTGCTCTTTCGGAAGAAGAGACACGTTCGTTAGCATTAAAGTATGATTTCAGTGGCGGACAGATTGAGAATATCGCACGCCACCACGCTATTGACAGTATCCTTCACGGTATGGCTGACAATTTACTTGAAACTCTCACACATCATTGTGACAATGAGAGGCTTGAAAACAAGGGCTATAGGTCAATAGGTTTTTAATGGTATAAGAAAGAACGAATAACGATTATAGTTGATATTGCGACATGAAGATTCTTTTTGTATGTAGTGCCAACATCTGTAGGAGTGCTTTGGCAGAGGTGATATTGAGGAAGAAACTCAAGGAGAAGGGATTGGCCGACATCGTGGTCGATTCTGCTGGGGTACATAATTTTGCCGGTGAACCTCGGGACTATATGATGTGCTCGTATGCTCGCAAGGCAGGATATGATATGGGGGGCGAATCGAAGTATATCAGCCAGGAACAAGCCGATTCCGCAGACCTTATAGTCTGTATGGAACACTTCCATGTGGTTGAGATGCAGAAGCGACTGCCGTACGTCCGCTGGGGATGCATCAAACTGTTCAATGAGATATGCTTTGATGAGCAGACCAATTTGATAGATCCTTCTGGTGATACTGGATACATATATCACTATGTGTTCGAGAAGATTCAGGAAGGCTGTGGAACTTTAGCTTGGAAACTGTCAAAGATGCTTTGCCAGGGCGAAATATTCTTCTGAAGGACTTAATTTTCGTTATAAAACGACAGATAATACTGATTTGTTGACTATTTCTTTGTAAATTTGCACGATAATGGGTAAGATTAGATATGCAAGCTTTTCAGAGACTGGTGTGAGGACAAATAATGAGGACTTCATCCAGATTTCATGCGACCCCGACGATGGCCGTTATCTCTTTGTATGTTGTGATGGTATGGGAGGCCACGCGATGGGCGAGGTTGCCAGTCAGGTGGTAGGTTCTACCATCTGCGAGTATTGGGAACAAGCATCTTTCGATCAAGGTGTTGAGCCTGTCTTGCAGACAGCGTTTAAATTGGCATCCGATGCACTTGATGCAAAAGCCGATGTCTTGCATAAGGTTGAGATGGGAACTACGCTCGTTTTGGCAGCAATTGATGGGAACCAATTGACGATAGCGTATGCGGGTGACAGCAGAGCTTACTTACTTCAAAATGGCGATGTCACATACCAAACAGAAGACCATGTTGACCACAACGTGTGGGGTGATTTCATTGACCGTAGTTTCTTCTCCTACCAAAGAGAAAAGGCTGATGTGGAGATGCACCAGTTTGAATTGAGTACAGGAGACAGAATCCTTCTTTGTTCTGATGGCGTATGCCAGTTTATAGCACCTGACATTCTCACTCGTCGTTCGATGGATGACAAGTCACCAGAAGATGTCATAGATGTTATACTCTTCCTGTGTGAGAAATTTAGCAAAGATAACTACTCTGCTATCTTAGTTTATTACGAATAAAGAGCAATAGTATGAAGCGGATTACAGAAGAACAAGGGCTTGCCCTTATTAAGGAGTTTCAAGACAAGAATTTGTCTGGGCTGAGTCTTAATGATGATGAATTATTCAGCTTCAAGGCCCAGATGAAGGGCAAACAGTATGCCTATCTGTGCGAAGCATCCATTTCAGAACCCAGTTCAGAGGATGCTGATCGTATAGGGAAACTCCTGAAGGTCATAAAGCTAGAGATAGACGGCATAGGTAAGAAACCACGTTATTTCCACGTTCAGATTCTGGTGTCAGGCGATGCTTCACTGATGATGGACGAGATGAATGCTATGAACGTATTCATGGATTGCTATGAGGATATCGAAATCAAGTGGACGCTAAACTCGATGGATGGTGATTCTCATACTATTGAGATGCAGATTATTACTGTTACGGAATAGCTTATGATTATGTTGTATCTTGTCCGTCACGGTGAGACGAAGGATAATGTCGCAAGGATTATGCAGGGGCAAAGACAAGGCGAATTGACTCCTGCAGGGATAGCACAGATGGAGGATCTTGCAGTTTCTCTGTCTGAGATTCATATTGATGCGATTATTTCCAGCGACCTACAGCGGGCATACGATTCAGCACAGATCATAGGCCGCAAATTGAATAGACCTGTTCAGATAACTCCTAAGCTCCGTGAGCGAGATTGGGGTGACTTTACAGGTCGATTCATCCCTGATCTTAAGGGCTTACCTTTGCCTGATAAGGTTGAAAAGATGGATGATTTGTTGAACCGCGCCAAATCATTCTTGGAGTGGGTAAAGACCAATTACCAAGGCAAGACGATTCTTGCAGTCGGTCATGGCATCATCAACAAAGCTATACAAGCCGTTTATTATGGCAAATTAACTCGTGAAATTCCCAAGATGTCTAACGCAGAATACAGAATATTATACTTATGAATATTGAGTTTTCATACCTTATTGGTCCACTTACAGGAAGTGCTATCGGATATTTCACCAACTGGCTTGCCATCAAAATGATGTTCCGTCCGCATCAGCCCAAATACCTCTTTGGGATGCAACTTCCGTTCACTCCAGGACTCATACCAAAGGAAAGGGGACGCATTGCTGAAGCTGTCGGCAGTTCTATCAGCGAGAACCTGATGAACAAGGAAGTTCTGGAGAAGAACCTCCTTTCCGAGGAGATGCTGACAAAGATAGGAAGTGAATACGACACCTTCATTTCGCGCCAGAAGGTCAATGGTGAGACACTCCGTGAGTTCCTTGGACATTTAATATCGAGCCAAGATCTTGCTAAGATTCAGTCCGATGCAAGTAGTGACCTTGCTGCCCAGATTCATGGTCGTCTTGCCGATTCAAACCTTGGTAACATGTTGGCACATGCAGCAGTGGAACATGCCATAAGCAAGATGGAGAACAGTTTGTTAGGCATTGCCTTCAACGCAGAGCAATTTCTGATTCTCCTTCAAGAGCCTGCAGAGCATCTGTTGTCGAAGCATATCAACCAGATTATCAGCAACAATTCCGAAGAGATTATCACCAATCTTATTGGGCAGGAATCTGACAAACTTCTTGATACCCAAGTCTGTGAATTACTCAGAGGTCACGATGAGCAATTGTCGCAACTGCGCCATATTCTTCTTGATGGCTACAGGCAGGTCATCTCTGTACATCTGCCAAAGATTCTCTCTACCATTGACATCAGCCGTATTATCCGGGAACGTATCAATGAGATGGATATGGACGAGTCAGAACGTATTATTCTCTCAGTGATGAATAAAGAACTTCGTGCTATTGTGTGGCTTGGCGCACTCCTTGGAGGCATTATTGGTATAGTAAATAGCATTTTCTAAGCGTATTTCGTTAAAAACAAACAACATTTCATCCAAAATTCTGATAATAAAGATTTTTTGATTACTTTTGCAAACAATAAAGCTATCGAATATGGTCTACAACAAACAAATCCTTACCGGACTGGAGCATTCTCAATATGAGCATGACTTCGATAGGGCAGCATTAGAAAGGCTAGAGGCAATTCCGTTCCTTACGAAAGCTAGTCAATGGATAACTGCCAATTTCATAGAACGTGTATACACAGTTCAATACACAGGAAGTAATCTGAAAGTCACGCAAGACAACTATCCACAGATTCATCAATATCTTATTGATGCCTGTAAGATACTCGATTTGGATCGAGTTCCAGACCTTTACATAGAATGGGGCTATCAGATAAATGCATGTACTGTTGGAGCAGAAAATCCCATCATCATTCTCAACTCTGGCTTGATTGACCTTTGCGATGATGACGAAATCATGTTTATTATCGGTCATGAATGTGGGCATATCAAGTCTAATCACATGCTCTACCACATGATGGCACAAACCATCAACTTTGTTATTGATGCTATTCCAGGTGGTAGCCTTTTAGCCGGAGGCTTACAATATGCCCTATACTACTGGGATCGTATGTCTGAATTTACAGCTGACAGGGCAGGCTTGCTATGTTGCCAGAATCAAGAGGCTATGGTACGTGCCTTTATCAAAATGGCAGGCCTTCCCATTAAGGAGTTTGATAATATTCAGACAAACACTTTCCTTCAGCAGTCTCGCGATTTCCAAATGCTCGACTATGATGGTATGAACAAAGTTGTGAAGTTCTTGTCTATTGCCGACAGTACGCATCCCTGGACTGTGATGCGCTCTTCTGAGTTGTTGAAATGGATAGATGCTGGTGAATACGATATGTTCGTGAACAAACGCTATCTGAAATAGTATGGCACAGCGGAAGATATTACACAACTTGGACTATCGGGCCATTATGCATCCTGATGACAAGAAAACTGTTGATTGGCTCAACAGTCTCAGGGTTCCCTACACAACCAATTGGGAATTTGTGCGAGATATTGCCAGGCATCCCACAGATCATAATATTCGGGAGTGGTATGACATTTTTATGGCTGGTGTAGAGTATTATACCTTTCAGGACTTCCTCCGCGTGACGACAAGCAAATACCGAGAGGCTTACAATGAGGTTGAAAATCAAGGAGAAGGTATCAATATCACGAATGAAAGCCTTCCCAAGATGCACCAACAGCTTGTTGATGCCTGCGAGATATTGGGAGTCAAAGAGATTCCCACTTATTCTACGGATTGGGAGTATGCTCCCTATCACTTTTCTAACGGCGAGAAACATCGTCGAATAGTGATGATGTCAGGTAGTGCTGACCTCTTTACTGATGAAGAAATGATGTTTGTCCTTGGCCACGAGTTAGGCCACATGGCCTGTGGCCACAAGCCCTACCACATGCTTCTTGAAACGTTTTACATGCCTTTTGTTAATGATGCAGCGTTCAAGGCATGGGCATCTATCATTAAACTACCTCTCATGGAGTGGTATCGTATGTCGGATTATACTGCCGACCGCATGGGATTACTATGCTGTCAGGACATTAACGCTGCCATAACGACAATGATTAAGAAAGCTGGACTCCCTAAGAAATGTTACAATAATATAGACGTTCAGGGCTTTATACAACAAGCCAGGGAGTTTGAGGAGAATTTCACAGATACGATGAATCGGGTCGTGAAAGTCCTTTCTATCCGTTCTGCCGAGTTTCCTTGGCTTGTAGTCCGGGCAGGAAAGCTCTATGACTGGTATCACTCAGATGAATATAAACAGATAATAGATAACAACTAAAGCTATGCAGATACAAGTTTCCGTATCAAACAGTGGCATAATGCCAGTATTAAACAGCAATCGTATAACGGAGAATCGACAAAAGGAGGCTGTTATGGCAATGGGATTGGCTGCTTGTCAGGCCCGATGCCTTAATTGCGGACATTGCGCTCATCATTGTGGAAAATAGAACAGTAATGATTATGAATACACTATCATCTCACCCTTCAAGTAACATTCTGCCTATTCTTAATTCCAACAGAATCACGGAAGAACGGCAGAAAGAAGCTATTAAAGCAATGGGCCTCAGTTCCTGTCAGGTTCATTGCATTGCCGTTACAGGAGCCAGACATTATTCGGCCAAGCATTAGAGATGTTTGTAGAAACAACCAAACACAATAGTTATTCTTACCTGCGGCAGACGGGTGAAATCGTCCCCGGAATCGTGGCAGATGACGACTATGTTTGGACGTTTGATTCTCTTACGCCCTTCTTGACTATGCCAGATTTGGACATGTTCATTTTAGGCATTACTGAACAATGTAACCTTCGATGCACTTATTGTTGCTATTCTGGTGAATATGCAAACAACCGTTCGCACAGTACGCATTCCTTGACTCGTTCTGATATTGATGATATTTTCAACTTTATCAGCGGACTATCTTTCAAGCGTCCTTTTAAAATAGCATTCTATGGTGGTGAGCCATTAATGCATTACAATCTGGTTCAATACGCCATTGAAAAGGCGAGCAAGTTGTGGAACGGCGATGTGTCTTTTTCAATCACAACTAATGCTACGCTCCTTTCAAAGGAAAAAGTCGATTGGTTGTTTGCTCATCATGTGAAGCTGGAGATTTCCATTGATGGCACTGCTAAATTCCATGACAAATGTCGGATTGATTCAGCGGGTAATGGTTCATATTCAAGGATGTATCAGGCTCTTTCCTATATATTCCAAGAATATCCAGAATACATTCCCAATCTTCAACTATTGATGACCTTGCCTACATTTGATGTACTTCCATCTATTGCGGAGGAATGGAACAATGATGTAATATTGAAGCACATAGCTCCAACTCATATTACAGCTGTAGCCCCCAACTTTTCCAAGGGCGTTTTCAAAAAGGAATTCGATCTATTAAAAGTTCAGTATTTGAAGTTGTTGGATTTATACGAACAACATCAAGATTGGCTTGTGTTGAAAACCTTCTTCAATGAGTGTATTGCCTATTGGAAAGGCCGTCCTATCGTAGATGCGGGAAATTCGGTTCCTATGTCAACATGTATGCCGCGTAACAATAAGCTTTTCATTGACGCTAACAAGCAAATAGCTGTTTGTGAGAAGATATCGGATAACTTCCGCATAGGTACCGTAAATGAAGGTGTCGATTGGAATGAGGCTAATGAACAAGTAAAAATGTACTACAACAAGCGAGTACACCGTTGTACTCATTGTCCTGCAATCCGCATGTGTGACCTATGCTTAACTGCGATAGAGTTTAATGAGGAACAATGGGATGTGCTTTGTCATAATGAGCGTGTCTATGCCCGTCTTTATATGTTGTTATTCTGTGAAATGGCCGAAAGGGGGATGATAAAATGACACCAGCACCAATCCCTCCTATATTGTACACCAAAAGATGCAGGTTAGACAGAATCATCCTCCATGATATGGATATGCTTCGCGATATTGTGGAAGACATCCAGTTTCAGCTCTTTTTACCAGAATTATACGAAGTTGTGCAAAATGTTGAGGGAATGTGTCAATTCCTTCGTTCATTCGATGATTATGCTCAGAATGGTGAAGGATTTCTATGGGGTGTCTGGAAGCAGAGTTACCTTATCGGATTCGTAGCCATCATGGACATCTCACACGAACCAACCATCTTCTATGCCATGCACCGTGAATATCGTGATAAAGGTTATGCCAAAGAATCTGTAGCTCAGGTCGTGGCACATTACAAAACAATATCTAAGGCTCCACTCCAAACGGAAGTTTATCAGTCCAACGTCCCCTCTCTTTCTATATTGGCCTCCTGCGGATTTCAAGTCGTAGGTACCAAAGACAATAAATTTTTGTTAAAGATGTAATAAGTTATACCTGTTGCGCAAACCTTCCATTAGTAACGGATAAAGACAGAATGCAATATGGAAGAGGAGATGATCAGTGCAGTAAAGAGTTGGTTAGAGACCATTATGCCAGCAGTAGTGGAGACTCTTATTACAAATCTTACCGAAGAAGTTCTTTGTGACATGGGGAAAGAACAAGGGATTCATGGCCCAATAGTAATCAACCTTGAAGAGTTTCTCGCTCCTATAACGGCCATTCATTTCTTTGTGATGGTGATTGACGATGGTATGATGCTTGCCACTAATGCAACGATTAAAGGAGCAAGCGATAATATAACTCCAGAAATAGGTTTCGATATGTTCTTTCCAATTTCGGATTTCGCAGAATCAATTGCTGATGAGGGACATGTATCGCAGTTGATAAACCATGTGCTGGATTTTTACAAAAAGGTAATAAGATAGAATAGTTCTCTGTTTCATATATAGAGAAATAACATCATGCTGAATAATGAAAATAAAGAAGGTCTGCAATAAGATGGATTTTATATCCTAGATAAACCAGATTGTAAAATTAAGGATGAAAAATGACCAAATTGAAAGATAATTGACCAAAAAAACAACAAATTTTCTTATAAAGTGGCGAAAAAATGAAATATTGTTTGGTGGAATGCAGGATTTTATTTAATTTTGTAGCCATATAGATGACTAAGAACTAAGATAAATTCTAATGAATACGTTATTGTGGCGAATAGCTGGAGCAAATATTAAGATTCTGAGTGAATGTGAGACATCCCAGAAACAATATGCAAATATTGGAGCAGTCATATTAATGACAGCATGTGTTGCGTTTTGTGCTGGGACCTTTGCTGCATACTATTTTAGCTGTAGCTATTCGAATCCTAATGGAAATTTGCCAATTTCTATTTTGTTTGGGATTCTGTGGTCTCTTTTAATTTTTTGTATTGACAGAGTTCTTGTTGTAACTTTGCAAAAAAAGGAAAAAAGGGGGAAAACATGGTGGATATTTCCTTTCTTTTCTCGTTTCTTTCTAGCTGCTATAATTGCAAGTATGATATCTATACCGATAGAGCTTTTTATTTTCGAAGATTATATTAAAGGATCAGAAAAACTGTATCTTTCGATGAAAGATTCAATATACATCGACAAGTATCAGGGTAAAGAAAGTATTAAGTTTTACGAAAATCTTAAAAGTAGCAGAGAAACTGAACGTGTTGAATTGAATGGGATAATTGGTTCTTTGAAATCTTCAGCAGCAGCAGAAGATGTTACTATTCAAAATTTGAAGCAGCAGAAAGGTGATCCTTATACTTATTCAAAAAGTTATAAAATTGCGTACGATAGTTATACTGCCGCAGATCGAAAATATGAAAATTCGAAGAGACAATATTACAAGAATAATAGGCTGATAAGAGAGGCATATAATAATAAAGAAAGTAAGAAAGAAGCTGCTTATGCAATAAAACGTCAGTGGGAGCAACAAAAGGAAAAAGAAATTGCTTTGCACAATAATATTAGAGATAGTTTACAACGGGAACTTGTAATAGTAAGTACCGCATATGAACAAGCAGATTCTCTTTACAAAGATGCTAACGGAAAATACACTGAACGTTATGAAGGCTTTATAAATGAAATTGACAAAAATCGTACGGAAATACAAAGAGGAAATTCCTTTATGCGCAATTTTGACATATTGGAGTGGGCTGTTAGTACAAATAATCCAAATAATGAAGGAAAAATAGCAAGCGAAGGATTTTTTTTGTGGCTTATTAGATTATTGTTTCTTATTATTGAAATACTTCCTACAATAGTTAAAATTGCGACACCTTACGGTGAATATGATGCACTTTTAGAAGCTGTTGAAACGCAAAAAATGGGAAAACGAAATGAAACAGCTTCTTTGATAACATCAAAAGATAATGAAGATTTATCCCCTGAAATAATGACTGACGCTGAACATAATTTGTAAATAAGAACTTTAAAATAATAGACAATGAAACAGTTGAATAACGGACTTACAGCTTTGTATTTTTATGATCTTCCTGCTGTAGTAAATGAAGGAGAGTCTATAGCATCTATAATTCAAAAGGCGAAAGCTATAGTTGATGCCCGAAAAGAAAATGCGATTCCTTTGCAACAGGCAAAGGAAAATACTCTCTCAGGGTTAGAGAATTTGCATTCATTCTTAGAAAAAGTAATGTTAAATATTGCCGACTATGTGGAAGACCAGGTTTTGGTAAACAAAATAACGGAGGAATCTGATAGAATATTACAGAATATTCCTTTGTTCAAAAAAACGGCAGAAGTACTATGTTCTCGATTAGGTGAAGGAAAGATTCGCATTGTCTCTATAGGCGAAAAAAGCCAAGGAAAGAGTTTGTTTACTCAAATATTTACAGGACTTCATCCAGAGTCTAAAATTTTGAAAGTAAAAGCTCACAATGACACTAGGGACTGCACTGGTGCAGTGAATACCTTTTATCACAAAGATGGTCAAAACCGCCCATTAATTCGAGTCGAATTTTTGACAGTAACAGATATAGTGGAAAATATAAAGTCGGCAATTGGACTTATTCAAGATGAAATTCACAATCCCAATTGGACTTTAAAGGGCGTAGAATCTATATGTGACAAGAGTGGTCTAAAGTTATTTTTGACTAATACTAATCATCAGGCAGAAATAACAAGTTTAGTTATAAATCCTGAGATAAAGAGTTCTTTAGGTCAGTATTTTGGTAATGAAGAAGAGACGAGTTTTGTAGATTTACTAGGTAGACCTTCAATCCCTGTCCCAGAAAGTGATGTAGATGAATACAACGACATGCAGCATTCTAGTAGACATTATTTAGCTGTAAAAAGAATAAATATTACTTTGGATCTTTTTCGAGAAGGATTATTTCAATATTTTGAGGTTGCAGATACAAAAGGGCTAAGTGCAGAAGCTGGAGCTGTTGCAAATCAAAATATAATTTATGATGTTATAAATGAAAGTGATGCTGTTTTCTCTATTTCTAGGACAGGACAGCAGCAGAATTGGAAATTTTATAATCAAGCACTTGGTGATCACTATAGGAACAACGCTGTATTTAAAAACAAGCACTTTGCCATAATCAATGTTGAAGAAGGCTTCCCAATGGCATCAGCAGATGCAGGTACTAAGTTTTTAGACGATCAAAAATTATCAAATTTTTGTTATATTGGAAGACTATTTGAAGACTCCGAGACAGATTCAACAGATTTATCTATCCCGAAGTCCGATAATGGGGAGAATTATTGTACTCCTAAATCTTTTGTTGATAACTTAATTATTCATATGTTAGGCAAGATTGCCAATCATATTACTGAAATAGACAATGAAAGAATCAGAATATGCCAACAAAGCGGTAATATTATATCAGAATCATTGTCAAAATTGAAAGAGCTTTTGGGGAATATTAGTTATACTCAATTCGATGAAGAAAAATTAGTAACAGAAAAAGTCCGTGGTTTTTGTGATGCTGCCCTCAAATTCATAGAAGAGCAAAAGACCGAAATAAGAAAAGAAAGAGAGAAGGATTCTGACAATGAAGAATCCGATTATGAGCTATATCATAGATATGTTACCGACAAAACAAGCGAAAACCGATTTGCATCTGTATATGAAGTGCTTACAGGTGAGCAATATCCAGGAAAATTGCCTCAAGTTGATAATGATGATGAAGACAAAGAAATTGAAAAAGCTGTTTCATATTTGTTTCAATCGGAAAAAGTTACGACTAGAATAGCAAAGAATCTAAATAATCAGATTCATGTTGGCGAATATGCCGATGAACTAGTATGGGCTATTCGTGCTGTTATATTAGATCCTCTTTTCGAGAGAGAAAAACAACATCCTATTGCATGTAAAAAGAAAGAAGAGATCTTTACCCATTTATGGGAACTGTTCAGCTTAGATCAGATTTCAGGGAAGTGTGATAGTTGGGATGTGAATTATGTTGATGATAAGATTCGTGAAATGAGAGTTTTGAATGATGTTTATAAGAAGGGCGTTTTTTCACCTTTTGAGAAATCTGATGAGTTGATGACACCTTATTCCTTTTTAAAAGAGTATTTCAGGTTATTATCTTTACCTCAGAATAACGATGATGATGAGGAAGACTATATTGAAAAAAAGCAGAATCTTGACAACACGTTATGTCTCAAAGCGATAGAAAATGAAATTGCACGTCTTTCTATAAAGGAAAAGATTATTAATAGAATTAAACATTTCCCAGATTCCATAGAATCATATTGTAATAATGTGATTAATGCAATTGGTAATTTCGATGGAGATATAGCCAAGTATGGGTGTCAATTCTATTTGGATAATATCGAAGTAATAGCTTCTGATACAGATAAAGAACGATTGCAAAAATCAAGACGGTGGGATGAAGTAAGTACCAGTATATATGGTATCATGCAGTATAAGTTTGATAATCTTCCATTGATTAGTATTTCAGAGTAAACAGTAGTATTGTTTTCAACACATTTTGATTATGTATTTGCAATATAAGGGATTAAATTTAATTACCCGAATACCTAAAAGTGAATTAGTGCAGAATGCCAGTCGTTATGCATATAAACCATATTCAAATGAAAATGGAAGTGATGTTAATTCATTGAAGTCCAAAATTATTGAATCCAAAGGTTGTATTGAAAGTGCAAATCCTATTATATTCAAATATGAGTTTCGTAGAGGCGAAGCCATCGCTACAATTGATTGGAATTTGATTCGCATGTCCGCTTCTCAGGCATTCTTGACCATAGAACTATCTGCAAATTATGATTTTAAAAAAATAGTACATCTTCATATTTTAGATGTGAAGGATTATTTTAATTTTGTTCCTGCAAGAAATATTTATGGAAGGGGTAAAACAGAGATAGGAGTTTTAAAAGTCATCAAAGCCTGTAGTGAAAGTGAGCTAACTAATTTAGAAAAGAGAGAACATATTTTAGAAATAGGTGAAGAGATAAATAAGGAAAATCATTTTGTTGTTACTACAAATGCTGATGGAGCTACTCAGTTGGCACAATCTAGTACTTTAAATATTCCCTTTTCTGAGAATAAGGATATTAGAATATTTATAGATTTTGGGAAATCTGGTATTAGTAAACAATTGAGCTATACATTTAGTTTTAAGCTTAATGGAGAACGAATTACTTTTGGAAGCAAGCCTGTAACGATTGATCCTTATATTCCTCATCTTACGAAAAGAATTGAGTTGCACAAAAATATTGATGATAGCATCCCAAAGCAGAACCTTCAAAAAGAGCCAAAAGAAGTCGGTGTTTTGTATGTTAATTCTGATGCCCTTTCAGGTGAGCTATCTATAGATGCAATTTTGGGAACAGACTCTGATGTTGTGACGATAGGGAAAGAGAAAAACAATAGGGGTAATACTATTGTCTCTAATGAATCTGAGCGTGAGTACCCATTAATCCTAGATGGTAGTAAATTAACTCAGCTACCTGATTCTGACATTGTTATTAAATTGTTAAACAAAGGGATAGAAATAGATAAAGTTATACTAACTAAGAGGGCTTTTGAAGAGTCTGATGAAAACAAAGTTTTATTGTCAGCCCCTGTTTTTGCAAAGTTTAATAAGGAAAATAGACAATATCTCCTTTACAAAGGTAACGAAAAAGAGATAGAGATCCCCCTTTCAATAATTACTGGTGAAAAAATCCCAAATGTCAAGTTGTCAATATATCCAGCTAACTGTAATTATTTAGATATAACATCTGACAGGCAATTAATTCAAGTTTCCAAAAAGGTATATAATGTAAAAGTTCATATTCACCCCAAGACAGTGTTCCCCCCCCAAAAGGTTACATTATGTGCCTCTGCACCTTATTTTAGGGATGCAATGTTTGATTTTTATGTAGAATGTAAAGAAAAGAAAACCCCATCATTAAGTATTGTCTTCACTCCTAATAAAATAATTAATGATAAAGTTATAATTTATAGGAGTTGTGAAGAAAAAATCGGAGAGTTATCAATACAAATTCCGATCAAGAAAGATGAAAAAAAGTCACAGGATCATTATTTACTTGTTAATCTTGATAGAGATTTGCACTTGATAGGAAACCTTCCTTTCATTAAATTGATTCAACAGGGACAAGGGCCAAAAGAATTGTCGTTGGGTGATTCTGCGTTTTATGATGTAATAGCAAATCCAACTGATGCTATTGGTTTGGGCGACTATTCTTTGGATTTTGAGTGTTTAAACAATAAATCAAATAGTACCATACTTTTAATAAAAGAAAAGAAGCCAGAAGGATTGCCAGAATTAAAATTTGTTGCAGAATCAAAGATTGTTTATCCCGTTGACAAAGCGATAATAAAAGTTGGTAGCATTTCTATAACGCTACCACAGCAAACTCGAGGATGTTATAAACGAGTTAATGGATGCATCATGTTTAAAGCAGGAAACAATTTTTTCTTTGACAAAGGAGGTAATGCTAATTCATCCCCTTGTTTGAATTCTTCTGTAGATGTTTTTTTTGATGCGTACAATTATTTTAATCACATCGCAAATTTGAATGAGGAAATTGTAGAAGTTCCCTTGTCGTTATTATACAAAGATGATAATGTTAATACTGAAAATATAGATATTGATGTTCAAGATGGAACTTTTGATATATTACAATATGATGCACAACCTATATTTAAAGCATTTTTTGTTGTAAACGCTCGAAAGAAAAAGATAGAATTGAATTTCATAGAAAGGCAGGCAACAATTGCGCTAGATGACATTGTCAAATATTCAGAAAAAAAGAAAACACTTCCACCAGGAGAAAAGTATTCAATAGTTTTTTCAAATGTACAGAGAATAAGTATCCCATCTAATAAAATAGATATAAATGCAATTTGTTCTGACTCAGATTTTGTTGCAATTGGAGGAGAAAAGAGTTTTTCTTTAAAAAATGGTGATGATGATAGGATATGCCCAGTAAAAATTGTTTGGTCAAATTTGAATGGCTCATACGATGGTTTTGGCATAACATTCAATATTAATAATCAGGAATATGCGATACACGTCAAGTGTTCTATTTTTGAGGATATTACATCCGATTGGACAAGTCTGGATTTGGGGACATCTGCTATTGTTATGGCAAAAATGTCTCGTAATGAAATGAATCGAACAGAAATTAATACTATTCATCTTACTGATAGTAACGAAAGTTTAGAGCCACATAAGGATATGGTGTCATCTACTATAGCTCTTTTTTCCGAAGGAGGCTCCCAGGCTCATAGAGTTATTTTGTCACCTGAAAGGAAAACGTATAATAGAGCATCAGCAATACTACCTCCGATAAAATTTATTGTAGGCCAAGACAAAATTCCATTTGTTGATGTTTATGCCAAGAGGGGAATAAATAAACTATATAGTGATTTTCTTAAAGAAACATTGATTTATGATTTAAAACCACAACAACTTTTAGAGAGTATCTATGAAAATATTTTCTCCAAGATGGGAGAAAATGGTATAAATGATACCAAGAAGCTCATCTTGACGTACCCAAGTACGTATACAATAGAGCAAAGAGATAGCTTGCGAAAACTCATCTTGGCTAAATTCAAAAATATTCAACCCCAAAATTTGCATTTTGTCGCAGAATCAGATGCAGTTCTAGCACACTACCTTTACTCTAAAAGGATTTCAAATGGTGGTGATCCTTTGAAAAACAATGAAAATATTCTTATTTATGACATGGGGGCTGGAACTCTTGATATTAGTTATGTACATATAACTATTAATAATGATAATGAAGTTATAGCAACTATTGAAAAAAGAATAGGAATACCTGTTGCAGGAAATTATCTTGACTATTGTATTTTCAAATATTTGGAGCCGAAGCTTGCAGACGATGCGTTAAAAGATCTTCAGCAGCTAAAGCGTGACATTCAAGATCTGAAAAGCGAATTGAGGGATACAAAAGAAATTGTGGAGAATATAGCTTTTAAAGAAATCAATAGTAGTAACTCCATCAATTTAGAAAAAGAAGAAAGCACTAAAGAGCAAGTTACTTATCACGATATCATCGAGAGCGATTTTATTCAAAATGATTTCTTGAAAAGTTGTACAGAACAGGTGTTTGAACTCCTTTTAGGTAAGGAGTGGAATAAAAAAGATGTTACTTTTGTTTATTCAGGTCGAGGCTGTTTGTTTACGCCTCTTATTGAACACATAAAAAAGATATCTTCTAATAAATGGATGCCACAACCCATAGCAGATACAACGGAAGATATGAAACTTTGTGCAGCAAAAGGTGCAATAAAATATGTTCAGGTGTTTTCTCAGAATGCGCAGCAGCCTTTTAAAATAGTGAGCTTTAAGCATTATTCATCATTTGGTTTGGTTTATTGTTCTTTTGGGGAAGATGGACGGACAGAAACGCATAAATGTGATATATTTAAATCGCCAGAAGAGTTTGAAGGAGCACTTGAAGAGTCTGCGGAATCTTCTGTAAATGTATTGCCTTCGATAGATATACGCCCAACTGGGCAAATGTTTGTGGTACAATCATATCTACCAAAAGAACGTATTGCAGAATCATTCAATAGAAGAATGAAAGAGAAACCAGATCCTGATAGTGATGAATGCTTTATTTCAACAATATACAGTGTATACAGAGAAGATTTAGGAATTGAAGATTCTGACTTAAGTTCAGCTAGAGTTGAGTTTAATATCGATGATTCTAAAGATACTATTAGTTGTGTCATACAAGATCAGCCTTTAAATGAGTGCAAATTTTCAGAAAGTATTGAGAAAAACAGATACTATATTAAAAGTATGTGGCCGTTTAATAACGATTTAATTAATCTATAAAGATATGGCAAAAGAAACAATAAAGAAGGAGGCTTCACAAGTCAATGAGCAGAGGCAAAGCATTGTTATAAATGTTCGCGACAGTGTGCTTGTTCAAAGTACGTTAGAGACTTTGAGAGTATTTAGTGGTGAAATAGATCGATTGACTAATTTATATGAAGATTCAAAAGCAAGTTGCGAGGAATTAAAAACAAAGCTGAATTTTGCTGAGGACCTCAAGAAAGAATCCGATTCTAAGATAGAATTGTTGGAAGCCGCAAAGAAGGACTCTGATGCGAAGTTGGAGGTGTTGGAAGCCGCAAAGAAGGACTCTGATGCGAAGTTGGAGGTGTTGGAGGCTGCAAAGAAGGACTCTGATGCGAAGTTGGAGCTGTTGGAGGCTGCAAAGAAGGACTCTGATGCGAAGTTGGAGGTGTTGGAAGCTGCAAAGAAGGACTCTGATGCGAAGTTGGAGGTGTTGGAAGCCGCAAAGAAGGATTCTGATTCTAGGCTGGAGATAGTTGCGAATGAAAAGAAAGATGTTGTCGAGAAACTTGGTCTTTTCCAGGAAAGCATGTACGAAATGATTCAAAATGCGTTATCAGAAATAGGGGATCTCCTTCCCAGTTTGGATGACGATTCAATGTTACACTTGTATGTTGAAGATATTAGGAATAAGGGTAATAATTCAACAAACAAGGGACTTTCAAATTATCGTGATTACAAAACAATTGAAGAAATTGCAAGATCTTTAAATTTGACAGATTCCGTTTTGAGCCTTTTGGCAAATTTAGTTTGGTGGAGTGAACAAGACTTGACAAGAAATGAGATGAAAAGAATTATTAGAAACATAGATTATATAGCCAAAATTTTTTGTTCTAGAGTTTTGGTTCCTTTGGAATTGTTTGGATACAAGGTATTACTTCCTAACTTTGGATTTGTAAAGAAGGAATCAATGATTAATTATAAAAACATAGGAAAGGAAGATTCATATTTTAAAGAAATGTTTTCTGTGAAAATGGACGATTATGTGTGTTGCAGAATATCAACTTTAGCATTTACAGATAAAGATGGAAAAATCAAAGAAGGTTCATGTTATGAGTATTATTCATAAATTGAATGTTAATGCTGGATTTGTTTGAAGTGCGGTAATTATTTGTTCTATAGTTGAATTATCTGACTTGCGAGTTGGGTAATTCAATTCGTTTCTTTGAATAGATAGAATACAGAGTGACAGAGGAACTGTATAAGGCAAAAAGACAAGACCTACAAATATTTTTCTTTTCAGATAATCACATAAGACTAATTCTAAAGTGAATATGGGAATAAAATAATATTTATAATTGTGTTGTAATCTCTGTTAGACGATAGAAAATGCTTCAAACTATATAGCTGGAAATACAATTATGAGAAAAGAGAGTATAGACCAAATTTATGAATATGCCAAGCGTGGTGACATGTTTGCACAGACAGCTTTGGGAATTATTCTCTGTGAGGGGAGAGACATTTCACAAGACATGAAGAATGGCATGGCTTGGTTGAAAAATGCTGCTAGCAGTTGTTTGTGGGCGCAAGACGCAATTTCAGAGTTCCAACAGAAAGGCAATAGAATTAATACCTTATCACAACAATCGAGTGTTGATTATGGTTTGGAACTTAACAGACTGATAGGATTGGATAAAGTAAAGACGGATATAGAATCATTACGCAACTTAATAAAGATTCAGACAATGAGAAGTCAGCAGGGACTTCCTAACACAACAGTATCATATCATTGTGTATTTACAGGTAATCCTGGTACGGGTAAAACAACTGTAGCAAGAATTGTCGCTGGCATATATAAGGAACTCGGATTGCTGAAAAAAGGCCACTTAGTAGAATGTGACAGGTCGGACTTAGTGGCTGAGTATGTAGGTCAAACTGCACCTAAAACGAACAAAATTATCGACGAAGCACTTGATGGAGTGTTGTTCATAGATGAAGCCTATACGCTAGTGGGTGGTGAGAATGACTTTGGAGCAGAAGCAATTGCAACTCTTCTGAAGCGAATGGAGGATGATCGCGACAGGTTGGTGGTGATTCTAGCAGGATACACGGATGAGATAAAAGAGTTCATAGACTCAAATCCTGGTCTTCAGTCGCGTTTCAATCGGTACATACAATTTGATGACTATTCTACGGACGAGTTAATTGAAATTTTCAAGAGTAATTTGAAAAGGTCAAGATATAAGATAAAGAGGGATGCCTTGGATTATCTACGAACAGTTATTTCTCGGGCTGTAATCAATAAGGATAAGAACTTTGGTAATGCGCGATATCTGCGTAATCTTTTTGAAAAGGTGGTTCAGCTACAAGCGAACCGACTGGCTAAGATGGATTATATTGAGAACGAACAATTAAGCATCATCACTCTTGATGATGTTATGAAGTTATAAAAGCAATGCACTATGGATGAATTGATTAAACTCTTTGGAAGTTCCGAACAGTTATGGGGCTACATCCAACAATATGCAGGAACAGCCGGTTGTGAAGCAACACGCATGGTGCTTGAGTTGTATTATGTGGTTAGGTCACCTGAAACCTCGCTTATTGACAAATCCATTATAGTAGCTGCATTGGGTTACCAACTGTTGCCAGAGGACTTAATGAGTATTAAGAAGTATGGTTGGCTTGGCCTCCTTGATAATGGTGCTGCTCTTGGAGTTGCTTACTACAAGATGCAGAAACATGTAACACCAGAGATTAAGGCTCAGGTAAATGCTATTCTCAACCAATGGTTTGCAGATAATCAACAAGTTATTAGTGGTAATAATGGTCAGAACACCAATAATCAGCCCAATGGCTATTATAATCCTCAACCTCAAAAGGTGCAAACTCCACCGAAATTCCAGACATCTCGTCCTGTTCAACCAGCACAGCCGTATGATGATGACGAAGATGTAGTAATCGATTAATATCAATGTATAGAATTTATGGGACTTTTTGATTTTCTTTTTAAGAGTAGGGAAGAACGTGCGAAGGACAAAAAAGTGAAGGACGTTCTGAAGAAGACAGATGATTTCATTGAGCGTACAGAGAAGATGCTTGATGAGATGCAGAAGGATGACAGAAGATGGCGTAGTGGCTTATGAGTGCATCTGATTTCTTTAATAGCCCTATCTTCAAGGCCTTCAACAGGCGTCCGACGATGGATGAGTTTCTTGCATTGAGCAAGAGATTCGGCCGTTTTGGGTTGTCGCAGGATGACATAAAGGATGCTATCATGTCGGCATGTGACTTCTTTAATATTCCGCAACCAAGGATGATTCAAGACCTCACGAATCAACCTGGTGGACAAACGATGTTTGTAAATTGGGATAGAGGGAGTTATTATGACGATGTATTGTGCTTCAATATGCAGCAACTCATCGACATGAAGGTGGACACGAAAGAAGCCTTCAGCCTTGTAATGACGCACGAATGTGCCCACCGCGTATTGCAAAACACTCATTTCTATGGGCCTAATAATGGAGCATGGGAACAAGAGCTGTGCTGTGATTACTTCATGGGTGTAAGAAGTGGGCTTTGGAATATGGATGTGTCGAAGGTGGCTTTGGGGCTAACGATGACATCGGGAAGTCCTACTCACCCAGAGGGTACGTTGCGAGCATTGTTTATCAGGTATGGCAAGTATCATGTAATTGAGATGCAGCAGCAGGGAATACCCCTGACGATACAGAATTTGATAACGGAGTTTGATAAATATCGACTTCAGATACTGCCTGATATTCAGAGGGAACAAAGAAAATATTTCAGAATCTGAACGAAAATTGCAAGAAGGTATCGAACTGTCACAACCTTGGTGATATGAACGTAGTAGATGAACTTAAAAGAATCGCTAATGCGGAAGATCCGACAGCCGCTTTTCATGAAGCTATGGAGAGAGACCCATTGCTTTGGGTTAGGTTTCTAAGGCGTCATGATGCGAATATCATCGATGCATTGTTCTTGGATAAGGATTATGACATTAAGGATGAAGATATCAAGGATACTGTAAAGCAGGTGGCAGACTTCTTCGAGTTGCCAGTCCCTATAATTAAGGAGAGGGCAGAAACGATAGCGGAAGTAATAACATCCGATAAGGCGGAGGAGTGTCAACTCTACTATGACTGGCGGGAGATGGAAAAGTCGGGCATCAATAACCGGGAGGCACTTATATTAGCTTGCTTACATGAGCTTGCACACCAGTATCTTTATAAGACTCGTTTCTTGCTATTTGAAAATGAGCTTTGGATTCAAGAACTGGCAGCAGACCTATTGGTGGGAGCTTTCTCCGTGTTGAATGGTGACGTTGCGACGGGTAAATATAAATTCGTGGCTTCAAGACAAAAGGCCACATTGACCCATCCCGATGGGAAGCTCAGGGAAGAAGTGGTGATATATGGACGGAAATATGTAGAAAATCTACTGCAGCAGAAACGCTATCAGGGCATCAAGGATATTCTGACAGGACTGCCCGCTTTCGTTTATTCACACTATCAGGAATTGCAGGAGTCATGGGATAGAGTAAGTTTGGAGGATTCGGCCAAAGAGCCGGTAAAACCAACTGAGCGAAAACCGATTGATTATGAGTCGTTGCCAGATACAAATCTGCTGAAGCAATATTGGTTGAAACATAAGGATGATAAAAAGACGGAGGACGAGAAATGAATGTGATGGACAATAGCCCGATAGATGTGCCAGTAGTTGGGCGACTGGTGAAAGAAGAGTATGCCGTAGGACAGTTGGCAGACTGCTGTCTGTATGCACTGCCGTCGAATGTGAACGCCATTGCCGCTGAAGGTAAGGAGGTGTTTGAGAAACTTCTGGCGTCTATGGGTGAGAAGCAACTTCTGAACAAATATGATTTTGAGGTACTGGAGAAGATGCCCGTGCTGGATAACCATCCAACGCTTGACAGTGCTATCAAGGAAGAGCAGTGTCAGTTTGTTATGTCGCTCTACACCCCAAGCAAGGCAGATAAGCAGTATCTTTTGCTCAAAACGGAGCGGGAGAAGTTGTATAGCGACTTAGCCATGATGCTCTATACGTCAGAGCGTATTAGTAAGCATAGCGTTAACGAACTGCTGAAGGATTTTGCCATAGATACGCCGGATGTGTTTTGTGATGGTGTGAAGGAGGCTGCCAAGTCGGAGAAGTTCTGGAAGAACTATTTTGTCTCTATAGCCAGCGATATGTTCCACCCCACTTTCGGTATGCGGGCATCGCTGCCAAAGATCAGGGAGGCCTTGAAGATTGATGGCATCATCACCCACCAAAAGAAGAGTGCGATGATTGATCGACTGATGGAGAACATCAACAAATTTCGCCGTAATAGGGATGAAAAGGCAGAAGCTGAACTGAACTATGTCCTGAGCAGTCTGGACATTGAATCGCTGAAGCGTGTGCTGACCAAAATGTCGAAGAAGCAGTTGGAAACCTTCTGCAAGACCACCAATCCGAAGATATTGGCCCAGGAGTCAACGATGACCTTGGAAATAAAGTATGTGGGTGAGGTCGACCCCAATAATAGGGCAGATGGTAACTACCGGCTGTTTCTGCATAAGAACTATGACCAGATTCATGTACATTTTGGACGAAGAGAAGCATTCATTCTATACCTTATATATATAATAGATAAGTATGAGCATGACAAAGTGGACTCTCTGAACATTGAGGATTACAGAAGTGAGTTCAACAGCTTGTATCTGGCTGTATATGGACAAGACGAGGGTGATTCACGTTTTGACAAACTAATAGGCCGGGGTAAGGATGAAAATGGTAATCTCATGCCCTCGCAGATTAAGCATTGCTATTCAGATATCCGTATGGCCGTCAGCGACGGTTGTGAGAAACTGCGTGAGTTGCCAGCTCCGTTTATTCTTGCAGACCCCAATGACCACCTATATGTGCTCAAAAACAGGCTCTCGATTCCTCAGACCTTGATAGAGCTTACAGTATAGTCGGAAGTGGGACCAAAAATAGGGTTAAAATATGCAAAATGCAAAACGTAAGTTATTGATATAATATGATTTAAAGCCGTTCCCGTATCGACCGTCCATTACTTTCTGGACTGCTAAAAAATGCCGAACTTTGCATCGAGATTTAGATGTGAAATTCGGCATTTTCGATGCCCCAAACTTAGACGATTATGGACGAGAAAAATTACAATGGCTTTGACCCTGAGAGACTCGAAAACTTCGAGAACGAAGCAGAGGAAATCATCAAGAAACTGAAGGAGGACGCTAAGTTCCGTCAGCGTTTCTTTTATGGAACTGAACCGAAGAAGTGCAACATGGCACGACTTCGCTCTAAGATTATCAAGGATATCAAGGACAATTACCATGTAATCGTCTCTGATGACACCTTCAACGAGATTGTCTATCTGACGCTGTGGGCTGATGGGACATGGAAGACGCTGGATACCTACAGCAAGCAGTGTACCTTCTTCGCCTGGCTGCGCCGTGTTGCAAAGAACGCTGTGATGGAGCTGTTGGAAGATGAGCACTGGATAGGTGAGGGACGTGCAAGGACGGTGGGTAACACCCGGCTGACGCTGTTCTCGCAGAGCGAGGCCAAGTGCAAGCTGGTGATCGATGAGTTGATGGTTGGCAGCAAGTATTATAACGTGTTGACTGACATCTATGTCGATCGTCTGTCGAAGGATGAGATTATGAAGAAGATAGATATGGATGAGAATGACTATGAGACCTTTAAGAAGAAGGCCGAGTACAAGTTGAAGGATGCCCTGCTCCGCTCTGACTACCACTTTGAAGCTGATGTGCTCCACGACAAGTCTGCCCGTGTGGTGACAGTATCATCGGAGTTCGTTGCCGACATGGCTGAGTGGTGCAAGTCCAAGACGGGAGTTAATCCGTTATCGGATGTCTTTGGCACCGATCTTACCGATGAGGAGGTACGTGTGAAGACGGTAGAGTTCCTCTACGATTTTTCTGCCAAGTTGAAGTGGAGTGACGAAGACCGCTACATCTGGCGTCAGCGTTTCGTGGAGAACACGGCTCCTGTACAGGTGGCCAAGGAGGTGGGCCGTAGCCGTGGCTGGCTTGACACCCGCTACTCTCGTTTGAACAAAAAGTTCGACAAAGCCATCAAGAAGTGGTGGAATTCACATGCAGCATAATTAATAAAGAAGGAGGTGACTATGACCAACGTGAATGATAACTACACGACGATTCGTGAGGCGGTGAATAAAAAGATGCTGTCAGAAAGGGACTGTGTATATGCCATCTATCTGCTGGCGATTATCGTCAAGAAGATGCTGTACGACAGTAAGGGTGGCGGACATTTCAACATAAGCCCTGATACCGTGCTTGTCTCGAAGAAAGACGAGGAAGATGTTAAGGTGAGGCTGCTTGGGGATGATAATCCCCATGCAGCTTGCAACGGCAAGCCGGACTTTGAAACAAAAGAGTTGAACCGCTGCTGCCGTGCACCAGAGAGTTTTTTGGGCAGGTTCTCCCCAGCGACTGATGTCTATTCCATGGGAATACTGTTGGCATATATGCTCTCAGGAACTTACCCATACGAGATAAACGAGTCAATGTCCCAAGATGAAGTGCTCTCGATAGTCAAGAAGAATGAGCCTGATTTGGAAATGGATCTCAATATTCGTCTCGTTATTAAGAAGTCGATAAGCAAGGTGGTAACTCATAGATATAAAGATGCCGAGGAATTGGGGTTTGCTTTGATGAAGATTCTGGGGATGGAGAAACCCAATAAATTCAACTGCTTTTCGGATGAGAACAAAAAGAAGATAAATGAGGCCACTAACAAAGAGCGTACAAAGGATGATTGCGATGAGCAAGAGACCTTGCAATGGAGTAAAGTACCACATGTGGATGTAGAGTTGACGGTAAAGGTTGGTGATGGTTTCAAAGCTGTAGCCGGGATGGAGGACATCAAGCAGAAGCTCCGTCGTGACTTCGTTGAGATAGTGTCTCATAGAGAACTTGCAAAGGAGTTTGGTATCATGCCATCAAATATGCTGTTCTATGGTGCTCCTGGTACTGGTAAAACCTTCATTAGCCAGAAATTGGCAGAGGAGTGCGGCTTGGACTTCTGTTCCATAAAGCCCTCCGACCTTGGCAGTATCTGGCTACATGGTTCGCAGGGTCTCATCAAGGAGTTATTCCAGAAAGCGGAGGCAAAGGCTAAGAAAAACAAGAAGGGATGCATACTCCTGATTGACGAAATGGATGCCCTTTGCGGTGACCGCAGTGCCAAAGGGAATGAGCATCAGGCAGACGAGGTGGCAGAGTGGCTGACACAATTGAATGACTGTGTGGAGAAGAATGTGTTCGTGATAGGCACCACGAACTGCCTTGACCGCATAGATAAAGCGATTATCAGAAGCGGTCGAATTGATCAGGTTCTCTATGTGGGCTTGCCCGACGAGGAGTGCCGCAGGCAGCTCTTCGAGATTGAACTGAACAAGCGTCCGCATGATACAGACATAGACATAGTGGAACTGGCCCGCATAACAGATGGGTATACATCGAGCGACATCTCATATATGGTGAAGGAAACTGCCAGGAATGCCTTTGAAGCCAGTATCAGAGATGAGGGTCAGGGCTTGGTTAAAATCAGCGAGGCCATGCTGCGCGATGTAGTAAAATCAACACGTCCGTCTGTGTCCAGTGATGAAGTGAAGAGGTACGAGAAGATTCGTGATGACTTTACGAAGCGCAATAAGAATGAGCGTCCAAGAATTGGATTTGTGGTGTGATAGTGAGAGAAGGAAAAGATCTGCGCAACTTTGTAGATGAACAACAAATAAAAACATAGCAATTATGAGCAAGGAATTAATTTTAGCAAAGATTGAAGAACTTGGATTCTCAATAGAAGAAGCCGGAGATTTCGGTTACGTATTCAAGTTTGAAGAGTTGACGATTCTCTATATGCCTGACGATGACGAGAACTTCCTGAGATTTGCCGTCCCCAACATCTACGATGTGACAGACGAGAACAAGCGCTTTGTCTTAGAGGTAGTCAATGATACGAATATGTCTATCAAGTATAGCAAGACCTGTGTGTATGGCGATAGCGTATGGGTGTTCTATGAGTACCGCCTTTTTGGAGATGACAATCTGGAGGACATCATCGAGCACAGCATGTTGCTGTTGCAGGCATCCTACTTCTTGTTCCATCGCAAGTTAGAGGGTGATGATACACTCCCTGGTGAGGATGAAGATGATGACGATAATAATAACGAAACAAAGGAGGACGAGTAATGAACAAAAATTATGAGGCAATTAAGAAGGTTCTGGAGGATGGCAAGTATAAGATTCAGGAGGAAGACGGAGAGCAGATAACTATTCGCTATCAATTGAAGTCCATCCATATCTTCCCCAGCTCAGATGATGACCAGTTTGTATCTGTGCTGTTGCCGAACTTCGCAGATGTGACAGAAGAAAGCTATATTGACGTAGTGATGCGATGTCATAAACTGAATGAGCAGATGAAGCAGGTAAAACTCTATACAATTAATGATGTACTCATAGCTTCGGCTGAGTTCTATTATATGGAAGAGAATGACCTTGCCTACCAGTTGAAGATAGCTCTTAATAGTGTGGTAGCAGCGAAAGTGAATTATAGGAAATTAGAAAGAAGTAATTGAACATGGAACTATCCAAAGAACAGAAAATGATGCAGATGTGCCAGCAGACCAAAGACTTCGTAAGTAAGCATATCAAGGACTATGTTGACTTTGTCTTAAAGACACTGGACGATGTAGAGTTCGTTAAGTCGGCAACGGCATTGCTTCCGTTTGACAACTTTACAGATGCGAGACTTCGGTTCGTGGGCGAGAATACGCCTGTGAAAAGTATAGGGTTGACGCTAATGAAGATGGAACTTGAAACGGAGAAATACTCGTTTGGAATAAGTATAGATTTTAACAATGTTGATAACGATGGTAAATCTGAAAGAATCACATTTATCTCTGCCGGACATACTCTTGACGGGCTGAAGGAATTCGTAAGAAGTGACACATTTATGACTGAGGTTAAGCTGTCTTTTGAAGAAGTCATTGAAGGATATTACTTTCATAAGTCAAAATTAGAAGTATAATATAAAAATTTAAGCGAAAATGAAACAGATTAGTGGTGAGTTGTTTTTTGCAGTTCTTTGGAAAGGACTGGCGCAGTGCCTCGGATGGTTTTTCGGTCTGTTCGGCTACAAAAGGGACGGGAAGTGGGCAAAGTGCGTTTGGGGCCTTTTTGCAACAAGTGCCAGCATCGTGATGACATTGTTTGCATTGGCTCTGCTTTGTTGCCTTGGTGAGAGTGTATATAACCGATATTTCAGAAATCACTACTGTGATGACGAATACTGCTACCACTCAGAGTATGTCAACCGTGACATTTACTTCCACAATACGGAGGATGGGAAGGGTTATATCTACAACCAACGTACTGGTGAGAAACTGATAAAGCATATTGCCTGGATTGCCAAACCGCTTGGTAAAGATACACTTGTCTGCTATAGTGACGGAAAAAAACGTGGCTACTTCAGCAAGAATACAGGTAAAGTGATTATTAAGCCTAAATACGATCATGCATGGGTGTTCTCCGATGGGTTGGCCAGTGTGGATGATAATGGTTATATCAAGTTCATTGATGGAACGGATAAGGTGCTCATTGACGAAAAGATGCCGTATATTCCGAATATGGAGGGTTATGTGTTCCATTCGGGCTATTGTGTTGTGGACACAGACGATGGGGAACTGTGCGGCCTGATAGATAAGGGGGGTAAGATTGTGCTGCCCAAAGAGTATAGCTCTATTAGCCCGACAAATGATCTTGAGATGTGGCGTATCACCAAAGGCAAGGAAAATGGCCTGCTTGACAAAGATTTGAAGCCGGTTATACCTTTGACAGAATGTTCTATGTGGATTTGTGACAATATGGTAGATATGACAATGCCCGATCATACAATGAGGAAATATACCCTGAAGGGTGAACTTATCAATGATTTTTATATTGCCAGTGTGCGGACATTAGAATACACGAAAGACGAGATTCTTTACCGTACAGACAAGACAACTGATGATGAAGGAAACGTTGTAGACACCACTATAGAAGGTTATCATCCTCAGGCTACAGCCCGAATGAGAGCATACGTTGCTGGAGAGGGATATGAGGGATTGATGAACGCCGATGGGCATATAGTGACGATGCCACTCTACAAGGACATATCTGCCATAGGTTATGACTTGTACCTCTGTATGGTTAGCAACAGCGACCATGTGATTATCAATGGAAAAGGTGAAATAATAAAAAAATAGGTATATGATGAAGAGATTGTTTTTCTGGAACGTGTTGGCATTGGCAGCAATAATGCTGCCAGCCAACCTTATGGCTCAAGAGGTTATAGAACCTGTTGACAGTATTTGGATTGATACTGTTGCCGTTGATTACAATGATATTGACGAAGTTATAGAGATTGTTGATACAGTCTCTGTTGACGAGGATGACATGATTGTTGACAGCGTTCTTACAGAAACAGGCGAGATCGTAGCTGATACCTTCAGACTGTCTGATGGTGAAATATGGAAGATGAGTCTTCCTCAGTACGACTTAAAAGAGTACGAATGGGTGGACATCTGCTATAACCCTAAATACGCTATTGTTACTAAAAACAATAGAAAAGGGATATACGATCTGGAGCTGCATAGGAATGTAACGGAGGTCGTTTATCGAGACTTATGGTTTTCTAAACAGACAATGGCAGAGGATAGTGCATATATCAGTCTGTTTTATGCAACGATGGGTATCAAGCGTGGCATCATCAGCTTATATGAGCCGGATAATAACGTCGTTTCAATTTGGATGGATGACCCAGATGAGGTCTATTCGTTAGAGGATTGTTCCTCGATAGATAACCGAATGACGAAGTATGTGAGAAAGCTTCTGGATGCTTTTATCAAGCAGCAACAGATGGATAATGCCCAGATAGTAATATTGGATGCTAAGTCTGGCCAGTTGAAATCCTGGATATCCTTAGATGCCGACATGGAGAAAGAAGACGCGGGAAAGTTGCTGGCTCATTCGTGTACAGCATCGTTGACAAAGCCTTTCCATGCGGTGATGGCATTAGAGAATGAAGGGCTGTCCCTTGATAGTCTCTATCATGGTATAAGTTATCGCAATGGCATTAAGAGTCTTAATAACGAATTGATTCATCAGGCTATTTTCAGAGGTTATCGTAGGAGTGCGGCAGAACGGAAGTGGGAGGAATTAACAGATTCTCATAATCCTTCGACCAGTCCTTTTATCATGGCTGTGGGCTATAATAGTCTGGTTCATAATGGCACCATGATTATTCCGACAATGAAAGCAGATAGTGTAAACGTGGAGGAAAATGTCTTTTCTGAAACTAATCTTGTTAATCTTCGAGATGTCCTGAGTATCAACAGGCATGAATCCCCACAGTTGGCATGGCTTTCGGATATGACGAACTGGCTTGGTTATGCTACAATGGAGAACATCTATGCCGAAGAGGATAAGGATCGGGTGACACCTGTAGGAGCGCAAATACAGTTTGCGGGAGTTTTTCCTGCCGATAGTCCGCGATATACTATTTGTGTGGTAGCAGACAAACAATCAACAGATGTTTCCACTTCCGTGCTTCAAGATGTTGTTAACCCATTAACAAAATGGCTATTAAAGAATTGAGGAGTTAAATTATAGATATAATTATGGAGAATAGAATCATTAACTATACGCTACTTTGGGAACGGCTTCGTGACTATGCAACCAAGGTTGGCAGGCTTAGTGTTCGACCTCTGCTTCTACTGTATATGGTCATGAAAAGTCCCAATACTCCCAAGGCAGACAAACTGCTGATCTTTTCGACACTGTCTTATCTTGTGTTGCCAATTGACATTCTTGATGTCAAGAAACTGCCGGTTATTGGATGGTTCGATGAAATTGCTTCAGCTACCATTGCCTATAAGAAGGTGTGCAAACATATTACTCCTGCCATGGAAGCGGAGGTTGATGCAATTCTCGACAGATGGTTTCCTGGTTATACGCCTTATGAATTAATATCTGATGAAGTATGAGCAAGAGAGTTTTAAATAAGGTTCAGGGTGCTTTTCAAGATCTTGGGATAGAATTGAAGAAGGGACATTCTCTTTATGAGTTCGAGTATGAACATGTTTTTATGTTCCTCTCAATGGATGCAAAGGATCAGAGCATTGCTTTTGTCACATATGTAGTAGATTCTGGCGATATCAGCATGGACGAGCAGATCTTAAACACGGCACTTGACATTGTTGACGGCTTTCATGAGGACTGTTGTGGTGATTGGAATGACGGTGTACCTTATTTTGTGTCTCCCTGTTACGAACTGAAAGGTACTAAAGAGGTCACGGCAGGGTGGCTGCAGGAACAACTCAAGGCGTTCTATGATGCCTATATGTTTCTTGAAGCGAACATTCATCTGCTTTGCGACACCAGCATTTTCGGAATAGCGAAGGAAGGTGTGGTACAATCAAGCATGATGACTAATGAAGAGGTTGAAGTCATGATTGCCAAGGACTTTATAAAGAATGTTAGTCTTCTGGGTGTTGATGCTGGTGACATCAAAGCTATTAAGGAAAACAGTGACTTTTTGGATGGATGTAAGAAGTACTGTTATGCCAATGAGATGAAGGCCTGTCTGCAGACGGCCATTGATAATATGAGTAAAGCCCATGCTGATGCGAGACTCACTCATTTGGGTGTAAAGCTATTACTCAACAAAGAATCAGAGCTGATGTTGGATGAGACATCAACTCTTGGCGACGTGTTCAATAATCTTGAAGGTGTGGAAGTTGTTTGGGGCATAGGGAAGAACGACAGTCCTCAGAACGGGAAGATTGCTATTTGCGTAGTTGGCGGTTTTATGAACAATTGACGATGGCCCATAAGAAATACTATGGTTATAAGCCTAAGCATGAGCATTACTCAATAATACTACATGAGACAGGGACAAAGGTAGGCGACATTCTCGACTTTGTTTACGAGGATGGCCGTTGTGGTATGAATCATTATTATTGGGGTAGTGAGATAGATTATGAGTATAATCGTCATGGTGAGGTGGAACATAACTATATATGGAACGAAGAAAATACAAAGAAGTTGATGTTAAGGACTGGCACCAAGAATGGCAAAGCACTTGTAGAAGCTATCTATGAAAGATTCAGTAAATACAAAGGTTGTGCTGATCTCCACATTAGGCAATGGTGTGAGGAAAAAGGAATAGAATACGATTTCAGAGCTTGGTTTTGACAAATATGACAGATATGGATATGATATCGCAGAGATTCCCAGTTGCTTCGTTGAGAGGCTTAGGCAAGAAATGGGTGTTTTTTACAGGTGCAGGATGTTCTGCAGCCAGTGGACTTCCTACGTTCCGTGGCAAGGGTGGTATTTGGAATGAGATAGATGCTGATACTGTTGCCAGCAAGAAGGCCTGGTATTGTGGGCGACGTTCTGATTGCAAGGAACGGCGGCAGCGAGTCTTGGATTTCTTTAATCCTATCCGCAGGAAGATTATCGAGTTGGAACCAAACGAGGCTCACTACATGATAGCGCAATTCGAGCATGTGGCTTCTTCCGTCACCATTATCACACAGAACGGAGATGACTTTCATGAACGAGCGAGGTCAAAAAATGTCATTCATTTGCATGGGGAAGCGCTGAAGAATAGTAGTACACTTCATCCGTATCATCCAATCAATATTGACAGGTATAGCTCTGACACAGATATTCACATTGGGGATAAGGCTGAAGATGGTTCGCAAATAAGACCATACGTCATTTTCTTCGATGAGGAGTTGGATAAGAATATTTGGAAACGGGCTGTTACTGTATGCAAGGAAGCAGACATATTTGTCATTGTCGGTTCGTCTCTTACGGTATATCCAGCAGTTGACTTGCTGTCTATGACTAAACCTTCATGTTCGGTTATCGTGATAGACAAAGACGAAGTGGTGTTGCCTCAGTCTGTCCTTTCAAAAAATAAAGTTCAAGTTATTAGAGCCGAGGCAGCTGAAGGACTTAATACTCTGTTCTTGGAGGTTAGGAGAGATTATTATAGTGGTTTTAGTGGTTTGTATTTCAAACAATATCCTTACCAGGAAGAGTTAGACGAATTAGGGATTATTCAATGAGTATATACAAGAAACTGAGTAAGATGGTCGGTTATGGGAGTCTGGAAGAAAAGCTTTATGCATTGTTGCAGACAGCTACCTATAAGACGGATTTGTATCGGACATGGGACTTGGGTGAGGGAATGGCCATACTCCATAAGAGCATGATGGGGTGGTATAAACCCAGATTTCTGTTGAACCATAATAAAAAGACTGCCATCGAATTTATGGATAGCGACGAAAGGCTTGTTACTGTCACCGAGAATGACATTAACTGGACTTCGTTGAAGAAGCTGCCTGAGGATGCCGTTTACGTTGCTCAGTGTTTGTCATTCCACTTCCCTTCATTTATTAGAGGGTTCAAGAATGGTGTAGCGAGAGTTGACTGGCAGCTTAATCCTGATGGTCGTTATTACATGGACGATGACGGATTCGGCATGA
>ERZ842401.1436-NODE-1436-length-34134-cov-17.223041_pt1 | contig 34134 bp, 23 predicted proteins | sample MGYA00521270_ERZ842401 | MGnify/ENA primary metagenome ERZ842401 (study PRJEB31892, sample SAMEA3878208) | bioreactor metagenome | biome: Moose rumen | place: Sweden | collected 2011-10 | study: EMG produced TPA metagenomics assembly of the PRJEB12797 data set...
GGATACCGACCTTAATTTTTATATAACTTGAAAAAAGTTTTAGCGGACACCAATAATACGAATATCGAACATGACCGTTCACAGCAGATTGACTTGCTCATTGTAGTAACTCAGATGCTGACTGGATATGATTCAAAATGGGTGAATACGCTGTATGTTGACAAGTTGATGGCATACGTCGATATTATCCAAGGATTCTCACGTACTAATCGTATCTTCAATAAGATAGACAAGCCATGGGGTAATATATATTATTACTCGTTCCCATACACTATGGAAAAGAATATTGAAGATGCCTTGAAATTGTATGTGGACAGACCTTTGGGAGTCTTTGTTGATAAACTGGAACAGAATCTGAACTTCATCAACGACTTATTCCGCCATATTCGTGATATTTTCCAGTCGAATAACATCATGAACTTCGAGAAGTTACCACCATCACCCGCTGACTGCAGAATGTTCGCACAGGACTTTGTGCAGATGACACGATTGATAGAGGCTGCAAAGTTCCAAGGGTTTGAGTGGGAGCAAAGCGAATATTTCTTCAAACACGATAATAGCGGCACTACTGTAAAGATGGAGTTTGATGAGCAGACGTATCATATATTGGTGATTCGCTACAAAGAACTATTTGTTGATACTCCTGGTCCTCGTACTCCTGGCAGAGATTTTGACTATCCTGAGAATGTATTTATTACAGAAATCAGTACAGGCAAAATAGATGCTGAATACATCAACTCAAAGTTCGAGAAGTTTATCAAGCAACTCTATAACGAGGGACCTGGTAGTGAAATGACAAAAACCGCATTGAGGGAATTGCATAAGACTTTTGCTTCTCTGACGCAAAAAGACCAGCGTACAGCAATTCTCATACTGCATGATATTCAGCGTGGTGACCTTCGTCCAGAGCCTGGTAAGACATTGCAAGACTACATCAACGAATATCAGTTGAAGGAATTGTTTGACCAGATGCGTATCCTGCACGAAGCAACAGGTGTGGACTTCGATAAACTGAAAGCCATTATGACATCGAATGTCACAGAAGAGAATCTGAATGACTTTGAGCGCTTCACTGAGTTACGCAAGTCTATTGATAAGGATAAAACCATCACGTTCATCGAGATGGTAGAGGGCAAACCCGTTGCGCCTCCTTTCATGATGACCAAGTGGAGTTATCTGCTGAAAGAGTTTATTCTGAACGCAGAGAGCCGCAAGAAAATACTCTATGCTTACCTGCACGACGATGTGACGATAGAAGATGTGGAAGAGGAGAGCGATGGCAACATTGACGAACAGTTTGAACAACTGGAGAATCCACAACCATCATCCAGTAATGCAGAGCCACACATCAACGAGATAAAGGCTAAAATTGAAAATGTGATTGCGTTCACTTTGATGGGAATAAGCCAAAATATGCGTTCACAAAAGGAAATCGTTGATACGCTGATATACGTGATTGATAAGGAGTCGCTTGAAAAACTGGATGGGGTGGGTGTGTTTATTCATAGGGCATTTGTCAACCTCTACAAACAAGATTCATCGATCGTTGACAAACATGTAGCGTTCAACCTGTTGGTGACAAAGTATGAAGCCTACTTGAAAAAACTTTATTACTTGTATAAAGGTAATGAGGTTAAACCACAGCATGAAGGTGAAGATGTGACGTGGGCGAATGTTATCTATGCAGTAAAGCCTTTGTGGCAATTGAAATTTAGCCAAAACGACACCCATCAACGCTTGTTCCAATATTTGCAAATGGTTAAAGACTGGAGAAACGCTGAGTCGCATGTGTCACCCACAGCCTCAGAGCAAGAACTGAACGGTGCGATTAATATCATCCTCACCATGTACTGTTATGCAACAGGTATGTGCATTACTGACTTGGAAATGGCTGGGCATGATATTCCCTCTGTAGTAAATATGACTCACGAAATGGTAGCGGAAGACAAAGCCAAAACAAATTAAAAGACCATCAGATAATGCCAGCTATCGAGTGATGAAATAAAACTGTTTATTTGGATTGAATCATGTGATAGCCCATTCGCTTTAACTGCATAGCGGCTCCCATGAGATAGAGCTGGTGCAGGCATGAGACATACGCATTGAAAGCCTCCTTTGTGCCTGGCTCGATATGCTGGCGTACAAGGGCATTATAGACTCGTGAAGCACATTCGCCTGTCTGCTTCTCTAATAGCGTGTAGTCAGCACCGCTTAGTTGCAGCACTTCTTACGGATGTACTCGTCCATATGGTCGTAGCCCCGCTTGTCACGCAGATAGGCATAAAGGTCATCCCCAATATATCATCCAGCCCAGTGAGGCAGAGGGATAGTCCTGAAACTCACGTATGCCGTCAGGGATATAGGCCTTTGCTATCTCTTCCTATTTCTCTTCAACATAAGGACACTCCGGTAGCCTTTCATCGACCTCCTTCATGGAAAGCAGGTACTGATGTTTGTATTTTACGAGAAACGAGGTGCGAGAACCCCGCACCTCGTAAATTGAACGACTGTAAAACTTCAGTTAAAAATGGACTTTTTGGCCCTTTAGCAAACCTCAAGGTTGTCGTATTTGGCCATCCAGATGCTGAATGCGATGCCTACTAAAGACATTGTAATCATTGAAACTGTTGTAAACATAACGATACCTCCTATTTTTAAAGGTGAATAATTGTGATGCAAAGGTACTCCTATTTTTGTCGTGAGGCAACCATCGGTTATGAATAATCCGACGGCCTTTACTGCACGTTTTACGCATTACAGCTATCGATGTTTTCGATAGTCATGCGATTTTGCAAACAATAATTTTGCTATTCTTACGGAAATGACTACCTTTGCAGCCAACAAGCAAACAATGTCAATATGGAAATACGGCAACTGAGATACTTCGTCAAACTGGCAGAGACGCTTAACTTCTCTACCGCTGCAAAGGAACTGTTTATCACTCAGAGCACTCTCTCGCACCAGATTCTGCAACTGGAGAACGAACTTCAACAGCCTCTCTTCCTAAGAAACAGCCATGAGGTATCGCTCACAGAGGCAGGACAGACGCTGTTGCCTTTGGCCAAAGAAACGCTACACTCGGCTGACAATTGCCTCTTACGACTGGAGGAACTGAAGAGTCTGGCTGGTGGTGAATTGAATATTGGCGTTACTTTCTCCTTTGCTACCATCATGGCTGAAGTCGTCACGGCGTTCCTACGCAAATATCCTCATGTGAAGGTAAATGTCACGCAGTCAACAATGGCAGAGCTTATGGCACAACTTGAAAACCATGAGCTCGACTTTGTACTGGCATTCAAACCATTGGTTGTTAATCCTAAGATTGACAGCCAGATACTTTTTCACCACCGTCTGGCTGCTGTCGTCAGCGAGCACCATGCCCTTGCCGGCAGAGACAGCATCACGCTTGAGGAACTGCAACGCTATGACCTCGTCATGTCACGCAGGGGAACTCAAGCCCGCAATGTGTTCGACAGTGCTATTGCAGAAACTGGCTATCAATACCGGATTAAGGTGGAGATGAACATGGTGTATCTGCTCTTCAAGTTACTGAGAGAGTCGAGCTATGTGACTGTCCTCAGCGAGAGTACTGTTGCCTACGAACGTGGACTGAAAGCCGTCCCCATTGTTGATGATCATGCAAATGAAAAGCAGATGGAGGGATGTATCCATCTGCTGAAAAATACCTATATGAAGAGATCTTCAAAAGAATTTATCCGTATGCTCAGCGAAAGCATCAGCAAATTCGCTTTGTCAGACATCATTTAACGGCAATGAGTAGCATCGTTCTTTCCATATTCCCAACCGCATCTTCCGGTACATTGTCTATGCGTATATCTGCATCAGCCTGCCGGTGAGTCGTTATATGCCGCCGTCGGTTTCAGGTATGTAAACGATAGTCAGTGGGGAGGTCACCCGATGAAGCATTTAGTGTGGTAATTGTCTTCTTCTAAATTCAGAGCAGGTAATGGCAGTGGCTATGGCCACGTTCAGGGAGTCGGCAGTGGGGCCTTGGTGGAAATCGGGAATGAGCAGTCGGCGGTTGATGCGCTGGCGTATGGGCTCGGAGATGCCGTTGCCCTCGTTGCCCATGATGATGATGCCGCCGGGGGTCAGCTCTTCCTCGTAGATGTTGCGACCGTCGAGCAAGGTTCCATAGATGGGGATGCCGGCTGCTTCCGCCTCGTCGAGCAGTACGTGCAGGTCCATATAAATAATATGTACGCGCGCAATGCTGCCCATGGTGGCCTGCACTACTTTGGGTGCCCATGCATCGGCGGTGTCGGGGCTACAAAAGATGGTGTCAATGCCAAACCAGTCGGCTATGCGGATAATGGTGCCCAGATTGCCCGGGTCTTGTATGCCGTCGAGCGCGAGGGTGAGCGTGGAGGGTTGAGCGTTGACGTTAGTGTTAACGTTAGCGTTGGGAATGCGGAACACGGCGAGCACTCCCTGTGGGTGCTGCAGGAAGCTGAGGCGCTTCACGTCGTCAGCATCGTCAAACGTCATAACCGGCTCAAAGCCGGCAGCCATGAGGTCGCCTACTACCTTTGGCCCTTCAGCCACAAAGAGGCCTTCGCGTTGGCGGTATTTCTTCTGTTCCAACGAGCGAATAAGCTTTTGTTGTGCTTTTGTAATCATGCCTATTGAGTCTGTTTTTGCGTTCAAAGGTACTGCAATTCGCCGTAAACGCAAAATAAATTATTATAATTTTGGTGTTTTGCTCACTTATTTGTAACTTTGCACTCGTTTTTTAAAGGACATAAATAACATTGCAATGAATATTTCGTATAAATGGTTGAAGGAGTATGTTGATTTCACGCTTACACCGCAGGAGGTGTGCGACGCGCTGACATCAACAGGACTCGAAGTTGACGCACTTGAAGAAGTGCAAAGCATTAAGGGTGGCCTGAAGGGACTCTACGTGGGCAAGGTGTTGACCTGCGAAATGCATCCTGACTCTGACCACCTGCATGTGACAACTGTTGACTTGGGACGTGACGTGCCGTCGCAGATTGTCTGTGGAGCACCTAACGTGGCTGCAGGCCAGAAGGTTATCGTTGCCGACCTGGGTTGTGTGCTGTACGATGGTGACAAGGAGTTTGTGATTAAGAAGTCGAAGCTGCGCGGTGTGGAGTCGTGCGGCATGATTTGTGCGGAGGATGAAATCGGCACAGGAACTTCTCATGCTGGCATCATCGTGCTGCCCGACGACGCTGTGGTAGGCACTCCGGCAGCCGAGTACTATCATCTGGAGAGCGACTGGCTCATTGAGATAGACATTACGGCCAACCGGGCTGATGCGCTGTCTCACTGGGGTGTAGCCCGCGACCTGTATGCCTGGCTGAAGCAGAACGGCTACGAGACCACGCTCCACCGTCCTGCCTGTGACGACTTTACCGTTGATAACAATGACCTGCCCATTGACGTGGTCATTGACAACAAGGAGGCTTGCAAGCGCTACGCCTGTGTCAGCATAACGGGCTGCGACGTGAAGGAATCACCCGACTGGCTGAAGAACAAGCTGACCACGATAGGGCTGCGCCCCATCAATAATATTGTGGATATTACCAACTACGTGATGATGGCCTACGGACAGCCGCTTCACTGTTTCGATGCTGACATGGTGACCGGCCACAAGATTGTGGTGAAGACCATGCCGGAGGGCACGCCCTTCCAGACGCTCGACGGTGTGGAGCACAAACTGTCTGACCGTGACCTTGCCATCTGTAACGCCGAGGAGCCCATGTGCATAGCAGGCGTCTTTGGCGGTAAGGGCAGCGGCACCTATGAGACCACTCACAGCGTCGTGCTGGAGTCGGCTTACTTTCATCCCACGTGGATTCGTAAGTCTGCCCGTCGTCATGGCCTTTCTACTGACGCCTCGTTCCGCTTTGAGCGTGGCATTGACCCCAACGGTGTCATCTATGCCCTGAAGCAGGCTGCCATTCTCTGTAAGCAGCTGGCTGGCGGTAAGGTGTCGATGGAGATTAACGATGTCTATCCCGAGCCGATGCAGAACCCCGTTGTCGATTTGAAGTACGGCTACGCCCACTCGTTGATAGGCAAGGAGATTCCCCACCAGACCATCAAGAGCATCTGTGAGTCGTTAGAGATGAAGGTGCTCAGCGAGGATGCCGAGGGCCTGCAGCTGGAGGTTCCTGCCTATCGTGTTGACGTGCAGCGTCCTTGCGACGTGGTGGAGGACATTCTGCGCATCTATGGATATAATAATGTGGAGATTCCCACACAGCTGAAGTCATCGCTCGTCATCAAGGGCGATGAAGACCAGAAGCACAAGCTGGCTGACACCGTGAGCGAGCAGCTGGTGGGACAGGGCTTTAACGAAATACTGAACAACTCGCTGACCAAGGGTGCCTATTACGGTGAGTCACAGGACACGCTGGTGCACATTATGAACCCGCTCAGCAGCGACCTGAACGTGATGCGCCAGACCTTGCTCTACGGCGGACTGGAGAGCATTGCCCACAACGTGAACCGCAAGAACGGAAACCTGCGCTTCTTTGAGTTTGGCAACGTCTATAACTTCTCTCCTGAGAAGCAGAACGACGATGACCCCATGCAGGCTTACAAGGAGCAGTACCACCTGGCCCTCTGGGTAACGGGTAAGCGTGTGGAAGGTTCGTGGGCTCACCAGAACGAGGACTCCTCCTTCTACGAGCTGTCGGCCTACGTGGAGAACATTCTGCGCCGCATAGGTGTGGAGCCGGGCATGACGGTCAGGAAGAAGTCTGACAGCCCGTTGTTCTCGTCGGCCATCGTTATTGAGAATCGCGGAGGAAAGAAACTGGCCGAGATGGGTATTCTGGCCAAGAAGACGCTGAAAGCGGTGGACCTCTCGCAGCCTGTCTATTACGCTGAGCTGAACTGGACGGCGCTGATGAAGGTGGTGCGTAACAACAAGGTGCTCTACAAGGAAATCTCGAAGTACCCCGCCGTGAGCCGTGACTTGGCGCTGCTGGTTGACAAGAGCGTGGAGTTTGCCCAGATAGAGCAGATAGCCCGTCAGACGGAGCGTAAGCTGCTGAAGCGTGTTGAACTGTTTGATGTCTATGAGGGTAAGAACCTGCCCGAAGGCAAGAAGTCGTATGCCGTCAACTTCATTCTGCAGGATGAGCAGAATACGATGGGCGACAAGCAGATTGACGCCATCATGCAGAAACTCATTCAGAACCTGAAGAAACAGCTGAATGCGGAACTAAGGTAATAAAAAAATCGAAAATCAGTAAATCGTAAATATAATTATGGGAAGAGCATTTGAATATCGTAAAGCAGCAAAGCTGAAGAGATGGGGCCACATGGCCAAGACATTTACCAAGATTGGCAAGCAGATTGCCATTGCCGTGAAGGCTGGCGGTCCTGACCCCGACATGAACCCTGCACTGCGTGCATGTATTGCCAACGCCAAGCGTGAGAACATGCCGAAGGACAACATTGAGCGTGCCATCAAGAACGCTATGGGCAAGGACCAGAGCGACTACAAGGAAGTGAACTACGAGGGCTACGGTCCTCATGGCATTGCCATCTTCGTGGAGACGCTGACCGACAACACCACCCGTACCGTGGGTGACGTCCGTTCAGTATTTAATAAGTTCAGCGGCAACCTGGGTACTCAGGGCAGCCTCTCGTTCCTGTTCGACCACAAGGCCGTGTTCACCTTTAAGAAGAAGGACGGACTGGACATGGACGAGATGATTCTTGACCTGATTGACTACGGTGTGGAAGACGAATACGATGAGGATGAGGAAGAGAACAGCATCACCATCTATGGCGACCCCCAGTCGTTCAGTGCCATTCAGAAGCATCTGGAGGAGAACGGTTTTGAGGTGACGGGAGCTGAGTTTACCCGTATTCCTAACGACCTGAAGGACGTTACGGCCGAAGAGCGCGAAACCATTGACAAGATGGTGGAGCGTCTTGAAGACTTTGACGACGTTCAGACCGTTTACACCAACATGAAGCCTGAAGTCTAATTTAAATGAGTAATTAGTAATTAGTAATGAGTAATTATGATTTCCGTGCATGCCATTGAACAATGCCAGCCTTGGGCTATTCCGCCTTTATGTGGTAATCATAATTACTCATTACTCATTTCTAATTACTCATTACTCATTTCTAATTACTCATTGATTATAGTCTTTATCCGTGTAGGTGGTCTCGAAGAGCACCATTCCCTTGTTGGCCTGTGAGCGATAGACGTAGCGGATGTTGTAGCCGTGTTCGCGTGCTCCACTCAGGGCTGTTGAGTTCTTCACTTCTTTCAACAGCATCTCACGCGGGTTCGTCTGCTGAATGGCCATCGCGTTGTCAGCATTGCCCGACAGCGTATAGTAGTAGCTCACGGTCAGCGTCTGTTTGTCGAAGGTCATGCTGTCAATGACCGTGTTGTGGTTAATTTGTGCAGGACATTTCTTCTGCGTAAATTCCTTGGCTTCGCGGGCACAACGGTCCTCGAAAGACTCTTGGCAGGCCGTCAGCAGACAGGCTGCAAGTAGGGTGTAAACTATCTTTTTCATTCCAATGTATAATTAATTCGCATACAAAATTACAAAAAAAACATAATTACGAATTATAAATTGATTTTTTTTTGTAAATTTGCATCTTAAAATTGGATACACGTAAATGAATCATATTAGAAATTTCTGTATTATCGCTCATATTGACCACGGAAAGTCAACGCTGGCCGACCGTCTGCTTGAGTTCACCAAGACCATTCAGGTGACCGAAGGGCAGATGCTTGACGACATGGACCTTGAACGTGAGCGCGGTATCACCATCAAGAGCCACGCCATTCAGATGGAGTATGACTATGGGACAGCGGACAACACACGGGCCGAGGCTGGTAAATACATTCTCAACCTGATTGACACTCCAGGACATGTTGACTTCTCTTACGAGGTCAGCCGTTCCATAGCAGCCTGCGAAGGGGCATTGCTCGTGGTTGACGCTACACAGGGCGTTCAGGCACAGACCATCTCCAACCTTTATATGGCCATTGACAACGACCTGGAGATTATTCCCGTCATCAATAAGATAGACATGCCCAGTGCCATGCCTGATGAGGTGGAGGACGAGATTGTGGAGCTGCTGGGGTGCAAGCGAGAGGAAATTATCCGTGCATCAGGCAAGACGGGCGAGGGCGTGCAACAGATTCTGGATGCCGTTGTTGAGCGCATTCCTCATCCTGAGGGCGACGAGACGGCTCCCCTGCAGGCACTCATCTTCGACTCTGTGTTCAATTCCTTCCGAGGCATCATTGCCTATTTCAAGGTCTTGAACGGTACCATTCGTCAAGGTGACAAGGTGAAGTTCTTTAATACAGGAATGGAGTATGTGGCTGACGAGGTGGGTGTGCTGAAGATGGACATGGTACCCCGCAAGGAGCTGCGTACTGGTGACGTGGGCTACATCATCAGCGGCATCAAGGACTCCAAGGAGGTGAAAGTCGGCGACACCATTACCCACGTGCAGCGCCCCTGTGATGCAGCTATTGAAGGCTTCCAGGAGGTGAAGCCGATGGTCTTTGCCGGTGTTTATCCTATCGACCCCACCGATTATGAGAACCTGCGTGCCTCACTCGAAAAACTGCAGCTCAACGATGCCTCACTTACCTTTACACCTGAGTCGTCAGTAGCCCTCGGCTTTGGTTTCCGCTGTGGTTTCCTCGGTCTGCTCCACATGGAGATAGTTCAGGAACGACTCGACCGTGAGTTCAACATGGACGTTATCACCACAGTGCCTAACGTCAGCTACATGTGCTACGACAAACAGGGTGGGGAGAAGGAAGTGCACAACCCCTCAGGACTGCCCGACCAGACGCTCATCGACCACATTGAGGAGCCGTACATCAAGGCCAGCATCATTACCACTACCGACTTCATCGGCCCTATTATGACGCTCTGCCTTGACAAGCGAGGTGAGCTCATTGACCAGCAGTTCGTCAGTGGCAACCGTGTGGAAATACATTTCTACCTGCCGTTAGGTGAAATTGTCATTGACTTCTACGACAAGTTGAAGAGCATCTCTAAGGGCTATGCTTCGTTCGACTACTACATCGACTCGTTCAGACCCTCTAAGCTTGTCAAGCTCGACATTCTGCTCAACGGAGAACCCGTTGATGCCCTCTCAACGCTCACTCATCAGGACAATGCCGTCACCTTTGGCCGTCGCATGTGCGAAAAGCTTAAGGAACTTATTCCCCGTCAGCAGTTCGACATAGCCATACAGGCTGCCATAGGTGCTAAGATTATTGCCCGTGAGACCATTAAACAAGTACGTAAGGACGTGACTGCCAAGTGTTATGGTGGTGATGTCAGCCGTAAGCGAAAGCTGCTTGAAAAACAGAAACGAGGCAAGAAGCGCATGAAGCAGATTGGAAATGTGGAAGTGCCGCAGAAAGCCTTCCTTGCGGTGCTGAAACTTGACTAAAATGAAACTCTAACTATCAATAAGTGTTTAACTAAGATTATGACCAATATCAGCCTGACAACCCGCGACGTAGCCCGTGAACTGGCACGCCGCTACAGTACAATGACACACGAAGAACTGGATGTACTGGAGAACATCCTTGTTCCCATGAAGTTCCAAAAAGGTGAGATGATCCTCTCTGAAGGGCAGGTGTGCACCAATATTTATTGGATTGCCAAGGGCCTTGTGCGCCAGTTCTACTTCAAGAACGGCAAGGAGCTCACTGAGCACATGGCCACCGAGAATAATATCGTCATGTGCATCGAGAGCCTTTTCAAGGAGGAGCCAACGCGGCTGCAAATCATTGCCCTTGAGCCCACCATCATCTATGCCTTGCCCAAGGATGAACTTGAACAGGCCAGTATTCGCAGCGTGAACATTCAGATGCTCTATCGTAAGATTCTTGAAGAGTCGCTCATCCTCTCACAGGTACATGCTGATATGCTCCGCTTTGAGTCAGCCCAGGACCGTTATGTCAAGCTGGTAAAGCGCCAGCCACAGCTTGTGCTCCGTGCTCCTTTAGTCTATATTGCCAGTTACCTGCAGATGACCCCTGAGACCCTCAGCCGTGTCCGCACCTCTGCACTATTGGGATGATGTTAACGGACGATTGACAACGGACTACAGACTACATCCAACACAAATTACGTCACGGAATAACTGGATAATTGAAAATAGATTAGTTTTTATTTTGCAGTTCGCTTGCTTTTGATTAATTTTGCACCCCAAATGAAGAAAGATTGGAGTAAATTAAAAGCAGCACTGTTCGATTTAGACGGCGTGGTGTTCAACACTGAGCCGCAATATACCGTGTTCTGGGGTGAACAGTGCCGTGAGTTCCACCCTGAACAACCTGGACTGGAACATGTCATTAAGGGGCAGACGTTGACCCAGATTTACGATAAGTACTTTACGGCAGACGGACTGGCTGAAAAGCAGGAGCTGATTACCAGGAGGCTGGACGAGTTTGAGGCCCAGATGAGCTACGACTATGTGGAAGGCTTTGAGGACTTCATCCGCTGCCTGCGGCAGAAGGGCATCAAGACGGCAGTAGTGACCAGTTCTAACATGCCCAAGATGCAGAGTGTCTATAGAAAGCGACCAGAGTTCAAGGAACTGTTCGATGAAATCTTGACTTCTGAGGACTTTGAGCGCAGCAAGCCCGACCCTGACTGTTACCTGAAGGCAGCCAGTCGCTTTGGTGCTCAGCCTGAGGAGTGTGTGGTCTTTGAGGACAGCTTTAATGGGCTGAAATCAGGCCGTGCAGCTGGCATGACGGTCGTGGGACTTGCAACTACCAACAGTGCAGAGGCCATTAGTCCCCTGTGCGATGAAGTGATTGAGAACTATATTAATTATTGATACATAATTATGGCTGGATATTTAGTAAGTGACACCCGCAAGGTGACAACACAGCGCTTTATTGAGATGAAGCGCAAAGGTGAGAAAATTTCTATGCTTACGTCGTATGACTACACGATGGCAGGCATTGTTGACAAGGCAGGCATTGATGCTATTCTGGTTGGTGACTCAGCATCGAACGTGATGGCTGGTAATCAGACCACGCTGCCTATAACCGTTGACCAGATGATTTACCATGCAAAGTCTGTGGTACGTGCCGTACAGCGTGCTTTGGTGGTGTGCGATATGCCCTTCGGCAGCTATCAGGTAGGCTCGCATGTAGGTGTGACCAATGCCATCCGCATCATGAAGGAGAGTGGCTGCGATGCCCTGAAGATAGAGGGTGGAGTAGAGATTATTGACACCGTGAAGCGCATTCTTGATGCTGGCATACCCGTCATAGGGCACCTGGGTCTTACCCCGCAGAGCATTAATAAGTTTGGTACATACGCCGTGCGTGCCAAGGATGAGGCAGAGGCAGAGAAGCTGCTTTCTGATGCTAAGGCACTCGCTGAAATCGGCTGTTTTGCCGTGACATTGGAGAAGGTGCCTGCCAAGCTGGCAGCTCAGGTCACCAGGGAAATCAAAGTTCCCACCATTGGCATTGGTGCCGGTAATGGTACTGACGGTCAGGTGCTCGTAGTGGCCGACATGCTGGGTATGTCTCAGGGCTTCAATCCTCGGTTCCTGCGCCGTTATGCTAACTTGAACGAGGTGATAACTGATGCTATCGGACAGTATGTGACTGACGTGAAATCAGGCGACTTCCCCAATGAGCAGGAGTCGTATTGATGGTGAATGGTGACTGACAAACCGTGAATACGCAAAACACTCCCGTTCATATACGCCTTTGGCACAGAGAGTTCTGGCAATTGGCTATAGCAAATTGGCTGCTTAATATGGCAGTCTATATGCTCATACCCGTTATGCCCCTTTGGTTATTGCAGGACGAGCACTTCTCTGCGTTGGAGACGGGGCTCGCTATGGGTGTTTTTGGCGTTGGAATCTATGTTTTTGGCGGTTTCTGCTCTTATTTAGTGCAGCGTTTCAGGCGTAATCATGTCTGTGTGCTGGCCATCCTGCTCATGGCTCTCAGTGTGGCCATGCTGCAGTATGTCAACGCAGAAGAAGGACTGCTGGCTGGCAAGGGGTTCATCTTCCTTCAACGGCTCAGTCTGGGTGCCTTCTTTGGTCTGTCGCAGATGATACTCTCCAGTACCCTGATTATTGATATTAGTGAGTCATTCCAGCGTACAGAGGCTAACTACTCTGCTGCCTGGTTCTCACGTTTTGCCTTGGCCTTAGGGCCTATAGCAGGCATGGTGGTCTATCGGCTTCAAGGTTTTGAGTGGGTAGTGTGGGCGGCAGTAGACTGTTGTCTGGCTGCCGTGCTGTTCATTCACTTGGTGAATTTCCCCTTCCGCACTCCTGATGACGATGTCAGCAAGTTCTGCCTTGACCGTTTTCTGCTGCCTCAGGGCATGTGGCTCTTTGTCAACATGCTGCTGGTGACTACAGCCGTAGGCCTGCTCATGACCACAGCCCTGAGCGACTGGTACTATGCTATAATGATGGGCGGTTTCCTGTTGGCTATACTGGCTCAACGCTTTGTGTTCCCTGAGGCAGAGCTGAAGAGCGAGATAGTGAGCGGCCTGATACTGATGGGTGGGGCAGTGCTCTTCATGCTGGTGCAGGCAGGCGATGCACTTTCTTACATTTCACCCCTTTCATTAGGCCTGGGCGTTGGCATCATTGGTTCGCGCTTCCTGCTGTTCTTCATCAAGCTGAGCCGTCATTGTCAGCGAGGAACGTCACAAAGCACCTTCCTCTTGAGCTGGGAGACAGGCTTGTCGTTAGGACTCTTTCTGGGTTACGCCTTCTTCTATGGGCAGCATGAGTTGCTGTTCAGCGTAGCCTTCGGCCTTATTGTAGCGGCGCTGTTGCTGTACAATTTCTTTACCCACCACTGGTTTATTACCCACAAGAACCGTTAACGGTTGCAGATGGCCTCAAACGGGCATTTGCTGCAGGTGTCCTTATTGTCTGTAGGATTGAAGGGTACAGCAGGATTGAAAATGTCGTTCACCACCTTCCTGATGTTCTCGGCAAACTCTTCACGGAAGGTTCTGACATCGTCGATGGGTGTAGAGCCAAAGCAGAGGGTGGGGTCGTAGTCGTCCTGATTAGAGCGCTGCACGAAGAACAGGGCAGGTGAGACCTTGAGTGCCTGACGGTTGTACTGCTCTGATGACCCCACTATGGTGCCGTAGAGGAAGGTCTGCAGGTAGTAGTCCTTATGTTTCTTCACGATGGAATCATCGAAAATGGCATTCACATCAGGCAAAACCTCCATTTTACCGCCACCAGTCTTATAATCCACAATTCGAATCTTCTCCATGCCGTCGCTGCCGGTAATACAGTCCATTCGGTCGATGGTTCCGCCTATATTGGTGACAAAGGGCCTGCATCCCTCAGGGTTGATGGTCCAGGGAGTCATGACGGGCAACTCCAGTCCGGTAATGGTGAAGGGGGCCAGTTTGATGTCGAGTGTAAGCAACTGCCGCATGTAACGGATGATGACTTCGCGGTTAATGATTTGTATGCCGTTCAAATCGGGCATTTTGGTTGTGGGGCTGATGTTGAAGAGCTCCGTCTTGAAGGCATTGTCAACAGCCCTTTCTATCTCAATCTTATTCTTGAGCAAAGCCTGCAGAGGGGCAGCTGTCACATAGTAGCCCAGCTGGTTGTAGAGCGTTTGTGCCGCCTTGTGGAATATGTTGCCGAAGATGCGTCCGTCAATGGTGTCATCCTCTTCGTCCTCATACTCCCTGATGCACTCCACGTAGTAGTAATAAAAGCTCAAAGGGCACTTCATGTAGCGGTTAATGGCCGACGGGCTGAGCAGAGGACCCTGTCTTAATTCTGGTTTCACCCTTGTTACGTCAAAACGCCGGTAGAGCTGTTCCATCATTTCTGGGGTTTTCACTATTTGCCGGCACTCCAGCTGCTCCACCTTGTGCCTTGACTTCAGGGTGAGCTGCCGAATGTCTTGCCCGCTCTCCACCAGCATCTGCAGCATGAAACGGCTCATTTCACCAGTCTTTCCGTCCTCTGTGGCATTGTTATAGACGATGGTCACGTCCTGACAGCGTTGCAGCAACCGGTGGAAGTAATAGGAGTAGATGGCCACCTTATGGTCGATGGTGGTCAGCCCGAAGGCCTTGCGTATGCTATAGGGAATAAACGAGGTGTCATTCACGCCCTTGGGCATGTTGCCTTCGTTACAGGAGAGCAGCAACACATGGTCAAAGTCCAGGTTACGCGTCTCCAGCACACCCATCATCTGCAGACCCTCGGCAGGTTCTCCGTGGAATGGAATGGAGGTTGTCCTGACCAGTTGGGTGAGCAGTCGGTGCAGGGTGTTGAGGTCGATGTTCAAGTCACCACTCTCCATGAGTCCCAGCAGTCGGTTGACCAGCGTGTAGGTACGAAAGAGGCTCTCCGTCATCAGGGGGTCGTCCTTGGTGGTGGGGTCGTTGTTGCAGTTGGAGGCCATGATGCGAATCAGCTTCGTCAGCCACTCACACATCTGCTTAGGGCTGATTTCATCGAAGTTGCTGAAGAGCAGCTGCAGTCCTTCGTCAAGAGCCAGCTGACCGTGCGAGGCATAGTAGGTATGGCTGGTATTCAGCTGCTTGCAGAGGTCCTGATGCTGGCTTGATATGTACTCCGCCAGCGGGTGCCGCAGCACCTTGTTGATGTAATGCAGGCGGAACAGCTGAGTCTTTCTGACATAGCCGGCAGTCTGCAGGCTGAAGAGCTGCATGAGCAGGGAGGCCACAGGCGACTGGTTGAGCGGGAAGCCGGTGGTGATGTTCACCTTCTCCACCTCGTCGGGCAGACAATGCATGGCTACTGGGAGCAGGGCCTCGTCGCATAGCACCACAGCCGTCCGTTTGCCGTCAGCTATGCGGTTGTTCTCCTTCAGCCACTGGGCCATGTAGTGAGTCTGAATGCTCTCGGTGGTGGCCGATATGTAGGTCATCTGCTTGGGTTGTCGGAAGTTGTTGTAAATGTCTTCTTTCGCTTTGTCCAGTTCGTTGGGGAAGAGTTCCAGGTACTGCGAAATGTAGTGTCCTGCCTCATTGCCGTGCATGTAGTACTGGTCGAAGTCCCAGTAGAAGAAAGCCTTGCCTTCCTGCTTCAGCCGATGAAACAAATTTATATCTACCTTTTGCAACAAATTGAAACCTACGAAGAGGTATGTCTCATGCTCGAAGGTGAGGCTTTCGTCGCTGACCACCTGACGATAGAGAGCCCCCTCATAAGCCAGTCCCTGCTGGGAAAGGAACGAATTGTAGGTGGTGTAAATGTCATGAAAATGTGACCACAGGTTCATGAATTTTTGTTTCAACTCGGTGTTGTGGTCGTCAGAGAAATTGCCGAAGAATTTGCGGATGATTTCCTTCTGCTCGTGAGACAAATATGAAACATCATCCAACTCGTGAATGTTGCTCAGATTGGTGAAGACGTCAGCCGCATCAGCCATGTTTTTGTCAATGTCGTCAAAGTCGGCTAACAGCAGCTGCCCCCATCCGTAGAAGTGGTCCAACGTCTCGTCCATGCCTGTCACCTTGACGAAGCACTTGTGCAGGTCGCAGATGAGTTTAATCTGGTCAGCCACCTGCAGCTTGGAGTGAGCGCGGAACAGGTCGCTGATGGTGATGTAGGCAGGACTCCACACAGGCTGTCCGGCCAGTCGTGCCAGCTGCTCATTAAAGAAGAGCGATGCACGCTTGTTGGGGAACACAATGGCTATGTTGGAAAGGTCATGTCCGTACTTGGTGAGCACGTCGTGTGCCACATATTCTAAAAAGGTCTTCATAGGCTTACCTCCTCTATTTTGTTGCTATAGACATACCACAGGAAGCCCCTTGTGTCGTGGTGGCCCATGCCCTGCAGCAGCGTCATGTACTCTCTTACCTGGTCGTGGTATTCAGCCTGGGGCTTGCCGAACTTGAAGTCCACCACAATGGTCTCTCCGTTACAGGTCATTACGCGGTCAGGCCTGCGTTCTACCACGCGGCCATCCTCCTGGGTCAGTATGGTACACTCGTTGAAGAGCTTCCATCGCGGTGAGAACCAGTCGCTGACCCTTGGGTCTTCCAGCCGCTTGCGAATCATGTGGATAAGGCGGTCCTGGGTGACGTCATTGTTGTAGAGCACTCCGTCCATCTGCATCTGCAGTATGACGCGGTCAATATCCTCAGTAGTGCGTATATGGGCAAAGACATCGTGCAGTACGCTGCCTATCTTGATGTAGCTGGCAGGCTGTTCCTCGTCTTCACCCTCGATGAAATCTTGACTTTTGTTGCTTTGGCGGAAGCTGGTCTTGTTGGTGTAGGCCCTGAGCAGCACCTCACACCCCTCTGACGGCTGCAGGAACACGTTCTTAGAACGTTTCTCCTCCTTGTTCTCTATGCAGAGTGTGCCATACTCCAGGCTGAGTGTAGCCTTCTTGTCGTCCTGTCCTGTCAGCTGTATTCCGTTGAGTTGTCCGTCCAGCTCAGGCAGCACGTCCTCAATGAGCTTTGAGCGTAAGCGTGAGTTGTTGCGCTTGCCAAAGACAAAGAGGTTGCTGCGTGCGCGCGTGAAGGCCACATAGAGCAGGTTCAGGTTGTCAACGCGGTTCTGCAGGTACTCGTCCAGATAAGGTTTCTCGTAGGTGGTGCCCATCATTTTCCCGCTGTAGTCCACAGGCACCAGCGGCAGCTCATTGTAGGGCTCCCGGTCAGCCTCACACCAGATGATGTTGTCGCGGCTGCGTTCCAGTACCCAGTCGCAGAAGGGCAGAATGACGTGTTCATACTCCAGTCCCTTGCTCTTATGAATGGTCAGCATCCTGATGCCATTGACCTCGTCCACCTGTATGGTCTTCTTGTGGAGCGTCTCGTCCCAGTAGCTTAGGAATGCCTCCAGGTCCGACGCGTTGTCGGCGATGTAGCTGTTCAGGTAGTCATAGAGCGTGAAGACATAGGCATGCTCATCGGTCATCTGCTCTAACCGGAAGAGCCCGAAGAGCTGCTGTGTGAGCTCATAGAGCGGCAGTCGCAACAGCTGGTCAGCCTTGTCCAAAAATCCCTCGGGCAGGGCTCCCAGTTGCTTGGTGAGCGTGGCGCGTGTCACCAGATCATCGGGATGAACCAGCAGTCGCAGACCGTCAATGAGTGAGTTGACAGCCCGTGAAGCATCCAGCCGGAAGGCTTCGTCAGACACGATGCTGACCTCGGGCATGACCTGTGCAAAGTGCTCGATGATGTCAGGTATCACGTCCTTTGTCCTGACCAGAATGGCCATCTGGTTCTGCCTGGCTCCCGCCTCTATCAGTCTGCTGACGGCCTGGCTGGTAGCGTTGAGCACCTGCTGCTTATAGTCCTCGGCAGGAAACAGGCTCACGCAGACATAGCCCGCAGCCTCACGCTTGGCAGGTATCTTCTGGCTGACATCTTCATAGGCCTTAGCCACCTGTTTGGCAGTCTCGGCATCCGTCTTTTCGGCTATGCTGGCCTCCTCCTTCTTGGCTGCCAGCAGGAAGAAGGCGTTATTAAAGTTGATAATGTTACGCTGTGAGCGGTGGTTGGTGTCCAGCGGCAGTTGGCGGAGTTGCTGCCCGGGGTGGGAGAACTGCTTCTCAATGTTGTTGAACAGCCGCCAGTCGCCTGAACGCCAACGGTAGATGCTCTGCTTGACATCACCCACAATGAGGTTTTGCGACTGCTCATGACTCATGCACTCCTCGAGCAGCACCTTGAAGTTGGCCCATTGCACGGTGCTGGTGTCCTGAAATTCGTCTATCATGATGTGCTCCAGCTGGGCTCCAATCTTCTCAAAGATGAAGGGCGAGTCGCTGTTGGCAATGAGCCGGTTCAGCAGGTGCTGCGTGTCGCTGAGCAGAAAACGGTTAGCCTCCTGGTTGAGCGAGCGCACCTTATGCTCAATCTCGCCCAGCAGTCGCAGCTGGTTCAGGTGCATCAGGGTGAGGGTGGCCGACTGGTATCGGTTCCACTCCTTCTTACGCTCCTCTACGGCATAGGCCAGAATGGGCATCAGCACCTCCTCAACAATGCCCCGCAACTGGGCCTCGTCGCCCTTTCTCCACCAGCAGGAGGCATCCTGACTGTATTTCTCAACGGTCTTGTTCACTACGCTATCGTCAAACACCCCGTTCTGCAGTTTCAGGAAGAAGCTGACTATGTTCTTCCCGCTATTCAGGTCCTCAGGTGTCAGACCCTCACCGGCCAGCGTGTCGGTAAAGCTGACGCCAATGTCCTTCATGCGTCCGACGGCCTCAGTGCGCTGGCTGTTCAGCTGTTGGGTGAAGCGCTCAAAGAAGTCCTTCTCGGCCATTTTGCTGTTCAGGGCCTCGCTGTGCTCCTTGTAGAAGTCCTTGAAGATGGTGGTGCCAAATTTCTTGATGCTGCCAATGACGTTCCACGATTGGTTCTCGTCAATGTTGTCCATGACGTAGCGCAGAATCCATTGCAGCAGCAGGTCGGTGGTCTGCAGGTCCTGTATGAGCTCGTCAACTGCCTGTTCCTCCACCTGTTGGTCGTTCAGCTCAATGCGCAGGTTGGCCGTCAGGTCCAGCTCGCGGGCCAGGTTACGGAGTACCGACTGAAAGAAGGTGTCAATGGTGCTCACGCGGAAGTAGTTATAGTGGTGCAGCAGGTTCTGCAGGGCAATGCTAGCCCTTTCCCTCACCAGCTTCTCGTCGTAGCCCGTCAGCTGGCAGATGTGCTTCAGGTAGTCCTCTGAGTCGCTGAGCCTCTTCCAGATGCCGTAGAGCTGACTCAGAATGCGCATCTTCATTTCCTCGGTGGCCTTGTTGGTGAAGGTGACGGCCAGAATGTTACGGTACTGCTGCGGGTTCTGCACCAGCAGCTTGATGTACTCAGAGGCCAGCGTGAAGGTCTTTCCGCTTCCTGCGCTGGCCTTATAGACGGTAAGGGGTGGTATTCCTGTTTCTTCCATAGGTAGTCTGTTCTTTTACCATCGTCTGAAGAGTTCGAGGGTTATCTTGGCACCAAACTCCTGGAACTTCGTGTTGAGGAAGCTGCAGAAGAGTCCGCCCGAGAAGTATCGGTTGGTCAGTCCGTAGCCTACCTCAAAGTAGGGTCGGGTGTGGTTCAGGGTCACGCCGCCCACGTAGATGCGCTCACTCTCAATGAAGCGGCCCACAAGGGGGAGCCAGGTGGCAAAAAGCAGGGGCGACTCAAACGAAACGTTAGCTCGAACATAGTAGTGCGACATGTTGTACCACTGCGAGTTAAGCAACTGGAAATCTCCTGACCAGTCGTCATCCCAGCCACCCGGTACGTTGTCTTCACGAAAGTTCTCAAAATCGACAAAGTAGTTGCTGCTCTTGTTGGTGTAGAGTCCTCCGCCCACGCGCAGGTTCAGCAGACTGAGGCTTCGCATGGGAACCTTCCACACGGCGTCAGTCTCCCATCGCTCGTAGCCAATGTTGGAGCCCCACACCCCATTGATGCCGCGCTCGTAGTCCAGCATGATGAGGGGGCCGTTGCGCCAGGGGGTGAGTGTGACCTTCAGGTTAGGCGCAAAGCTGGTGTAGGTCTCGGGCAGCCCCAGTTTTTTCATCGTCTCCCGGTTGGCTGCCTTGCGGTAGTGCCAGGTAAGGCTGGTGGTGAGCATGAGCCAGTCGAATGCCTCAACATTGTTCTTTATCTCAACAATATTGTCGGTGAAGAGGTCCAGGTCCTGCCCCGAGTAGTCAGCGTCGTCACGCTGCTGAATGTACTCCTGCACGCTCGAGTTGGAGATGCGGTTACCGTTGGCAAAGACAATCTCGGCATAGCCCTGCCGCTTGGGGTTGTAGTTCATGCGCAGCGGGGCGGTGTAGTAGAACTGCTTGAACTTGAAGTTATAGCCTATCTGCGGCTTCAGCGTCAGGTATCGGTGCTCAGAGAAGTTGTACTGCATGCCCATCTTGATTTTGTAGGAGATGCCCCTGCGGCGGCTGTAGTTGATGTACTGGGGATTCAGCAGCGGCGAGATGTTGAAGGAGGCTTTCTTGTTTTCAGCCCGCTGGGTGGTGAAGAGCCTGTCGCCCACCTCGTCCCACATGAAGTCCTTCCAGAAGTTGTACTTCCTGGGCTCCTCCGGCTTCTTCACGGTGTCAGGCTCCTGCGGTCGGCAGTACAGGTCGTACACATTGCGTTCACTCTCCTCCAACGGCATGGGCCGTAAGCTGTCCATCAGGGCCATGTCGCGCTCCGCGTCCAGCGAATCGGGCAGGGTAGTGGGGCAGTCGAACTGTACGTTGAAGTTGGAGCGGATGTGGTTGCCTAAGAAGTCAAAGCGGGCCTGCACCTCACACTTCTTGGGCATGAGCGAGCGCACACCCGTTTCTCCCTGTTCCATCGTGATTTTGAAGTCTATCATGTCGTATTCACCATTCAGCACCACCGTGCTGATGTGGCCCGTCTCGTAGTTCACGTAGGCCTCACCGCTCACCAACTGCGTGTTCTTCAGCTTGGGGCTGAACTTGATGAGTGCCGTCCCGTTGCCTATCAGCATGCACTGGTATCGGTAGAACCGGCCATTTGCCTCATGGAAGGGTGACAGTATGTAGCGGTCATACAGGCACTCGTTGTACAGGCTGGGGGTGAGCAGCTCCATCAGCGTGGGCAGGGCCTTGCCGTAGTGGGCAATGTTACCAACGCTGACCTGCCGCTTGATGTCATAGTCGTTGAAATCGCGGAAAACCATTCTGCAGTACGACTCACCCACAAAGGCCCTTTCACCCTCGGCAATGCTGTACATGTGGGGAATGAGAAACAGCCCCCAGTTGCGCTTGTCGGTAAAGAACGAGTACTTCAGATACACATTCGACTGGAACCCCTCAATGTGGTGGCCGAAGTTGCGCTGGTAGCTGAACACACGGCTAAGCAGCTCAGAATCATCGTTGTTCTGCGCAAAAAGTAAACTGGGCATGAAACTCATCACGCCCAGTAATACCATCATTCCGAGTAGCTGTTTCAATTTCACACCCGCAAAAATACAAATAATTATTGAGAGTGCAAAGGAAACAATATTTTTTAACCCAAATATTTCATCAGTATCTTTGCATTGCCACTGTCGCGCAGCTTGGCAATGCTCTTCTCACGTATCTGGCGCACACGCTCACGGGTCAGTCCCAACTGGTCGCCAATCTCCTCCAGACCCTTCTCATGACAGCCTATGCCAAAACATTGGGTAAGTATCTGTATCTCGCGGTCCTTCAGTACCTTACGGAGTACGGAGTTCAGCTCCTGGGCCATTGACTCATGGTCCACATGACGGTCAGTACGGCTGTCGTCGCCACTGGCCATCACGTCCAGCATGCAGTTATCCTCACCATCCTGGAACGGAGCGTCAATCGACACATGGTGGCCGTCAGCCATCAGGCTCTGCGAAATCTTCTCCTCGTCCATGTTGGTGGCCATGCTCAGCTCAGTCACCGAGGGGTGACGCTGGTTCTCCTGCTCAAACTTGTTGATTTCGTGACTCAGCTTGTTCAGCGAGCCCACCTGGTTCAGCGGCAGACGAACAATGCGGCTCTGCTCGGCAATGGCCTGCAGAATGCTCTGGCGAATCCACCACACGGCATAGCTGATGAACTTAAAACCGCGGGTTTCATCGAACTTCTGAGCAGCTTTTATCAGTCCAATATTACCTTCGTCAATGAGGTCGGTCAGTGTCAGTCCCTGGTGCTGGTATTGCTTGGCTACTGACACCACAAAACGCAAGTTGGCAGTCACCAGCTTGTCCTTCGCACGCTCACCCTCGGGGCCTCCCTTGCGGATTTTCTGTGCTAACTCAATTTCCTCGTCGATTGAAATGAGAGGTGCACGACCAATCTCCACCAGATACTTATCCAGTGCTTCACTCGAGCGGTTTGTAATACTCTTCTGAATCTTTAACTGTCTCATCTTTTCTTCTCTAAATTGGCTTTAACGCGTTGATTTTCAGCCTAATATTTTACTTTTTTACCCTAAAACGGTGCAAAGGTAATAAAAATATCAATACGTTGTACCAAATTTAACGTTTTTTTTGAGAAAGGGGCCCTGACCAGCGACCTGCCTGCCCCCCTCTGGCTCTTGACCCCCTCTAACTTATGACCCCCTCTGACTCCCCCTGTAGGGGGAGGACAGATACTTTGCAAGCCCTTGCGTGGTAATCATCCCCCTCCTACAGGAGGGGTTCTTGCTCTGGCAAGCGTCCCTGCGGGCCGAGCGAGGGGAGGTCACTAACTCCCTCTAACTCCTGACCCCCTCTGACTCCCCCTGTAGGGGGAGGACTAATACCGCACAAGGATTGGACAGGGAGCAACAAAAAGCCTCCCCCAGTCGGGGGAGGTTGGAGGGGGCTTGGGGCTTTTGAGGTTGGAGGTCTCTCTTATTCCACTAAAACCTTGACAGTCCTGTCACCAATCCTGACGATGGCGATGGAGCCTGATTGCAGCGTGGTGTTGACGGTAGCCAGTCCTGCGCGGCTGACGGTGGAGCCTGCCTGCATGCCTGCTGTGGTGAAGACGCTGTTGGGAGTGCCGTCAGCAGCACCCTGAATGGTCAGCGTGCCACCTGCTGACTGAATGAGTACGGGCGTAGCCTTCAGTTCGGCAGCGGGGCTGATGTCGGTAGAGAAATCGGCCTCCTTGTCTATCCAGCACAGCGTGGCTGTGGCCACGTCAGAGTTCTGCATGCCCGACTTGGTGGCATAGGCGCTGATGTGGTAGGTCACGGTCAGTTGCAGCTCGCTGGCGCTTCCAGCCTTCACGTCGTCATCGGTAATGGAATACTGGCAAGTAGCTCCCGTCGTCTCGCAGCTGAAAACAACTGTTAGAGCGATAGGAATAATACTGACCCCACCCCTGCCGTTCCTCTACAAGGGAGGGGAGTGCTTATGGCAAACCTTGCAACCTTGCATCCTTGCAACCTTGCATAAGGTGGTTTTAAGGCAGGGTAGTTGTGGTGATGGTAATGTTTATTATTTGTTTATTATATATATAATAAATATACTATTACATTCCCCCACTTCAATCAAAAACTACCTTATGCAAGGTTGCAAGGATGCAAGGTTGCAAGGTTTAGTTCCCTAAGAACGCTGACTTTAGATGGATTATTATTGCCCACTTAATCTTGCAACCTTGCATCCTTGCATAAGGTGGTATCATGCAAGCCTGCCGTAACCAAACTGCCAGTTTGCCGTAATCAAACTACCAGTTTGCCGTAATCAAAAGCCCCTCCAACCTCTGGGAGGCTTTTTGTTGCTCCCCCTGCCTAATTCCGCAATTTTGTGACCTCCCCTGACCCCTCCTGTAGGAGGGGGACTATTACTACACAAGGGCATGCACACATACTGTCCTCCCCCTACAGGGGGAGTCAGAGGGGGTCTGGAGTCAGAGGGTCTTCTTCCTCTACGCATACGAATGCATGCCGCCGAGGAAGTAGTTGACGCCGAAATAGGTCATGAGAATGGTGAGGAAGGCCAGCGTCATGAAGACGTGGAAGACCTGTGGACGGCGCAGGGCGGGAAGTGTTTGCGTGTGGGCAGGAATGGCGTAAATCATGAAGGTGATGAGCGCCCACACCTCCTTGGGGTCCCAGCTCCAGTATGTTCCCCACGAGATGTTGGCCCAGATGGCTCCGAGGAAGATGCCGATGCCCAGTGTGGTAAGGGCGGGGTAGAGGAACACCTGCGAGAGCAGCATGAGCTGTTTGGCCTGCTTCCTGATGATGATGCCCGTGAGGCCGCAAATGAAGGTGAGCGACAACAGGGCGTAGGCCATCATGATGATGCTGACGTGCAGGGAGAGCAGGGGCGACTGCAGCACGGGCATCATGTGGGACATCTGCGGGTCCATGAGTGAGATATGGCTCACCAGCAGGAAGAAGCCCGACATGAGCAGTCCGAAGGTGAGCATGATGGGGAAGCGCCGCATGGCCACGAAGGTGAGCAGCTGCAGGAACCATGCCAGCACGAGCATCGTCTCGTAGCCGTTGGACATGGGTACGTGGTCAACGATGATCCAGCGCAGCGTGAGGCAGAGCGTCAGCGCCAGGAACGAGGTCGTGAGCACCACTACTGAGGCTATGCGGATGTAACGCCACTTGATGAACGACAGGAAGCCGAACGTGAGGCACACCATGAACAGGATGGTGGCAAAGGGCACGCGGTTGTAGAGCCGCTCGGCCTTCAGTTTCGTCGGGCTGGGGAATGAGCGTCCTCCGAAGCTCTGCTGGTACTGCTGCATCTTGTCCAAGTAGGCATTGGCTTTCGCCCATTTGCCCGTCTGCACCTCGCCATTGAGCAGGGTGAACACCTCGCGCATGTACTTCTGGTGCTCGCTGTCCATCGTCTCGGGCAGCTTGTCGGTGGGTGAATACCAGGTGGTGGTGGCGTTCTGAGTGTAAGGGAACAGTTTCAGCGGTGTTCCCTCACGCAGCTCCATAATGAGCATCAGCTTCTCGTCGGTCTTGGCGGCCTGCTTGTAGAAGTCTTCCTGCACGCCTTGATAGTATTGTCCGGCATAGGGTCCCAGCACGTAGCCGTTCTGGTTAAAGAACTGGTTGACGCTGGCGTAGGCCGGCAAATGGAGCCGTTCCTGCAGTTCACCGCCCTTCACCTTGATGACGGGTTCGTTGCACCAGTCGTCGAAGTAGAAGATGAAGCCCGTCAGCACCTGCGTAGCGGTAAAGTCCTTATAGGAACGCTTGCCGTAGAGCTTCTTGGTGAAGTCGAGGGCGTAGGTCTCCATAGGGCATACGCGGTCGTTATATACCACCATGAGGTTGGCAAAGCGGTCGGCCGTCTCGCGGGGCAGCACCTTCTGCGCCCCTGCGGGGTTGGCTGCTAATGGAAGGATGATGACTGTCAAGCTAATCTTGCGCAACAGTTGGCGGTAGCTGCCTTTGGGGTCGAAGAGCATCCACACGAGTGCCAGGAACAGTAGCGCGTAGCCCGTGTAGGTAATGGGAATGCCCCAAGGGTCGCTGTTCACGGCGAGGTAGGTTCCCATCATGTCGGGGTCGAATCCGCTTTGGTAGAACCGGTAGCCGCGATAGGAGGCAATGTTGTTCATAGAGACGCGATACTCCTCGCCCTCATCCCTTTGACCTTCGACCTCATCCCTTTGACCTTCGACCTTCGACCTTTGACCAATCGAAAACACCGACTCGTAGTCAGCCTCGGCTCTGGTGCCTTCATGATAACTGATGTTGAACTGCTTAAGCGTGAGACTGAAGGGCAACTGGTGGCGGTCCATGCAGAGGTCAACGGGTTCGCCCTGTCTGAGGTGAATGGAGCCCTGATAGGACGTCAGGTGCGTAAGCAACGCCCCCAGCAGGATAAACAGGAACGAGGCGTGCAGCACCACGGTGGAGAGGCGCCTGACGCGTCGTTTCAGGAAATAGAAGATGCCGAAGGCAGCCAGTAATGCCCACAGCAGCGAGAACCACCAGGCGCCATAGATGTTGGAGGACACGAAGCTGGTGCCTTCATACTTTTCAATAATAGTGGCGGCCGCCATGACGACCACCACTATTATATAGAATGTCATTACTGTCTTCTTCAGCATTTCTGATTAGATTGATTCAATGAATTTCACGACGGCATCGCGGTCAGCCTTCGGCAGGTTATAGAACTTGACGGCTGAGTCGTAAGCGTCTGACTGCTTAGAATATCCGTGCCACATGATGGCCTCGATGACGGTACGTGCGCGGCAGTCGTGCAGACGGTCGTCGGCACCCGTCAGTCGGCGGCTCAGGCCACGTCCCCAAAGTGGGGTGGTGCGGCACCAGCCGGTGCGGATGTCGTTCTCCATGAACAGGCGGTGCTGTACCATGTCGGTGTAGGGCCAGATGGTCTGGTTGGGGTACTTTGGCAACAGCTTGGTGTAGTCGCCGTCCTTGGCCAGTCCTTTGGCATCGGCGTATGCCTTGGTGGCAGCATCCACCCACATGTTGTCGGCACCAGTCTTCCACGACGGACGGTGGCATTGAGCACAGCCCATCTGAGTGAACAGCGTCTTGCCGCGCTTGACGTCGGCATTGTCCAGGTTACGTGCGGCAGGTACGGCCAGGCCACGGTGCCACACCATGAACTGGTAGTACTGCTTGTCCGACATTTCCTCCTCGCCTTTATAGTATTCATCGTTCAGCAGATACTTCTCGAACGTAGTCTTGAACGACACGTTCGGTGTGTTCAGCACCTCATAGACGCGCTCCTTGATGCCCTCATCGGTGCCGTCGGCATAGTAGGGGTGCAGAATGCTCAGCGGCGACTGTCCGTGCTCTTTGATGTAGCTGATGACCTCAGCATCCTCGCTCTGAGCCTTGGCCCATGCGGTAGTGCTGTAGAGCCAGTGGCGGTCTGAACGGGTAACGTTGGTGATGTTCCAGATGGCGTTGGCACCAGCGCCGTCCTGCAGCGAGCCACGCGTCATGGCATAGGTGAACTTCTTGACGATGCCCCTGCCGCTGTTGTGGTTCCTCGTGTCGTTGTAGGGTGCCGAGTAGTATGCCGAGGCGGCAAAGTCGTTGGCGGCCTTGTCCCACATGGCGGGGTTCAGGTCCACGTAAGGTGCTTCCTTGCGATACTGCTCGCGCATGTCGTCGTCGCTGATGGCATCGAGCAGGCCAGTACCATAAACCCCGATGGTTGACTCCAGTCGTACCTCATAATTAGTAGGTACGGGATTGGTGTTGAAGGCCGAGGGGGGAATCGTGATTTCCGGATAGATGAGTGCATACTGCTCGCCGTCGGGGAACGTCATGGAGAGTCCGCTGGGCATCGCCGTCACGTTCTTCCATACAATGCTGATTTGGTTCTCGTCGATAGGTGCCTTGAAGGGCGACATGGCCTGCGTCTGGGGCATGCCCGTCACCTCGCTGATGTAGCTCGACGGAGCCGTTGTGTAGCGCACGCCGTCCTCGGTGTATGCCTCGTTAGGATGATAGACCACGAGCAGATAGCCGTTGCCGATGGTGTTGGCCCGGTATTCGGTCTGACGCTTGCCGTGACCGTACGAGGGGTGACAGGCTATGCAGCCGTTGCGCACCCAGGCCGGTCCCAGTCCCTTACGAGGAGCCACGTCGAAGGTATAGAGGTGTTCGAAGAAGTCCTCACCCGTGTTGAAGTCTTCCTCCATGCCTGCAATGTTCTGTACGGCAGGTGCAACAGCCGAATAGCTGGCTTTCTCGGTAGTTCCCAACTCGCCGCCAGGATACCACTCTTCAGCCGTGAACACGTCGTTGGCTTTGCCGAAACCGCTCTCTGACGGGGTCAGCCTGCCCAGGTCCTGAGCGTCATCATTACTATCAGTACAGGCTGTCAGCATGCAAGTGCATGCCAACAGCCCGATAAGGTTGTTCCTTGATATTTGAATCATACTATCTTCAATAATACTTCATATTTTCAATTCTTTACTCTTCTACAGTCCAGTCTTCATCGTCCGTGAACTCAATGCCCCAGATGGTGCTGCAGTACTTCACGAAAGGAGCCGGCATGGCACCAATCTTGGTGATGGCATCGTTGAAGGACTTGGTGACGCTGTCGTTCACGTTGTCGGCATCAACACTCTTGAAGAAGTTGTAGAAGCTGACGTTGGCAGGAGTACCGTCGGTAGAACCGTACCACACGTTGCGGATGGAGCGGATGTTGTCCTGGAAGTCGGTGATAGAGTTGTAGCTATAGGGCGACTCCACATACGAGATGTCGCCGGCAGCAAACGGGTTGGCAATCTTGGCCGTACCAACCTCGTTGGCAATGCCTACGCACGAGCCCTCGTCGTCGGACAGCACCTGGGCAATGGCATCCAGAAGGCTGGTGAAGTTGCTCTTGCTGCCTTCCACACCGGCCTGGGTCAGGTTGTCACCATAGTTAAGACCAGCCTCGGTGGTGTAGTCCAGTCCGGCAGCCTTGACCACGCTGACGCGGCTGGCGTTCTTCTCACCCTCCCAGGCTACCTGCAGCTGGAAGCAGCGCTGCTTCAGCAGGGTGCAGATGGCCTGTGCGTACTTCAGCTCCTGGGCACCCGTAATGCGCTCGAAGTTCTTGTAGGTGTCGTTACCCTGGAACTCGGCCACCTTACGCGGCTGTCCGTTGCGGAACAGGATGAACTCAAGGGCGTGGAAGCCCAGGATGGTGGCATCCTCCAGCATCTCGTCGTTCATGCCGTTGTTGAAGTAAGTCAGCAGCAGCGAACGGTTCAGCGGCCATGAGTCGATGGTGGGGTCGATGTCAAAGTCAGAAGCGGCACCCATCAGGAAAGCCTCTGAGCGCTCCCAGTTCTGGCGGGCACTCTTGAAGTCCTCGCAGGCCTTGTTAATCTGGGCCTGGGTGATGCTGCTGGTGGTCAGTCCGTTCAGGGTCTTCTCCAGGTCCTCCACGTCGTCGGCCAGCTTGGTGTAGGTGGGTACGATGACGTTGCTCACCAGACCAGAAAGCACGTTGCGCAGGTAAGTCTCCTGCTCGGGTGTCAATTCTGAAAGGGCTATCGTCAGGTTGGCAGCCTCGAAGTTGGCCACTACGTCTTCGCATGCCGCTATAGCAGCCTGTCCGTAGCTCTTGTCTTTGTACTTAGCATCGGTACTGATGGTTGATTCGCTTCCGTCAGTTGCCGGAGTCGGGGTGTTGTTGTCATCATCGTCATTACCGCAAGCGGTAAAAGAGAGGCTCATCATGAGAGCCATCGTAAGATAAAAAAACTTTTTCATTGTTTTGCTTTTTATTTAAAATGTGTTAGAACTTTACATGTTGTTTTGTTGCTTCAGCTCGTTCAGCTGACGCTGCAGGTCGTTGATGCGCTCGTTCAGACGGTCCATGTCGGCCTGCTCCTTCTTGGCCATCTGCCGGTGTCCCAGGTCGAAGAACCCTTCGTAGGCCACGCCGATGTTCAGCGACGGCTCGTTGTTGTAGAGCGACTTCAGGAACCGCTTGGAGTACTCAGCCTTGATGACCACCTCTTTGATGGGGTAGTAGTTCAGGCCGACGGCCATGCGCTTGACGGCCGTATAGTCGTACTTGGTGTTCTTGGTGGCGCTGGCGTAGGGGTTGTAGGCCTCATAGCGTCCGAAGATGTACATCTTCTGGTTCTGCTTGCGCAGACATTCTATCTGCGAGAAGATGTTGTAGCCTGCCTCTATGCCCACGGCGTAAGCATTGCCGCTGACAAAGGCGGAGTGCTTGTAGGGCGACTTCGAGTTCAGTCGGTTGTACATGTACTTCAGCTGGTCGGCATTGCCTAAGTAGCCGTAGTCGGCCTGGCCGCGTACTATCCAGTTATGGTCCTTATAGGTGAAGTCAACAGAGCCTACGGCCACCTTTCCTTTATACGTGGCTCCGGCACCGTTGGCATCGTTGGGGTAGCTGTTGCCGATGGAGTGTCCGTAGTAGCCGCTCAGTCCGATGCGCAGTCCGGGCACCGTGTAGTTATCCACGCGCAGGGCCACACCGTACTTGTTGGCCACGTCAAACTCCAAGGGCGACTTGGGGCCCTTCTTAATCCAGTTTACGTTCGTAAAGTTGTCGGCGTTCAGGCCTGCCAGGAACTGCGCCTCGTAGCGGAAGTCGCCATAGCGTCCCCAGAACGACACACCCGTCTGGTGCCATGTTGACGGCATGATGGTGTTCTCGCCCTCCGGTCGATAGACGGTGAAGAAGTTCTGTGGCTCGTGGTGGGCATTGTTCAGACCCACAGGCACCACGATGTGTCCGGCACGTATGTTGGCCCAGCTGCCAAACGACTTCTGCAGCCAGAACTGCTCCAGCTCCACTTCGCCGCCTTTCTCGGTCTCCTGTTCCCATTCGCCGCCTTCCTCGTCTTCCTTCTCGTAGGCTATGCCGTTGCCGCCGTGCTCAAACTCTATCTCGGTGCCGAACGTCCAGCCCTTGCCGAAGTCGTAGCCTAAGTAGATGACGGCATGGGGAATATCAAAACGGCCATGCGAGGGGTCGTCCTTATGGGCCTCTGGCTGGCTGTAACGGCTTACGTGGTCACTATAGAAGTTACGCGAGAAACCTATTTCTCCGTAACCGCCAACGCTTAGCCGGCTCTTTCCGTGTGAAAAAACGCTGTCGGCGGCATTTTCCTGTGCCTGTGCCGCTCCGGCACTCATCATGGCGACCGCCAATATCAGTAAACTATTAATCTTCATCATTATATTATATAACGTTTATTGTATCCTGTTTATTATTAACGTTTCTTGTTTTTGCGCTGCAAAGGTACTAAGTTCCGTGGTTACGTGCAATACTTAAAAATAATGAAAATTCACTTAAATACCTAATAATGATTATTGCGCATTTCATAAATTATGTGTAATTTTGCCCGCAAAACAAGGAGTGCTCTATGAAGAATTTGAAGATTTATGAGGCTAACGACAAGATGATTACGCTCATCAAGGATAACTACAACCTGCTGCAGTCGTTAGGCTCGTTCGGCATTAACCTCGGTTTCGGCGACAAGACGGTCAGCGAAACCTGCAAAATGAACGACGTTGACACTTACACCTTCCTGGCCGTTGTCAACTTCACCATTAATGGGTATAGCGACTTCGAGGACGACGAACAGCTCGACGTGCTCACACTCGTGCACTACTTAGAGGCCAGCCATGCTTATTACCTCGACTTCCAGCTGCCCTTCATTCGCCGTGAACTGGAAGAGAGCACTGATGCCAACGACCGTCTCGGGCGCCTCATCCTGAAGTTCTACGACGAGTATGCCCACGAGATACGCCGCCACATGAAGTACGAGGAGAAGACGCTCTTCCCCTACGTCTATTCGCTGCTCGACGGACAGCCCGTCAGCGACTACAGCATTGAGACCTTCTCCCGGCACCACGAGAGTGCCGACCAGAAGCTGCGCGAACTGAAGCTCATGATTATTAAGTATCTGCCCGCCAATGCCCACCTGAACAACAAGCTCACCGCCACGCTCTACGATATATATAATAATGAGGAATGGCTCAAGCTGCACGCCCAGGTGGAGGACAGCATCTTCGTGCCCGCCATACGCAGGCTGGAGCGTCAGGTCAGCCAGAACGACGTGACGAAGAACATCTCCACGATGGTGCTCAAGGGCGTTGAGAACAACGAGACGCTGTCCGACCGCGAAAAGGACGTCATCATCGGTGTGGTGCAGGGCATGCAGAACAAGGAAATAGCCGATCACCTCTGCATCAGCGTGAACACCGTCATTACCCATCGCCGTAACATTGCCCGCAAGCTGCAGATTCACTCACCCGCCGGGCTCACCATCTATGCCATCGTCAACGGACTGGTTGACATCAGCAGCGTGAAGCTGTGAGCGTTGAGTGTTGAGCGTTGAGCGTTGAGCGTTGACGTTATCGTTGACGTTGACGTTATTGTTGACGTTATGTCAGGTGTAAAGGTTTCTTAGATAAAAAAATAGCAAAAATGAACGGTTATCGGTAATATTTTTGTACCTTTGCACCCTCAAAACAAGAGAAAACGTAATTGGACTTAAACAAAATATCTTAATGATTACCTTCATTATCGCATTAGTGGCCCTCCTGCTGGGCTTTATGGTCTATAGCAGGGTGGCTGAACGCGTGTTCGGTCCCGACGACCGTCCCACACCCGCCGTACATAAGGCTGACAGCGTTGACTACATCGTGCTGCCCACATGGCGCATCTTCATGATTCAGTTCCTCAACATTGCGGGCACGGGCCCCATCTTCGGAGCCATCATGGGCATGTGGTACGGACCGGCAGCCTACCTGTGGATTGTGCTGGGCTGCGTCTTTGGCGGAGCGGTGCACGACTACATGAGCGGCATGATCTCGTTGCGTAACGGCGGAGCCAGCCTGCCTGAACTGACGGGCAAGTACTTAGGCAAGACGGCCCGTGCCGTGCTGATGGTGGTAACGGTCGGCTTGCTCTTGGTGGCCGGCGTGGTATTCATCTACAGTCCTGCCGTTATCCTGAGTTCCATGTGGGGCGACATCATGATGTGGATAGTCATCATTTTCTGCTACTACATACTGGCCACCATGCTGCCCATCAGCAAAGTCATTGGCCGTGTCTATCCCTTCTTCGGTGCTGCCATGCTGTTCATGGTGGCGGCGCTCCTGGTGGTGCTCTTCGTCAAGCAGCCCGTACTGCCCGAGGCGTGGGACGGTTTCTACAACTGGGGTGCTGAACGCTTCCAGATGAAGGGCGACCTTTTCCCCGCACTCTTCGTGACCTTGGCCTGTGGCGCGGTGAGTGGCTTCCACGCTACGCAGTCGCCCATGATGGCCCGCTGCCTGCCCAACGAGAAGATGGGGCGCCCCATCTTCTACGGAGCCATGATTACCGAGGGTCTGGTGGCGCTCGTCTGGTGTACCGTGTCTAACTATTTCTTCTTTGCCGACGGCTGGCGTGAGGTGTGCCCGCCTGAGCTCATTGCCAAGTTTGAGGGCCAGCAGGCACTGACCTTGATACAGTTCTTCGACGCTCCACAGGTGGTGAACATCATCTGCATGGGCTGGCTCGGCGTAGCTGGCAGCGTGCTGGCCATACTGGGCGTGGTGGCAGCCCCCATCACCACGGGCGACACGTGTTTCCGTTCGGCCCGTCTTATCTTTGCCGAAACGTTCCACGTCAGCCAGCAGAAGGCATCGCGCCGACTGCTTATCAGCCTGCCCATCTTCGGTGTGGCACTCCTCATGCTCATCTGGCAGATTACCAGCCCCGACGGTTTCCGCACCGTCTGGCAGTACATGGGGTGGGGCACGCAGTTCCTGGCTGCCGTGTCGCTCTGGATTTGCACGGTCTATCTGGCCCGAAAGCAGAAGTTCTACTGGATGACGCTGGTGCCTGCCGTCTTCATGACGGTCGTCTGCACGGCGTTCATCCTGGTTTCGCCCATCGCCTTCGGCCTGCCGAAGCTGCTGTCTTACGTCGTAACAGCCGTCTTCACGCTGAGCCTTCTTGCCGCTTTTGTCTATTGGAAGAGAAAGCAATAGTGGCATATTCACATCAAGAAACGGCACCTCTCTGCGTGGGAGGTGCCGTTTCTTTGGTGTAAAGAGGCCGACTTTAGAACGTGAAGCGGCCGACTTTCAGGTACAAAGGTGCCGAGTTTGGGGTGCAGAGGTGCCGAGTTCAGGGTGCAAAGGTGCCGAGTTCATCAACTGCGGCGGGCGGTGCAATTGATTAGCCTGTGTGGCGTTTTGTGTAATC
>ERZ842401.1437-NODE-1437-length-34114-cov-8.554685_pt1 | contig 34114 bp, 27 predicted proteins | sample MGYA00521270_ERZ842401 | MGnify/ENA primary metagenome ERZ842401 (study PRJEB31892, sample SAMEA3878208) | bioreactor metagenome | biome: Moose rumen | place: Sweden | collected 2011-10 | study: EMG produced TPA metagenomics assembly of the PRJEB12797 data set...
TTTTTTTCCGCCGGAGCGTGGCTGGACAGGGCGTCCCCCGTGTCGCAGAAGCCGTCCAGATGGATGCCGCCGGACAGCAGCACCGGGATCAGCGTCAGCCCCGCGGCGTACAGCAGCGTGCCCAGTCCCAGCGCCTCGCCCAGCAGCCACCACAGCCACAGCGCCAGGCCGATCACCGCCCCCACCAGCGGGAAGGCGCAGAGGCAGTAGCTCAGGTTCCGCTCGCTCCATTCGATCTGGGGCATGGGCAGGGCGGAAAACAGCATGAGCTCCGAGCGTTCCGGCGTGTAGGAGACATCCGACAAAAGATCCAGCTCCCCATCCGCCAGCATTTGATACAGCTCCGGCCAGCTTCCGGTCACATACTCGTAATTCCACCCGGAATACGCGGCGATTTTCTGCTGGTACTCATAGGCGTAGCCGGATCTTCGTCCGAACTGGTCGATGGTATGAAAGGCAGAATCAAACCAGCCTACCCGTACCGTCTTTTGCGCGCCATCGTCCGCAGATGCAGTAATCGGCCCAACACAGAGTACGGCCAGGGCAAGACACAGCAGGAGCGCCGTGAATCGCTTGATTTTCGTGTTCCATTTCATAATGATCCTCCAACCGGCACACCCATTCAGTGCCTCTTTGAGTCGGTGTCAACGTAATAGTTCGGTCAAGGTTTCCATCAGGTTTGCCACGTCAATCGGTTTTGCGACATGGGCGTTCATGCCTGCCTCTTTTGCCGCCTGTATGTCCTCAGTGAAGGCATTGGCGGTCATGGCGACAATGGGTATATTCGCAAGCGCGGGATTCTCCAAAGCGCGGATCGCTCTTGTGGCCTCGTAGCCGTTCATCACCGGCATTTGCACATCCATTAAAACAACGTCAAAATAACCGTAACCTTTTTTCTTCAACGTTTCTACAGCATCTTCGCCATTTATCGCAGTTTCAACTTCAAAGCCGCTCATTTCCAAAATTGCCGTCGCAATTTCACGGTTTACATCAATATCATCAACCAGCAAAATTTTTTTACCGGCAAGGTCTGAAATATCGTCATTGCGCTTTTCTTTTTGAAGTTGCCGCCCGACGGTATTTAACAAAGTTTGATGAAGTTCGGAACGAAAAACCGGCTTATTGCAAAAGGAATTAACGCCCGCCTCCAACGCCTCATCTTTTACAGAAACCCAATCGTAAGCCGTCATTAAAATTACAACCGGCTTTTCACCGACAAGCCGCCGAATTTGTCTTACAACTTCAAGCCCGCCTAAGTCCGGAAGTTTCCAATCTATGACGTACAAGCCGAATTTTTCACCAACTTCGCCGGAATGTTTGGCACGAAGTACAGCCTCTCTGCCGCTTAAAGTCCAACTTGGAACCATTCCAAAAGTTGACAGCATTTTTGCAACGCCGTCGCAAGCGTCAAAGTCATCATCAACTACAAGCGCGTGAATCCCTTTCAATTCGGAAATGCTAAAATCTTTATCGTCGTCCTGCGCAAGTTTGAAAGTTGCCTTTACAATAAATTCTGAACCTTCGCCGGGCGCAGTCACAACTTCAATCGTTCCGCGCATTAAATTGACAATCCTTTTGGTAATTGCCATTCCGAGCCCGGTACCTTGAATTTCGCCAATAGTAGGATTTTTTTCACGAGTGAACGCCTCAAAAATCGTGGCGGCAAATTCCGGCGTCATTCCCATACCGTTATCTTTGACGCGAATTTCATAATTGCCGTAACCTTCCGGCGCACCTTCAATTTGAGAAATTTTTACAAAAATTTTTCCTCCGGCTTGAGTATATTTAATTGCGTTCGATAAAAGATTTAACAAAATTTGATTCAGCCTCAATTTGTCACAAATAATATTTTCGTTCGTAACGCCTACCGCGTCCATAAAAAGTTCCTGCTGTTTAGCCTCCGCTTGTCCAACTATAATTGTGTTTAAATCGTGCAAAATTTTCGGTAAACTGCAAAGCGATTCATCAAGCTCAATCTTGCCACTTTCAATCCTTGACATTTCCAAAACGTCGTTAATCAGTGAAAGTAAATGACTGCTGGACGCCTTAATTTTTGAAAGATAATCTGTAACTTTTTCGGCGTCATTAACATCTTTCATTGCCAAATCTGTAAAACCAATAATTGCGTTCATCGGCGTTCGTATATCGTGGCTCATACTGGACAAAAAAGCAGTTTTGGCGCGGGATTTTTCTTCAGCCTCAAGTTTTTCTTTTTCAAGTTTGGAAAATTTTTTAGCCGTTAAACTTTCAGTGTAGTTGACGAAAATAAAAATATCTGCCAACGTCAAGCCTAAAGATATTGGCAATTTCAAAATTATACAAATTAAAAATAATAGCGGGAACGGCAAAAATATTTTCGGCTGCCGTGAAAATTCTTTTTCGTAAAGTTTCAAATACAAAAAAATTTTGAACGCGCACGCCGCCAATATTCCCCAACTTAAAATTTCTACAAATTTATTTTCAACAATAAAAAAACCTGCCGCGCAAGTTAAAAAGTACGCAAGCTGAATTATTAGAATTTGCGTGAAAGTTTTTGGCAAGGCTGTTTCATTAAAAACTGTCAGCTGTTTGTGCAGGAGAATTGAAACCGCCGCCATACAAAAAATATTGGCTATCAGTTGCTCCATAGAGCATCACCTTTTTTAGGTTTTAAAAGTTTTTTAAAATTTGAATAAGCTTTTAAATTTTTTATATTTTTAAATGTACTTTCTTTGTCCGAGCTACAAAGAAAGTACCAAAGAAAAATCGTCGCCCGTCCGCCGCTTGGGTTCAAGTACGCTCCTAATATGTGTGCCGCCAGAGGCGGCGCGTAGTTTACCGCACGCGCCAACTTTAATTTTTAACGGCGGCACAGGACGGGCTTTTTTTGATAAAAACCGCTAAAACCTAATCCCTAATTATTAATTTCTAAGTACAAAGTTTCGCCGTCTTCAAAAATTACAGAATCAGTAGCAATATCGAAAATTCTTTTGCCGTTGAGAGTGTCGCCAATTCCCAAAATTAAATTTTCTTCAGATTTATCATTGTCAGAAATTTTTTGAATTAGTGCGGATTTATTGTTGCCAACAATAGCAATTCCGCGCAGAAAAAATTTTTCAGTCGGCAAATTTGGAATTTGTTTGACAGGCGGCGAAATAATTACAGGCGGGAGTTCAGACGGCAGCTCAATTTTTTCTTTTGGCGGAACTTTAAAAGGATCATGAACAACTAAATTATCAGAATTGGCACCGAGTACAATTTTTATATTTTCGTTGAAGTTGGGAACGGCAGAATTTTGAACCGTGATAATTTTTGTACCGGCGTCAACATTTTCAGTCGTTTCAACCGGCGCGGGATTTTCAGTTAAAATAATTTCGTCGCCGCTGTCATCAGTCAAAAATAAAATTACCGCCAATACAAAACAAATGCAAACTGCCGCAAATCGAATTTTATTTTCTTGAATTTCTTTGAGATTGTCCCGCCAAAACTTTTCAAACATTATTTATTTTCCTGAAGTTGGAGCGCGGCACTTACAAACGCCCTAAAAAGCGGGTGCGGATGATTCGGACGGGATTTTAATTCAGGATGAAATTGACAGCCGACAAACCACGGATGCAAATTTTTATCCAATTCGACAATTTCAACCAAACTATCATCAGGCAAAACGCCCGCAATAACCATTCCTTTTTCAGCAAAAATTCCACGGTACTTGTTATTAAATTCAAATCTATGGCGGTGGCGTTCGTGAATTTCGGAAATTTCATTGTCGCCGAAATAAGCCGCCGCAGTAAAAGTATTTGGCGTAACTTTGCAAGGATACGCGCCGAGCCGCATTGTACCGCCTTTGTTGATAACTTTTAATTGAGAATCCATCAGCGCAATAACGGGATTTTCGGTTTCATCATTAAATTCAGTTGAATTGGCATCGTCGAAGTTGCAAATATTTCTGGCAAATTCGATAACCGCGCATTGCATACCTAAACACAAGCCGAGAAACGGAATTTTCTTTTCACGGGCAAAAGTTATCGCTTTAATCTTGCCTTCAATTCCTCTATCGCCAAAACCGCCCGGTACAAGAATACCTTTACAACCGCTAAAAATTTCTTCCAAGTCAACTTCCGGCGATTCAATTTTTTCTGCGTTCACAAATTTAACATTGACGGCGGCAGAGTTATCAATTCCCGCGTGGTGCAACGCCTCAACAACCGAAATATAAGCGTCGGGAAGTTCAACATATTTTCCAACTACCGCAATTTTTATCTTTCGCGCAGGATTTTTAATTTTGTAAACCATACGCGCCCAAACTTCCATTTTTGCGGGAGACTGCGGCAAATTCAATTTCTCCAAAACAATTTTATCAAGCCCTTCATTTTGCATAATCAAAGGAACTTCATAAATTGTTGACGCCGTGCGATTTTCTATAACCGCGTCTTCGTCAACGTCGCAGAAAAGTGCGATTTTCTTTTTCATTGCGCGGGAAATTTCTTGTTCGGTACGACAAACTAAAATATCCGGCTGAATACCAATCGAACGCAATTCTTTAACGCTGTGTTGAGTTGGTTTAGTTTTGAGTTCGCCCGCCGCACCAATGTATGGCAATAAAGTAACGTGAATATAAAGCGCGTCATTTTTGCCAACTTCTTTTTTGACTTGACGAATTGCCTCAAGAAATGGCAAAGATTCAATATCGCCGACCGTGCCGCCAACTTCAGTAATTACAACGTCCGCTTTATCAGCTTCCGCAACGGCGTAAATTCGAGATTTAATTTCGTTAGTAACGTGCGGAATAACTTGCACCGTCGAGCCGAGATAATCGCCTTTGCGTTCCTTGTTCAATACCGACCAATAAATTTTGCCCGTCGTCGTATTTGAATTTTTCGTCAGATTAATATCAATAAATCTTTCGTAGTGTCCCAAGTCTAAATCAGTTTCCGCGCCGTCTTCGGTAACAAAAACTTCGCCATGTTGGTAGGGACTCATAGTGCCGGGATCAATATTTATGTAGGGGTCAAACTTTTGAATTGTAACTTTGAGACCGCGACTTTTTAAGAGTCTGCCGAGTGCCGCCGCAGTTATACCTTTGCCGAGCGACGAAACAACGCCGCCTGTCACGAAAATATATTTAGACATTGGAAAAAACTACCTTTCGCCTTAAATTTGCCTATTCTTCTTCTGATTTATCCATTTGCAACTTAGCCGCACGACGTTTTTTAACTTCCGGCGGATCCCATTCGGTAAGCCCCCACTTTTTCTTTTCGGGGTTGTACTGAAAGCGGCTGTCCATATTAATCATAGTGTACACTTCAGAAATTGCCGCCGCCTCGTTTTGCGTGGACTTATTTTTCTTTTTGAGAATATCCAAAATTAAATCTTTGTAGTAAATTGGATTATCTTTGCCGGCGTCGTTCAAAATTTGATACGCCAAGTCAACTTCCGTCATATCTTCAAATTTTTTTGCCATTATTAAACCTCCAAAAATTTTTACATTGAAGTTGGAGCGGAAACACCCAACAAATTAAGCGCGTGCTTGATTGTATGTGCGGTAATTTTTACCAACGCCAAACGCGCCTTTGCTAAATCTTCATCAACGCCCAAAATTCTGCAGTCACGATAAAAGCTGTGAAATTGCGCCGCTAAATCGTAAGCGTAACGCGCTATTTTCTGCGGTGCAAATTCAGCCGCCGCCTTTTCAATTTCGTCAGGGTATTCAAAAATTTTGTTAATCAAGTCAATTTCGGCGGCAGTCGTCATCATTGAAAATTTCGGCGCGTCAATCAACTTCAAATTATTTTCTTCAGCCTGTCTAAAAATACTGCAAATTCGGGCGTGCGCGTACTGAATGTAATAAACGGGATTTTCTGAACTTTGCTTTTTCGCCAAGTCTAAGTCAAAATCAAGTTGGCTGTCGATTGAACGCATTAAAAAGAAATATCTTGCCGCGTCCGTGCCAACTTCTTCCATTAATTCGCGCAGGGTAATACTTTCGCCGGTACGTTTCGACATTTTAACAAGTTCACCGCCGCGATAAAGTGAAACCATTTGCAGGAGCAAAATTTTTAGATTGTCAGCGTTAAAACCAAGTGCAGACATAGCGGCTTTAACGCGGCAAATGTAGCCGTGATGATCTGCGCCCCAAAGATTTATCAGTTGGCTAAAACCGCGCTCAAATTTATCTTTGTGATAGGCAATGTCAGCCGCCAAATAAGTTGGTACGCCGTTTTCACGGACTACAACGCGGTCTTTGTCGTCGCCGTATTTCGTCGAATTGAGCCAAAGTGCGCCGTCCTTTTCGTAAATTTCGCCGCGTTCCCTCAAAACTTTTACAGCGTCGTTAATTTTATCCGGGTGCAAAGTTCTTTCACTGTACCATTTATCAAACTCAACTTTGAAATTTGATAAATCTTTCTTAAGCTCGGCAAGTTTATCGGCGTAGGCTAAATTTTCAAGAATTTTGAGGCGTTCATCTTCGGGAAGATTCAAATATTTATCGCCGTCGCGTTCGACAATTTTTTTTGCAGTGTCGATAATGTCAACCGCGTGGTAACCGTTTTCAGGAAATTCAACTTTCTGCCCCAAAAGTTCCAAGTAGCGGGCGTTTACGGACTTTGCCAAATTTTCCATTTGATTTCCGGCGTCGTTAATATAATATTCACTTTCAACGTTAAAACCTGCCGCGCGTAAAATATTTACAATGGCTGAACCTGCCGCTGCGCCGCGTCCGTGTCCAACGTGCAAAAGTCCCGTAGGATTTGCGCTGACGTACTCAATTTGAATGGGAATATTTTTTTTGTTGGGAAGTTGCCCAAAATTTTCTAAGCCGTCGTAAATATTTTTCAGTTCGCCGTAAATTACGTCTGACTTCAGATAAAAATTCATAAAGCCTGCGCCCGCAATTTCGATTTTTTCAAGCCAATCTGCCGCAATTCGATTTTTAATTTCTTCAGCAATTTTTTTTGGAGCGGCATGAAAAATTTTAGCTGACTGCATTGCAAAATTTGTTGAAAAGTCGCCAAATTCTTTTTTCGGCGGCACTTCCAAAGAAATTTCCGGCAAGTCTCCTGTAGATTTTAAAACGCCGTCAGAAATTGCAGATTCAGCCGCAGATTTTACCGCGTCGATAATTTTTTGTTTTACGTCCAATTAAATTTCCCTTCCTGTAAAAAAATTTGCCATTACGCCAAACGCGCCGCCTTTCTTTGACGGCGCAAAAATTTTCAAAAATATTTTTTGGCAATTATACAATGACGCCGCCGCAATGTCAAAACGGGGATTTTTTTGTTAATATGTGATATAATCAGAAAAAAATTAATGAGCGGTGTTGAAATGACGATAAGAAAAATAAATCCCGACGCTGAACGAGTGCGCCTCAAAAAACTTTACCAATATGAAAACCAAATTTATAATCAAGGTTATAAATTAATTACGGGCGTTGACGAAGCGGGACGCGGCTCACTTGTAGGACCGGTTATAGTTGGCGCGGTTATTTTGCCGCCAAATTTTTACCTTGAACGCCTTGACGATTCCAAAAAACTTTCTCCGAAAATTCGAGATAAACTTTACGATGAAATTGTTTACAACGCCATTAGCGTTTCAAGTATCGCTGTCAGTGTCGAAGAAATTGACAAGCTAAACGTTTACCGCGCAACTTTGAAAGGCATGAAAAAAGCTGTAGCCGCTTTGAATGTTCAGCCGGATTTTGTTTTAATTGACGCAATGGAAATTTATTTTAAAAATATTCCGCATCAATCAATAATTCACGGCGATGCACTTTCTGCAAGCATTGCCGCCGCGTCGATTATCGCAAAGGTTACTCGTGACAGACTTGCCGACGATTGGAGCAAAATTTATCCACGCTATGGCTTTGAAAAAAATCGCGGCTATGGCACTAAGGAACATTTGGACGCTATAAAAAACTTTGGTTTTACTGACATTCACCGCCGCACTTTTAGCCCCGTCAAAGATATGTTACAAATAACTTTGCCGCTTTAAATTTAAATTCATTCTTTGGCTTTTAAATTTTTTTATATTTTATTGAATCGGCTTTTCTTTCTTTGGCGCAAAGAAAGAAAACCCTACCAAAAGAAAGAAACAGCCGCACATAACGCCATCACGGCGTTAAGCGCGGCGCGGCGCACGTCCTGTGCGCCGGTATTACTCAATTTAGAAAAAATTTTAATTAAACTTACAATTAAAAGGAGTTGAGATAATGCCAATAAACGCCGGAGCAATAGGCGTACAGCCTGTAGCACCACAACGACCGACAAGCGAAGCTGAAGGTATACAACGGCGCGGCACGGGAGCTACTGATGGTTTTCGACCTCAAACTACTGTAGCTTTACAAACTGCCATTGAAGACTTAGCCGGTACACTTTCAAAAATTTCTTCGCAAGAAAAATTTGGACTTGAAAAATTGCCGTCAGACATTGGGCAAGTTGTCAGAAACATTTTGCAACAATCTTTTTCAATCGATGCCACGCTGTCTCAAGGTATTGGCAGTACCATTGAAAGCCAAAGATTTTCTAACGATCAATTAATGATTTTAGCGCGAATGTTGGCTCAAATCGGCGCACTTGCCGACAAAGGTTTTTCTATGGAACTTAGCGACGAAACTAAAACTTTGTTGACACAGTTTAAAAATTTAATCGTTTCAGAAAGCGGAGGTAACATTTTTGAGCCGGTTTTAATGTCAAAATCTGCGTTTGAATTAATCGATCACAAAAACCCGGAACAACTACCGCAAGCCTTGTATGAAATTCTTTCGCAGCTTGCACAACCAACAACTTTGACAACTTCACAGCCGCAACAATCTGAAGGTATGCAATTTTTAAATCAGTTGGTAAAATTTTTTATGCCGCGTCCAACTTCCACAAATTCCGCAACGCAGCAACAAACTCAACAACAAACACAGCAACAAACTCAACAACGCCCGACGCCCACACCGACACAGCGGCTTTTAAATTCTATGTACCGGCAACTTGATGATCCTTATGCAAATTTGCCTAAACAACAAGCCGCCCAAAATTCAGCGGCTCAACAAAATTTACAGCCGGAAAATCCAAATCAACAAGCACAAAATCAGCAGACGCAGAATCAAAATCAAACTCAACAAAATTTAAATCAACCTCAATCAAATTCACAGCCTCAAAACTTAAATCAACCACAGCAAAATTTGAATCAATCCCAACAAAATTTAAACCAACTTCTGCAAAATTCACAATCTGAAAATCAAACGCAGAATCAGCAACCTCAAAATCAAAATCAAGCTCAACAAAATTTAAATCAACCTCAATCAAATTCACAATCTCAAAACTTAAATCAGCCACAGCAAAATTTGAATCAATCTCAATCAAATTCACAGCCGCAAAACTTAAATCAAACTCAACAAAACTCAAATCAAGCTCAAACAAATTCTCAATCGCAGAATCAAACTCAACAAACTTCACAAACTCAAAATTCAACATTCCTGCGCGAGGGAGTGCCACAGCTTGACCAAAATTTTGTTTCCAAGCAACAAGATTTAAAAAATCAAATGCAGGACGCCAAAAATCTTTTGCTCAAGCAACCTTTGCAAAACAATCAGCAAACTATGGATACAATGAAAAGCCTTGCACAACTTTTAATGAAAAATTCGCAAATGACGCAACACGATTCAACACTGTTACAAAATTTTGTAAACAATACGCAAAAAATGATGCCGGAGGCGGAGGCGCGGCACTTACAAAATTTATTGCGCCTTTGTCAGCAAAATGTTCCGTCCGTCGTGCAACAAGCCGCAGTACAACACAAATTGCCGGACTTGCCGCGCCTTTGGGCTTTTATGCAACTTTGCGATATGGCGAATTTGTCTTCAAAAATGACGCCACGCGCCTTTAAAAAGGCAGGTCGCGCAGTTTCAGACTTCGCTAACGTTATGAGAAATTACTCAAACAGCGACAATACCACCGTACAAAATCAACGCTCCTTTCAAATGATGGTTCCAATTTATTTGGGCGAAAATTCCACAAGCTATCCTACCTATCTAAGCATTTACGACGAAAATACCAAAGACCCTGATACCGGCGCAGATAAAAAGGAAACGTGGCTTAGAATTTGCGTTTTGACGGACAATATTGGCGCGGCTGAATTGATTTTCCGCGTCTACGAAGGCAACCAACTTGATATGAGATTTTATTTTTCAGAGGCGGACGCCGCCGAAGATTTTCGGGACTACGTTTCAAATTTGCGCGATTCAATTCGGCAAACTCATTTCAGTATTGGCGAAATTCGCATTGGCAGTATTGGCGAAAGAATGTTAGCATCATAAAATTTAAAAGCCGTTTTAATTGACGGCTTGTTTTTTTGTGATAAAATTTATAGGCAAATTTGAAGGAGGCTTTTTAATGAAAAAGTTTTTAGGTATTTCAGCATTGGCGGGAGCGTTTTTGTTGAATGGCGTTGCAAGTGCCGCGCCCGCAGTGTCTGTTGAACGTGAAACGATTAATCAAATTGCACTTTTACAATCTTTGGCGTTGGGGCATTTTGACGGCAGCGTTACTGTTGGCGAATTGAAAAAATTGGGCGATATTGGAATTGGAACTTTTGAAGGTCTTGACGGAGAATTGATTATGCTTGACGGCGTAGTTTACCGCGCCAATCAGGATTTAAAAATTAACGTCGTCGATGACAAAGTTACAATTCCTTTTTCAAACGTGACATTTTTTGAAAAAGATTTTTCTGTTAAACTCAAAAACATTGTCAGCAAAAAATCACTGGAAACTAAATTTAATGCACTCGTCGAAAAGCGCGGCGCAAATGCTTTTTACATGGTGAAAATTCCTGCAACTTTCAAAAAAATTACCGTTCGCAGTGAGGAAGGACAAAAACCGCCTTATCCAACTTTGGTACAAGCGTTAGACGCCACGCAAAAAGAAATGACTTTGGAAAATGCTACAGGTACAATCGTTGGGCTTTACTGCCCGCCGTATATGAGCGGCTTAAATTCCGTCGGATGGCATTTCCATTTTGTTTCAGATGATAAAACTGTTGGCGGACACGTTTTAGAATTGGAAGTTGCAACCGGCACGGCGGAATTTGATAAAACCGACAATTTCAATTTGAAACTTCCGAACAAGAAAAATTTTCAAAAATTAAAACTCGCGCAGGATTTAAGCGCAGATATTCATAAAGCGGAAAATGATTCAACTGTTAAAAATAAATAAATTTTAATGGCAATATAAAATTTTAGCGGCGGTTAAATCCGCTATTTTTTTTGCGTTTTAATTGTGGTAAAATTTGCGGGTAATTTTAAAGGAGGCTTTGAAATGAAAGTAACTGAAGACGATATTAAAAGCGTTGCATCTTTGTCGCGCCTCAAAATTCGTGACGAAGAAAAGGCAACCGTTTTGAAAAATCTCAACGATATTTTAACCTACGTGGAAAATTTAAACTCAATCGACACGGCGGACATTGAGCCGACAACTTACGCCCTGCCGATGCAAAATGTTTTTCGTGAAGATAAAGTTAAACCGTCGCTTGACAGAGAATTGGCACTTTCAAACGCGCCCTTGAAAGAGGACGGCTATTTTAAAGTACCGCGTGTATTGGAGGAATAGAATTTGAAACTGTACGAAAAAACCGCGCACGAATTGCACGAAATGTTGACCGCAAAAGAAATCAGCGCGTCAGAACTTGCTAAAAATTTATTTGAACGTATCGACGAAAAAGAGCCGGAAATTGGCGCGTATTTGGAAATTACCAAAAATCAAGCGTTGGAAACTGCAAAACTTGTTGACGAAAAAATTTCACGCGGTGAAGAAATTGCGCCGCTTGAAGGTATTCCCTGCGCGATTAAAGATAACATTTGCACAAAGGGCGTTAAAACTACTTGCGCCTCAAAGATTCTTGAAAATTTTGTGCCGCCGTATGATGCAACGGTTATGCAAAAATTAAATTCTCAAAATGTTGTAATGCTCGGCAAAGTGAATATGGATGAATTTGCAATGGGCGGAAGTACCGAAAATTCGGCTTATCACGTTACAAAAAATCCCCACAATTTGGAAAGAGTACCCGGCGGCAGTTCCGGCGGCAGTGCGGCGGCGGTTGCGGCAAGCGAAGCAATTTTCACTTTGGGCAGTGATACAGGCGGCTCAATTCGTCAGCCTGCAAGTTATTGCGGCGTCGTTGGATTCAAGCCGACTTACGGGCGCGTTTCTCGTTACGGGCTTGTTGCGTTTGCGTCTTCACTTGATCAAATTGGCCCGCTTACAAAAGACGTTACAGACTGCGCGACGGTTTTAAATGCAATTTGCGGACTTGATGAAATGGATTCTACTTCAACTTCAGCCGCCGTCCCCGACTTTACAAAAAGTTTGGTTAATGACGTGAAAAATTTAAAAATTGGCTTGCCGAAAGAATATTTTGTCAGCGGTATGGATAAGGAAGTTGAAGACGCCGTTATTTCTGCTACAAAAATTTTTGAAAAACTTGGAGCGCAGATTGTAGAAATTTCTTTGCCTCACACCGAATTTGCCATTGCAACTTATTATTTAATTGCGCCTGCGGAGGCGGCAACTAACCTTGAACGCTATGACGGCGTAAGTTATGGCGCACGTGTTGACGGCGCGGACGTTGTGGAAATGATGACGAATACGCGCACTGAAAAATTTGGCGCGGAAGTTAAACGCCGCATAATGATTGGAAATTACGCACTTAGCGCGGGCTATTACGACGCTTATTATTTGAAGGCGTTGAAAGTTCGCACGCTGATTCAGAAAGATTTTACCGACGCTTTTAAAAATGTTGACGTGGTACTTGCACCGACTGCGCCGACTGCCGCTTTTAAAATTGGCGAAATGGCTAACGATCCTTTGAAAATGTACCTGCAAGATGTTTGTACCGTTCCCGTAAATTTGGCAGGTATTCCCGCAATTTCCATTCCTTGCGGCTTTACAAAAGAAAATTTGCCCATTGGCTTGCAGTTAATTGGAAAACCGCTTGACGAAGAAACAATTTTGCGGGCGGCGTTTACCTATGAGCAATCAAAATGATTAGTTTAAAAGTTTTGGTTGAAGATAAAGTTTTGGATGGCTCCAATTTGGAAAGTGAGCACGGTTTATCTTTTTATATTGAGACGTCCGCACTGAAATTTATTTTTGACTGCGGGCAAACTGATATTGCGTGGAAAAATGCTTTAAAAATGGGCGTTGACTTGCATGGAATTAATTTTGTTGTAATAAGTCATTCACACTACGACCACGCGGGCGGCTTTCCTTCGCTTTTAAAACGTGCCAATATTAAAAAAATTTATACCGGCAGAAATTTTTGGCAGGAAAAATTTTCAAAAACTGCTGATTCAAAAAATGCTGACGGTTATAAATATCGCGGCGCGGGATTTACTTTTCAAGATTTGGCGCGTTGGAAGATTGAGCAGAAAATTTGCGATGACATTTTGGAGCTTGATGAAAATGCTTGGCTGATTGGAAATTTTGACACGCGCTATAAATTTGAAATACCTGAAAAATTTGTACGCGGCGAAGATAAAATTGCTGACAATTTCGACGATGAAATTTGTTTGGTACTGCGCGAAGGCGACGGCGTGGCGGTAGTTGTCGGCTGTTCGCACGTTGGAATTTTAAATATTGTTTCGACTGTACAAAAACGTTTGGACTTGCCAATAAAAACCGTGATAGGAGGGATTCATTCTGACGATATGAAAATTTTTGCACGGCTTGAAGATTTTGGCGTGGAAAATTTTTGTCTTTGCCATTGCACCGGCGAAAAACTTCGCGCTGATTTTGCGGCGGGCAGTGTTTTGGAGTTTTAAAAAATGGCTAAAAATGATCTTGTAATGCCCGTTTTAAAGTGGGTCGGCGGCAAGCGGCAACTTTTACAAACTCTAACTCCAATGTTGCCAAAAAAAAATATCAATGATTACTGCGAGCCATTTTTGGGCGGCGGCGCAATGCTTTTTAATCTTCAACCGCGAAAAGCTTTCATAAATGACATTAACGCAAATTTAATTTTGGTTTATGAAGTAATTCGTGACGACGTGGAAAATTTAATTGACGCACTTTCAAATTACAAAAATGATGCCGAAACTTTTTACGCCGTCCGAGATTTAGACAGAGACAAAATTAAATACGCGGCTTTGTCAGAAATTGAACGCGCTGCAAGAATAATTTATCTGAATAAAACTTGTTTTAACGGCTTGTATCGTGTGAACAACGCCGGAGAATTTAATACGCCCTTTGGCAGTTATAAAAATCCAAATATTGTTAATGCGCCGGTTTTAAAAGCCGTCAGCAAATATTTTAACCGCGCAGATATGACAATTACTTCGCTGGATTATTCTGAAGTTTTGAATTCTATAACGCCCAAAACTTTTGTCTATCTTGATCCGCCTTACGATCCAGTTTCAGATACTGCGAATTTTACCGGCTACGTCAAGGGTGGTTTCAGCCGTGAAGATCAAATTAAACTTCGTAATTGTTGCGACGATTTGAACGAACGCAAAATTAAATTTATGTTGTCAAATTCATCAACTGATTTTATTCGTGAAATTTACGCCAATTACAATATAACGACGGTAAAGGCGAAACGTGCCGTTAATTCTGTGGCAAGCAAGCGCGGCGATGTTGAAGAGGTTGTGATTAGAAATTATGGCTGAAAATAAAAATGAAACTGCGTGGCAAAAACTTTTCAAAAAGTACGATATTCTGAATTGTGTTAAACAAGATGAAATTTTTGAAATTTCTGCTGAACAAATAAAAGAATTTAGAGAACCGCGCCTAATGGCGAAATTTGATCACAAAAATAATCTGCCAAAAATTTTTAGTGATAATAAATTATCTATTTTGCCAATTACACGCGGCGAATACGTCATTGGAAATTTTGACTGCTACCACGAATTTGAAACTGTGAACGAAAAAATTTTCAAATTTTCTTTGCCGAATTATATTCAAAGTTTGGACTGCGAAAATATTTTTAGTGAAACAATAGCCTTAAATGTTGCGTTTGCGTCGGGAATTATCGCTGATTTTATCGAAGACGAAAATATTATTCCTACCGTTGCAGGTCGAATGAGTTCCGGCAATTTCAATTTTAAAATTGACAATCACAAAAATAATTCGTCATACAATTTGCAAGTTCAAAATTCGCAGATTGAAATTGATGCGGCTTATGAAGGAGTAAAATATTTGGCGATATTTGAGGCGAAACGCGAAATTTCCGAAGATTTTTTAATTCGTCAGTTGTATTATCCTTATCGAATGTGGCGGGAAAAAATTACCAAGCCTGTTAAGACAATATTTTTTGTGTATTCAAATGGGATTTATCGCCTGTATGAATACAAATTTGAAAATCCGCAGAATTATAATTCTTTGAGACTGATTAAACAGAAAAATTATTCGGTTGAAGATACGACGATAAATCTTGAAGAAATTCAAAATATCCTGCGCGAAATTGAAATTAAACCCGAGCCGCAAATTCCATTTCCACAGGCAAACAGTTTTGAGCGCGTAATAAATCTTTGTGAGCTTTTAAACAAAAACGAATTAACCGACGATGAAATTACCGAAAACTACGACTTCAACGCACGGCAAACAGGTTATTACACGCGGGCGGCAATGTATTTGAATTTGGTACAAAAATCAAACTCCGGAAAATACAGCATTACAGATTTTGGCAAAAAAATTTTGAATTTAGGTTTTAAGCAAAGGCAACTTTCTTACTGCAAGTGCATTTTGTCGCACAAAGTTTTTGCTGACACTTTGAAAAAATATTTTGAACGCGGCGAAATTCCAAGTATCAAAGAAATTTTTCAAATTATGGAAAAGTCCGCTCTTTACAAAATTGAAAGTACAAATACTTACGAGCGCAGGGCATCCACTATAAAGCAATGGATTAGCTGGATTGTCCGTTTGATAAATGAATAAATTTGAGGTGATTTAATGGCGAAATTGACAACGCTTTTTGTTAATGATATTGTCGGAAAATTTTTTGTTCCGGATTATCAGCGCGGTTATCGTTGGACTGAAAAAGAAGTAGTGCGCTTGTTAAATGATGTCTACGATTTAAAAGGTATTGGCGGGCAAGCCTCTAGAAATTATTGCTTGCAGCCAATCGTAGTTAGAAATTTGAACGGCAACGATATTGTAACAGTTGACGACGCGGGCAATGCTTCAATTTCTAAACCAAAAATCGAAAAAGGCTACGACTTTGAAGTTATTGACGGGCAACAGCGGCTTACAACGTTATTTTTAATTTATAACTATATGTTTCAAAAGATAGGCGAGGCATTCGGAGATTTAAAATTTTCTCTTGAATATCAGACGCGCCCAAACTCTGCAAAATTTTTATTGAACATTGACAAAAATTCTAAAACTGAAAACATTGATTATTATTTTCTCTCAAACGCCTATGAAGCGATAAAAAATTGGTTTAACAGTACTAAAGATCCTTTTAACGCAATGACTGCCATTAAAACTTTATTCGCCGACAATGTAAAAATTATTTGGTACGAAGTTGACAACTCGGAAGACGGCGCGGCACTTTTTACGCGCTTAAACATTGGTAAAATTTCGCTTACCAATTCCGAACTTGTCAAGGCAATGTTCCTTAGTAAAAATAATCCAAATATAAATATCAAAAAGCAAAATGAAATTGCCCTGCAATGGGATAACCTTGAAAGAGAATTGCACAACGAATCATTGTGGGGATTTCTTACAAATAACGCGCCGGAAGATTATCAGACGCACATTGATTTAATTTTGGATTTAATAGCCGACAAAAAAGAAACTGAACGCGACGAGTATTTTACATTTTTTTATTTCGATAAGTTGAGACAGACGCAAGATTTAACTGAAATTTGGGAGCAGAAAATTCGTCAAACATTTTTGCTTTTAAAAAATTGGCATGAGTATTTGGATTTTTATCACAAAATTGGTTATCTGATTGCGTCCGGCTACAAAAGTTTAAACGAAATTTACAAAGAGTCCAAAAACAAAACTACGAGCGGTTTTTCTGCGCGGCTTGACGCGCTCATTAAAGAAAGTATCAAGCCGGACGGCGGCAAAAGTTATTCTGATTGGACGTACAGCGAAGACAGCGAAAAAATTCGGCGGTTGCTATTTCTGTTCAATGTTGAATCTTCACGTAAAAACGCTACCGGAACAGCGGCGCATTGGTTTTCTTTCAGCAAATTTAAACATTGCAAGGATAAAGAAACTTCATGGAGTTTGGAACATATCCACGCCGTAAAATCTGATATTCGATACAATCAAAAATTTTGGCGGAGTTGGCTTGAACTTCATAAAGAATTTCTGGAAAATCAGACAGATAAAAATTCCGCGCTCATTGAACAAATTGAAAAACTTTTGAAGCTTAAAGATTTTTCGCGGGAACGTTTTGAAAGAGTGCAGGAAGAAGTTTTAAAAATTTTTCCGACTGATAAAAATATTGAGGCGCATATAGATTCTATTGCAAATTTGGCGTTGATTCAATGCAGTGAAAATTCTGCGCTAGGCAATTCTACTTTTGACGTTAAGCGAAATAAAATTATCGAAATGGATCTTCACGCCGAATTTATACCGCTTTGTACAATCAGAGTTTTTTTGAAGTATTACACCAAGTCACAGCAGAATCAAATTAATTGTTGGTCGTTGCAAGATATGCAGGCTTATATTGCGGCAATTAATGAAGTACTCAAAAATTATTTGTCCGAGCCGGTCGAACTTTAGGAGATGATATTTTGCCGTATAATTTTATAAATATTTTTGCGGGAGCCGTAAAAACTATTACAATTCCGAGTATTCAACGCGACTACGCGCAGGGGCGAAAGAATCTTAAAGTAAATCGAATTCGCCACAAATTTTTGGATGCACTTTTTAACGCTGTGAACGGGAAAAATATAAAACTGGACTTTGTTTACGGCGATTTAGATAAAAATGGAAATCTTACGCCGCTTGACGGGCAGCAACGCTTGACAACTTTATTTTTGCTTTATTGGTACGCCTCAAAAAAAGAAAATATTCCTGCAGATGAAACAGGTTTTTTGAAAAATTTTTCCTACGAGACGCGCCCCGATTCACGTATATTTTGTAAAGAATTAATTAAATTTACGCCGAAATCTATTGAACAAAATTTATCTGAAGAAATTGCAGATCAATCTTGGTTTTCGTTGAGTTGGCGAAAAGACCCGACAATTAGCGCAATGCTCACAATGATTGACGCCATTAACGAAAAATTTCATTCCGTGAAAAATCTTTGGCAGAAATTGGCGAACATTGAATTTTATTTTTTGCCGATTGAAAATTTGGGGCTTACTGATGAAATTTATATCACGATGAATTCACGCGGCAAGCAACTTACCGACTTTGAACATTTCAAGGCGGAATTTAAGCGGCGGCTTGATGATATTGACGCGGAACTTTCAAAGAAAATAATTTTGAGAATTGACCGTGAATGGACTGATATGCTTTGGAAAGTTGCTGTACGCAATGAAAGTTATTTGGTTGACGATTATTTTTTAAATTATTTTCGTTTTCTGTGCGACTTAGAAATTTATAAAAGCGGCGGTATTCCAAAGAAAGACAGAGATTTTTTTGTTTTGCTGGATGAATTTTTTAGCGGCAACGTTAAAAATAAAATTGCCGAACTCAAGAAAAATTTTGAATGTTGGTGCGAGTGCGGCGATACATATAAATTTTTTGGCGACAGGGTTTTAATTGGCAGTAAGATGGATAAATTTCCGAAACACGCCGCCGGTAAGTTTGTAGGATATTTTCAAATGAAGACGGACGGAAATTTTTTTGCGGATTGTTTGAAATTGTATGACGGCAAACTTGGAAAATTTTTAATGCTGTACGCGTTTTTAATTTATCTGCGAAATAAAAATACCATTCAAGATTCAGATTTTCGCCGCAGAATTCGTATTGTAAACAATCTTATTGGCAATTCTGAAGATGAAATTCGTGAATCGGCAATGAGTACACTTTTACAGCAGGTTGAACAAATTATAAAATTTGGGAAGTTTTTAAATTTGAACAATAAGCAAAATTTTAATGCTGTTCAAATTCAGGAAGAGAAACTAAAATTGGAATGGACGCAGGAAAATTCCGAGCTTGCAGAATCGCTTTTTGAATTGGAAGATCATTATCTTTTGTACGGGCAAATTGCAATTATTGGGCTGGACGCGCCGCAAAATTTCAAGCGGTTTATTTCGCTTTTCAAGTGCGATTATGATTTAATTGACTGTACACTTTTGGGCAAGAGCGATTATTTTCAAAATCGAAAAAAGCTTTATCAATTCGGCTCAAAATTTTCTCGTTCGTGGCAAAATCTTTTTCATCTTAATTTGAAAAATGAACACTTTGAAGATACAAAAAATACATTGAGGGATTTTCTTGAGGAGCAGGAAAATTTCACTGATGATTTTCTTAGAAAGACGATTGACGAATATTTGAGAAATTGCGAAAAGGAAAGTTTTTTTGAGTGGAACTACTATTACATTAAGTACAAAGAATTTCGTCCTGCGCGGTACGGTAAATATATTTGGGAAGATTTTCAAGCCGCGCCGTATATGTTTTCTGCGCTGTGGACGGAGCAAAGAAAATCTGAAAAAGCATATCTGCCATTTTTACGCGCCGCAGTTGACGCCGAAACTTTTAAAAATCATTATAATTCAACGTTAATGAGGCTGGAATTTGAAAAATATTTTATTGAATGTGAAAACGATGCTTACGTTATCAAAGAAATTGAAACCGGAAATTTGATTGACCGGCTTAAAATTAATCAAGATAACGGGATTGATACGGAGGACAGAATTTTAAAATTTAAAAATTGGTACAATCAACTTTAAGCGGCTGAAGTGCGCGGAGGTAAAACGTTGACGCTGAAAAATAAATTTAATATTGAAAATCAGGTAGAATTGGCGCGGCTTGAGGAAAAAATCAGCAAACAAAAAGCGATTGAACTTTGGAGCGGCGATTTTTTCAAAAAACATACAGCAGGAACTTTTGATACGCTGTCAAAAATTCACCAAAAAATATTTGAAGATATTTACTATTTTGCGGGAAAACTGCGCGACGAAAATATCAGCAAAGGCAATTTTCGTTTTGCGTCCGCGCTGTATCTTCGTGAGGCAGTTGCAAGCGTCGAAAAAATGACACAGTCAAATTTCAATGAAATAATCGAAAAGTATGTTGAAATGAATGTGGCGCACCCTTTCCGCGAAGGCAACGGGCGAAGTATGAGAATTTGGCTGGATCACATTTTAAAAGTTGAAATTGGCAAAGTGGTTGACTGGAGTCGCGTTGACAAAAATAAATATCTGCAAGCAATGGAGCGTAGCCCAATTAACGACGTCGAAATAAAAAAAGTTTTAGCCGCCGCGTTGACTGATAAAGTTGACGACAGAGAAATTTTTATGAAAGGACTTGACGCCAGTTATTTTTACGAAAATTTTTTTGCTTACAAAAGTAACGAATTATGACAAAAAATTTGGGAGGAAATTAAATTGAAATATGAACCTGTAATAGGTCTTGAAATTCACAGCGAATTGAAGACTGCAACGAAAATTTTTTGCGGCTGCGCGACGACTTTTGGCGCAGAACAAAATACTCATACTTGTCCCGTATGTTTGGGACTTCCCGGCGTTTTGCCGACGATTAACAAGCGCGTTGTAGAATTTGCAATTAAAGCGGGACTTGCTACAAACTGCAAAATTAACAAGTACAGCAAATTTGACAGAAAAAATTATTATTATCCCGATCTGCCGAAAAATTGGCAAACTTCGCAGTACGATTTACCCATTGCCTACGAAGGACAAGTTGAAATTGAAGTTGACGGCGAAAGAAAAATTGTTCGCTTAACTCGTATTCATATGGAAGAAGACGCGGGCAAATTGGTACACAGCGGCACGACAATTAAAGATTCTGCAACGTCGAATGTTGACTACAACCGCACGGGCGTACCGTTGATTGAAATTGTTTCTGAACCTGATATGCACTCGGCGGCTGAAGCCCGCGCTTATATGGAAAAAATTAAATCAATCCTTGAATATATCGACGTTTCAAATTGCCGAATGGAAGAAGGCAACCTTCGCGCAGATATTAACGTTTCACTGCGTCCCGTTGGAAGTGATAAACTCGGCACTCGTACCGAAATGAAAAATATCAATTCTTTTAAGGCGTTGGAAGATGCGATTAACTACGAAATTGAAAGACAAGCTGAAGTTTTGGACGACGGCGGCAAAATTATTCAAGAAACGCGCACGTGGAATCCTGAAAAGGGAATTACTCAATCAATGCGCAGTAAAGAAGACGCGCACGATTATAGATATATGCCGGAGCCGGATTTGCCGCCAATTATTACTACTGATGAAGAAATTGAAAACTTCAGAAAATCTTTGCCGGAATTGCCGGACGCCCGCCGCGCCCGCTTGATAAATGATTTAGGTTTATCTGAATACGACGCCGGAATTATTACAAGTTCCCGCGCAATGGCTGAATACTTTGATACAGTTGTAGCGAACGGCGCGGACGCCAAACTTGCCGCCAACTGGATTATGAGCGATCTTTCAAAAAATCTTAACGCCGAAAATTTGACAATCGAAAATTCGCCTGTTGATGCCAAACGCCTTGCCGAAATGATTTTACTGATTCAAAAAGGTACAATCAGCGGCAAAATTGCCAAAACTGTTTTTGTTGAAATGTGGAAGTCTGCAGATTCACCTGAAAAAATTGTAAAAGATAAAGGCTTAGTGCAAATTACTGACACTTCGGCGATTGAAAAAATTGTTGATGAAGTAATTGCGAACAATCAGAAAGCCGTTGAAGAATATCGCGCAGGCAAGAAAAAGGCTATTGGTTCGCTTGTCGGGCAAATTATGAAGGCTACAAAGGGCAAGGCTAATCCTCAAATGGTTAATGAACTTTTGGCAAAAAAATTAGATTCTTAAAAAATTCGATTTTAAGGCGTTCAATTTTGATTTTAGTATAAAACCTTGTGAAAGACTTTGAAGACGCCTTGTAGACGATTTTAGCGCAAATACAGGGCGTTTAAATTTATTCTTGAAAAATTTTGGAGGTGATGAATTTGATTTACAAAGCCGCAATTTTTGATATGGACGGGACTTTGACAGATACGCTTGAAGATTTAACTGACAGCGTCAATGAAATGTTGGAACATTACAATTTGCCGCGCCGCACGATTGACGAAGTTAGAATTTTTGTCGGCAACGGTGCAAGAAAGTTAATGGAACGCGCCCTTGAAACTACGGACGAAAATTTTATAAATTCTGCACTGGAATATTACAACGGATGCTACGAACGCCATTTGACGAATAAAACTAAGCCATACGCGGGAATTGTCGAACTTTTAACCGCGATGAATGAAAAAAATATTCCAGTTGCAATTTGCACGAATAAGCAACATTTTGCCGCCGTTGAACTTGCCGAAAAAATTTTTCCAACGATAAAATTTGCTGAAGTTATAGGCGACGCCAAAAAGCCGAATCCTGCGCGAGCGTTGGAAATTGCAAAAAATATTGGCGTTGCTCCAAATGAAGTTGCATATTTCGGCGATACTTCAGTTGATATTGAAACTGCGATTAACGCAGGATTTTTGGCAGTCGGTGTAACGTGGGGATTTCGCCCTGAAAGTGAACTGATTGAAAGCGGCGCAAAAATTATTATTCATCGCGCAGACGAAATTTTTAATTTGATAAAATTTGGAGGTTAAAAATTTGGCGATTGAAAAAGTCAAAAAATATTTTGCAGAAATTGGCGAACCTGAAAGAGTTATCGAATTTGAAGAATTAACGGCAACTTCACAACAGGCGGCGGAAGTTTTAAATTGTGAAGTTGGCAGAATTGCAAAAACTATTTCTGTTTTCGTTGATAAAAAGCCAATTTTAATTTTGTTAAGCGGCGATATGAATTTGGACAACAAAAAATTTAAGGCGCAATTTAAAAAGCGTCCAAGTATGATTCCCGTTGATGAAGTTGAAAAATATATTGGTCACGCGGTCGGCGGCACTTGTCCATTTGCAGTTAATGACGGCGTGGAAATTTTTTTAGATGAATCTTTGAAACGTTTTGATTTTGTCTATCCTGCGGCGGGCAATGATAAAAGCGTGGTTAAACTTCAAATTGACGAATTGGAAAAATATATAAAATCTGCCGGTTGGGTTGACGTGGCGAAATTGAAAGGCGGCGCGTAAATGCTACTTGTAATTGACATTGGCAACAGTAATATCGTTATGGGGACTTACGAAGGCAAAAACTTGATGAAACATTGGCGCGTTTCGACGGACAGCCAAAAAACCGGCGACGAATACGGAATGTTGATAAATGATTTATTTCGTTATCAAGGCGTAAGTATTAACGATGTGCGCGATATAATTATTTCGTCGGTCGTGCCTCAACTTTTGGTGCCGTTTGTAAAAATGTGCGAACGCTATTTTAAAATTAAGCCGCTTGTAGTCGGTCCCGGAATTAAAACAGGAATTAAAATAAACTATGAAAATCCCCGCGCTATTGGCGCAGATAGAATTGTAAATGTTGTCGGCGCGTTTGAACATTACGGCGGACCTTTGATAGTAATTGACATTGGAACGGCAACGACGATTGATGTTGTGGCTGAAAACGGCGATTTTTTAGGCGGCGTAATTGCGCCCGGAATTGTTTCAGCGGCTGATTCTTTAGTTAGTTCAACTGCTAAACTTCCACGAATTGAACTTGTACCGCCGAAAAATATTATTTGTCACAACACTATAACAGGTATGCAAGCCGGAATTATTTATGGCTACGTCGGGCAGGTTGATGAAATTGTGCGACGTATTCGCGCAGAAATGGGCGAAGATTGGAACGCCAAAGTTATTGCAACGGGCGGGCTTGCCAAAATGATTGCCAAAGAATCTAAAACCATTGACAAGATAGATCATTTTTTGACTTTGTCGGGACTTCGCGCCCTGTACGAAAGAAATAAAGCTTAAACTAAAAAAACTGCCGCACTTTTCGTAAGTGTGACAGCTTTTTTTATTTCAGAAAAAATTTTATTTAACGTCAAAAATACCTTCAGCAATAATTTCAATTTCGTTTCCTTCAGGGTCGAGTACGACACTTTCATAGCGTTTATCGCCGGTCATACGTGCGCCTTTTGCAACTTGGTAGCCGTCCTTTTCAAGGCGTCGGGTAAGGTCGTCAACTTCTTTTCTGTCCATAACGGTAATTGCGATATGATGATAGCCCGTGCGATAAGCCCCTTTGGGCGGATCAATCATGCCTTCGCGTTGCATAATTTCAAGTTCGGTGTTGTTGTCGAAAGTCAACCAATAGTTACTAAAATTTGTTTGAAAATTGCTGTACTTGGAGCTGGTTTTTGCGCCAAAATATTTAACAAAAAAATCGCGTTCACGTTCCATATCGTTGACGTACATTGCAACATGCCCAATTCTCATTTCGTGTCACTCTCCTTGAATATTTCTCTATTTTTTGTTATTCTAGCACGCAGATATATTTTTTTCAACATTCGGTAAAAATTTAATACTGATAAAAATTTTATTGAGGAAAATAATGACAGTTAAAGAAATTTTTAAAACGCCAATATTTTTGGCACCAATGGCGGGCGTTACGGATTCAGCTTTTAGAATAATCGTGCGGGAACTTGTAGAAGAAACTTACAGAAAAAATTTGCTGATGTTTTCAGAAATGGTAAGTTGCAACGGCATTCATTATCGCAACGAAAAAACTTTGGAAATGCTGAAAACTTCGGAAGGCGAAAGACCTGTAGCAATTCAACTTTTTGGCTCTAATCCTGAAATTTGCGCGGACGCGGCTAAATTTGTTGAAGAATTGGGAACGGCGGCAGTTATAGATTTTAATTTAGGTTGTCCCGCACCAAAGATTGTTAAAAACGGCGAAGGCTCGGCACTTATGCAGAATCCAAAAATTGTTGGCGAAATTTTATCTGCGATTAGAAAAGCCGTAAAAATTCCGTTCAGTGTGAAAATTCGTTTGGGCTTTGATGAAAATATTAACGCGGTAGAAATTGCGAAAGTTGCCGAAAATTCCGGCGTTGATTTTATTGCAGTTCACGGGCGGACGCGGCAACAATTTTACAGCGGCTCGGCGAATTGGGAAGAAATTGCAAAAGTTAAAGCCGCCGTTAAAATTCCAGTAATTGCAAATGGCGACGTGAAAGATTTTGATTCACTGGATAAAATTTTAGAAATTACAAATGCTGATGGCGTGATGATTGGACGTGCCGCGCAGGGCAACCCGTTTATAATTGGCGCGTTGCTGAAATATTTTCTTACCGGCGAAAAAGTTTCTCCGCCAAATTTAAATGAACGTGTGAAAGTTATGAAACGCCACTTTGAAAAGTTAATCGAATTTAAAGGCGAAAATGTAGCAGTTAGAGAAATGCGGGCTCATGCGGCTTGGTACACTAAAGGACTTCGCGGCGGCGCAGATTTGCGGAAAAATTTTAATCGTGCTGAAACTGCTGAAGACTTTGAAAAAATTCTTGACGCCATAAATTTTAACGTCTAAATAAAATTACACGGTGAAGAATCTAAAAATTTTTCAAATCCCTAACACCTAAAAGCTAAAACCTAACCCCTAGAAAAAGGGGTATTTTTTTTGGCGTTCGTTTGATATAATTGAAAAAAATTTGTGGAGCGTGTGGCTATGAAAATTTTATTAACAAATGACGACGGAATAGACAGCAAAGGACTTTGGGCAATGGCGCGGGCGTTGAATAAAAATTTTGAAGTGGCGATAGTGGCTCCTGCGCGTCAACAAAGCGGAATGGCTCACGCTTTTACAGTTTGGAAAAAAATTGAATATTGGCGCGTAGAAAATGAAATTGAGGCGTGGGCGATTGACGGCACTCCTACTGACTGCGTCAAATTTTATCTTGAAGAAATTGCTAAAAATGAAAAAATTTCTGCGGTAATTTCTGGAATAAATGACGGCGCAAATTTGGCTACAGATGTTTTGTATTCCGGAACGGTCGGCGGCGCGTTGGAAGGATTTTTGCATGATATTCCCGTGCTTGCAGTTTCACTTGTAAAAAATTCTACGCTTACATTTGATGAAGTGGCAGAAATTTCGGCGAAATATTTTGCTGAAAAAATGCAGGGCGGCGAAATTTTCTTTGATAATTTAAATTTTCCAAAAAAATTTCGCGCAGGTAAACCTGAATTTAAATCTGCACGACTTGGCAAACGTGATTATAAAAATGCTTTTATTTGCACTACCGAAAATGGCAAGAATTTTTTTGAGATACGCGGCGAAGTTTACGACATTGATAAAAGCGAAGGTACAGATATTTTTGCAGTTCAAAATGGTTTTATTTCTGTAACGCCGTTGCATTTTGACGTTGTACATCATGAAAAAATTTGAGGTGATTTTATGATTAACAAGAAAAAATTTTTCCGCGCAATGGCGGCTTTAATAATTGGCGGCAGTTTTTTAATTTTTCCAACTGCAAACGCTGAAGTTCAAACTTATATCGGCGAAGGCGAATATTTGATGAATGACTTTGAGACGCCGGAAGTTGCCAAACAACGCGCCAAAAATCGTGCAGAACAAAACGCGCAGGAACAAGCCGGAATTTACCTTGAAAGTTATTCACATATGAAAAATTTTGATTTGCTGAACGACGAAATTATTACCATTTCAAGCGGCATTATGAAAATTTTAGACGTGAAATTTAATCAAGATGTTGTTGCTGACGGCAAGGGAATTTTAATTCACGTCACAATTAAAGCCGAAATTGATTCTGACAATATGGATAAATGGCTGAATAAAAGTATTGAGCAACGCCGCCAAATTAATTCTCAAATGGAAAATTTGCGCCAAGAAAACGCCAAACAAGAAGCAACTATTGCTGATTTAAAATCGCAACTTGCCGCCGGTACAATTACGCAAGAACAAGCCAAACAGGATTTTGTTCAGAAGGATAAAGTTTTTACATTCTATCAGAAATTGCAGGAAGGATTGAATTTTTGCGCCGCCGAAAATTTTCAGCAGGCGGTACAATCTTTCACTGATGCAATAAATATTTTCCCGCGCAATGCTTACGGCTATTTTGACAGAGGCACGGCGTACAACGAACTTCACGAAAATCAAAAAGCACTTGACGACTTCAATAAATCTATAGAAATTGCGCCGAATCATTTTGCCTACAACAATCGCGGCAAAATTAATTTTGAAATGAAAAATTTCAACGCGGCGTTGGAAGATTTTAATAAAGCAATTCAAGTAAATCCCAATGACGCAACGGCTTATTACAATCGCGGAACGGTTTATTTCGCTGTCCAAAATTTTAATCTCGGTATGAAAGATTTTGACAAGGCAATTTCACTTCAGCCAAACAACGTTAAATTTTACGTGAAGCGTTCCGCCGGTTACTACGTTTCAGGCAAAATGGATTCTGCGTTGAAGGATTTAAACACCGCAATAAAAGTCGATCCAACTTATTATGAATCGTATTCCCTGCGCGGCGAAGTTTATACCGCGCTGAAAGATTATAAAGCCGCGCTCAAAGATTTTAACAAGTCGATTGAATTAAATCCCAATGACGCTGAAACTTATGCACAACGCGGCAATATTTATAAACTTTTGGGCGATAACAAAAATGCTCAAAAAGATTTTGCCACTGCAAAAAAAATGGGCTATACTGAATAGGAGGTGAAAAGTTTGGGACTTTCAAGCGAAGAAAAAGTTGATATGGTGCGTTCACTTATTGAAGGTGAACCTGACGAAAAAGTTTTAGATTTTTGTACAAAAATTATTTCCGAAGATCCAAATAACGTTGACGCTTATTATTTACGCGCAGAAATTTATTTTAATATGAAAAATTATCGAAAAGCCATCAGCGACTACAACCGCGTTTTGAGTCTTGATAAATCGAAATACGAAGAGGTTTATGCTTATCGCGGCGACGCCTATTTTTATACTGACAAATACAAGCAGGCACTTACCGACTATACAAAGGCGATTAAAGCGGGCTACGGCGACGAAGGAATTTTTGCAAACAGAGGCTGGATTTACGGCAAAATTTGTCAGGAATACGAAAAGGCGATTGAAGATTTTAACCGCGCAATAAAAATAAATCCCGATAACGCCGAACATTATAATAACCGTGCGCTTGCCTATTCACTTTTGGAGCAAAAAGACAAGGCGATTCAAGATTTAAATACCGCTATAAAACTCAATCCCAATTATTTTGACGCACATGCCAATCTTGGGCTTACTTATGTTTCAATGGAAAATTATAAAAAGGCAATTCCATATTTTAGCAAGGCGATTGAAATAAATCCAAATTATGCAGATGTATATGTTTGGCGTGGGCGTTGCTACGAAGAATTAAAAGACCTGCCAAATGCTCGCGCAGATTATACTACTGCTGAAAATCTCGGTTACAAACAATAAGGAGGAAATATTTTTGGCAGATGCTGACGCTGTAGAAAATTTTTTTGAAAAAAAGTTTCAAGATAGTAAAATTTTTCTTGAGAATGGCGATTATCAATCAGCAATAAAATCTATAACCGACGCAATAAATTTAGCCGAAAAATCCAAATGTCATGAAGTTGGTTATTATTATTTTTACCGCGCTAATATTTACTACGATTTAAAAGACTACGATTCGGCGGAAAAAGATTATAAAAAAGCAATTACTCTTTTGGGACGTTACGAAGAATACGAATGCGGAGTTGCAAATTTCAGATTGAAAAATTATAAAGCGGCTGTGGAAAATTTCCAAATTGCAATTCAAAATGATATAGGTTCGTGGTATGAAGGCAGGATTATTTCTCCTTGTGAAATTATGGTTGAGCATGCTACCATTTGGGATTCTTGTCCTTGTTCAAAAATTTATAAATCGGATGAAAAAGGATTTTACCTCCCAAAGTTTGAACTTTGTCCGTTAAAATTAGCTACAAATTTAACTATTGGTAAATCAGCTTATGATTTCGGTACGCTCAAAATCAATTCAAATTTGACGCTTGATGAAAATTCATTGAAAAAATATAATCTTGAGGAGTTGCTAAATTATTTAACGGAACTAATTGAACAAAATCCTAATTCTTCGGAAACGGCTGAAATTTATAATCTTCGTGGACAGATTTATTTTAATATATTGGGGGTTGGTCACTATTATTTTATAGATGTTGAATCTCTTAAATATGAACCCGAAGAAAAACTTAATTATTCAAAAATGGCGATTGAGGATTTTAATAGAGCCGTAAAAATTAAGCCGGATTGTCTTCGCGCCTATATGAATTTGGGCTGGGTTTATTTTTACATTTCGGAGTATGAACTTGCCATTGAAAATTATTCAAAAGCACTTGAAATTTGCCCGTATAATCCCGTAGCGTATTATTATCTCGCTTATTCAACGAGAAATTACCGACATTATCCAAAAGCTTTGGAAGACTACGAAAAAGCTTACAAATTTGCTCCTTGGGTTAATATTTATCTTCATAAATTTTGGCTTATGCGTGCAATAATTGCCGATACTGCCGAATTAAAAGAATCTGTCAAAAAGTTTAACCGCTTTATAAAAAAGCACCCGGATAATTTTAAAGGTTATTTCAAGCGTGGCAAATGTTATCAAGAATTGCAAGATTATGAATTGGCTGTCGCAGATTTTACAATGGCTATCAAGCTTAATCCAAATAATTTCAGGGTGTATTTTGGGCGAAGTGAATGTTTTCGTATTTTGGAAGATTGGAAACGTAGCGAGGAGGATTATAATATTGCTCAAAGATTAATACAGCAGGCTCCTGAAGTTGCAAAATACACTGAAATAATAGAGAATGCTTATTCTGGTAATTACAGCCATAAAGAGGTGGCTGAAGCACATAGAAAACGCGCTAAAATTTATGAATCGTGGAACTATTATAAATTGGCGGAGCGCGATATAAATTGGTTTAAAAATTACGAGGCGGAAGAGTTAATATCCAAAGACCCGGAAGTTTTAAAATACACAGAAATAATAGAAAAGAATTATTCTGGCGGTTACAGCTATAGAGATATAGCTGAAGCCTATCGTAAACGTGGCGAAATTTATAAATTTTGGGAGTATGACGAATTAGCAAAACGCGATTTAAATTGGTTTAAACGTTATTTTTATGAAGATCCGAAAGTTTCTTTATATTCCGATGTCATAGAAAACCCCGAGAAACATAATATAATTGATGTAGCCGAAGCTTATTACAAGCGCGGTAAAATTTATGAATCTTGGGGATACAATAAATTGGCTCAATCTGATTTTGATAATGCAAAAAAATTAGGTTATGAACATTAGAAAGGAAGATTTATTTGAACTCAATAGTAAAAGATATGGCACTTGCTCCAAGTGGACACGACAAAATTAACTGGGTAAAAAATTTTATGCCGGTAATGGCGGCGATTGAAAAAGAATTTTCGCAGAGTAAACCGTTCGCCGGTAAAAAAATTTCAATGGCGTTGCACGTCGAGGCGAAGACGGCTTATATGGCGGAAGTTTTTAAATCTGCAGGCGCAGAAGTTGTTTTGACGGGCTGCAATCCTCTTTCAACTCAAGACGACGTAGCCGCCGCGTTGGTTGAAGACGGTATTACAGTTTTTGCGAAACACGCTTGCACGGCTGAAGAGTACGATAACTTTATTGAACGCGCCATAGAATTTGAGCCGGATATTTTTATTGACGATGGCGGAGACTTTGTAAATTTACTTTTGACTAAACACCGTGAAATAATTCCCAAAATTTTGGGCGGCAGTGAAGAAACTACAACGGGCGTTTATCGTTTACGCGCCCTTGAAAAGCGCGGCGAACTTCCTTTTCCGATGATTGCGGCGAATGACGCTTATTGTAAATATTTGTTTGATAATCGCTACGGCACGGGACAATCTACTTGGGACGGAATTATGAGGACAACAAATTTAGTTGTTGCCGGTAAAAATGTTGTCATTGCCGGTTACGGTTGGTGCGGCAAAGGCGGCGCAATGCGTGCCAAAGGTCTCGGCGCAAATGTCATTGTTACTGAAGTTGATCCAATTAAAGCGATTGAGGCAGTGTTTGACGGTTTCAGAGTTATGCCAATGGCAGAGGCGGCGAAGGTCGGCGATATTTTCTTGACGCTTACAGGTGATAAAGACGTTATCACGGCTGAACATTTTGCAGTTATGAAAAACGGCGCGGTACTTGCCAATAGTGGACATTTCGACGTTGAAATTAATATTCCGCAACTTGAAAAAATGTCAATCAGCAGAAAAACTGTTAGACACAATATCGAAGAATTTTTACAACCTGACGGCAGAAAAATTTATCTTTTGGCAGAAGGTCGGCTTGTAAATCTTGCCTCCGGCGATGGTCATCCTGCAGAAATTATGGATTTAAGCTTTGCAGTACAATTTTTCAGTTGCGCCCACATTCTCCACAATCATGCAAAACTTCAAAATAAAGTTTATCTTATGCCTGAAGAAATTAATACAAAAATTGCCGAAATTAAACTTGATTCAATCGGCGTTAAAATTGACACTTTGACTGACGAACAACGCGCCTATTTGGGACTTTAATTTAAAAACTTTGGAGCGGTTAAATCCGCTCTTTTTTATTGCAGGAAAAAATTTGCACTGGCAGAATAATTTATTGTTATTTTAATGTTGCTTTGAATTTTTTAGGAGGTTATCAATTTGAAAGCAATAACGAAGAAGATTTTATTGGCAAGCGTAGCGGTTGGCGTAATAACGCCATTTGCGACGTGGGGGAGGGGTATTCAAAATTGCCCACGCTGAATATAATCCACCTTCAGCTGCCGAAAATAATGAAGTTATCATAAATGAAGGCAACTACTCAATTAACGGTACAACTTACACCTTTACCAATCCTCTTACAAATACTTGGGGGACAATTTGGGGTGCTACTGCCGGTGCAACAAGTTTCAGTAACAATATTTTTACTATTAACGGCGGAACACTTCAAGGCAGTATTCTTGGCGGTGTATATTCTCCAAACGGTTACGCCTCTTACAATACCTTGAATCTTAACGGCGGAACTTTTTTAGACTTCGGATCATTTTTTGGAGCAAATACAAACGCACTTGCACTAGGTAACGTTGTAAACATTGGGCAGGGTGTAACTTTTCCGACGGAATATTTTTTCATTCACGGCGGATATTCCCCAACTGCAACTGAAAATGTAATAAATGTGAACGGCGATATTGATAACACTTCCGCACATATTGCGGCAGGCAACGCAAATGATGCGGCTTATGATAACGTTGTAAACATTAACAGCGGTACAGTAAATTTAGATCACATTTACGGCGCGTTTTCAAATAATTTGGTTCAAGGCAACAAGGTAAATATAAAGGGCGGCACTGTTACTACATCAGGTGATATTGTCGGCGGTTATATATCGAATGACAGCGATTCCGGCACAGCCAATAATAATGAGGTAAATATTTCGGCAGGAACGATAACTGCAAGTAATATTATTGGCGGTCGTGGTGCAGAAGATGCAACCAATAACAGAGTAAGCATTACAAATGGAAATATTACAAGCGAAGGACTTATTGGAGGAAGTGCTTATCAAGGTAACGCCACAAATAATACTGTAACTATCAATGCAGGGACTATTCAACACGTTAAAGGCGGTTACTCTACATATGGTGAAGCTACAGGCAATACTACGACAATTAACGATGGTACTTTTAATGATGTTGACGGCGGCGGCTCGGTAAATGTTTTAGCCTCAAATAATACTGTAAATATTAACGGCGGTACAATTAGCGAAGTTGTAAACGGCGGTGCAAGTACCAATGGAAATGCTACAAACAATATAGCGAATATTACGGGCGGAACTATTGCAGTTGTTGAGGCAGGTTTTTCTTACTATGGTAATGTTACAGGAAACACAGCCAATATCAGCGGTGGAACCATTGACGGCGAAGTTATAGGCGGGGCTTCATATATCGGTAACGCCGAAAATAATACAGTAAATATAACCGGCGGTAATGTTACGCCTTCAAATTTGAGTTCTGAACTTTTTGTTTTGGGTACCTATTGGGTTGTTGGAGGTCGTGCCAAATTTGCTAATAACAACAAAGTAAATATAACAGGTGGTAATTTAAATAATGTCTTTGTTTGTGGTGGTGAAGGGTTTGAGTCAACAAACGCAAACGAAGTGAATATCAGCGCAGGCGAAATAGTTATTGTTTATGGAGGCGATAGCTATGACGGAGACGCAACAAATAACAAAGTTAATATTAGTGGCGGATCTGTTGTATATGTTCATGGCGGCAACGTGCACAACGGCACTTCAAGCGGCAACACCGTTGAAATTAGCGGCGGCGATATAAGCCATACGATTGCAAATAACGGATCAATCGCAACAAATAACACAATCAAAATTAACGGCGGAAATATAAATGCAGGCTATATTCATGGCGGCAGTGTATCTGACATCGCAACGAATAACTCTGTAATTATAAATGGCGGTAATATTTGGTGCCCATGGGACAGAAAAGGCGAACTTTGCGGCGGTTATGGTTATGCCGAAACAACGGAAGGTAACAGCATTGGAATAAAAGGTAACAGCGTTGAAATAAACGGCGGCACAATTACAAATTACAAAATTTACGGCGGATACTGCTTAAACGCTCAAAATGCAACAAATAACATAGTAACAATAACCGGCGGTACAATCACTGATTCTGAAATTTACGGCGGTTATATTGCAGGTAGTGGTACGGTTGCAGACAATTCTATAAATATTTATGGCAGTCCTGATTTAAAATCGGCAAATTTATATGGCGGTTATGCTCCAGAGGGTACCAGTTCAGATAATACTTTAAATATTTATACCAAAGGATTAACCGCGCAAAATATCTACGACTTTCAAAATATAAATTTCTACTTGCCGAAAAATACAGTAAATGGCGACACGATTTTAACTTTGACTGGTGGCGTAAAAACCGATGTTTCAAATACAGATATTACAGCGATAGTACCGGGCGGCACTACTTTAACTGATGGCAATATTGTAAACCTGATAAAAAATGAAAACGGCGTGAGCGATATAAAATCAGGTACAGGTGAATTGGCTGAAGGCGTTTCATTTAAACACAAGCTGACTGTAAAAAGGTCAGTAGACGAAAAGCGAA
>ERZ842401.1438-NODE-1438-length-34110-cov-7.353986_pt1 | contig 34110 bp, 32 predicted proteins | sample MGYA00521270_ERZ842401 | MGnify/ENA primary metagenome ERZ842401 (study PRJEB31892, sample SAMEA3878208) | bioreactor metagenome | biome: Moose rumen | place: Sweden | collected 2011-10 | study: EMG produced TPA metagenomics assembly of the PRJEB12797 data set...
ATCCGAGAGTGTATAAGGCGCTTAGAAACCAGCTTGCCGCCGTTCTCGATGAACTCAAACGCATCGAGGCGGCCGGCGAACTTCGGGATGAGCTGCTGGACAACATTGAGCTTATCACACGGACGCTGTACGGAATGAAGGAGGGATCAGAATGACGGATACAACGAGAATGACCGCCCTGAACACATCTGTTGGCGCAGATGACGGGCGGTCACTCACAAAATGTACTGATGGTAGTATAACCGATGAAGCTACAGAAATCAAGGATTTTGAGGAATTACAGCGTAAAATGCGGCGCATGACGGACCCGGCATATTTGCACACGTTTTCGATGAATGAACTCTATGACCGGGAATTTGACGTCAGACCTCCTATTGTGGAGGGGCTGCTATATCCCGGCACGTATCTCCTCGCCGGAGCTTCTAAGGTCGGCAAGTCTTTCCTGGTAGCACAAATTGCCTACCATGTCAGTACAGGGAAACCGCTTTGGGAGTACCACGTTCATCAATGCGGGGTGCTGTATCTTGCTTTGGAGGATGATCAGCGGCGTCTGCAAAGCCGCCTTGCCCGGATGTTTGGCGTGGAGGGTACAGATGCTCTATCCTTTGCCATCTCCTCACAAAAGATAAGCTTCGGTCTTGAAACTCAGCTTGACAACTATTTGAGAGAAAACCCGAAGACCCGGTTGATTATCATCGATACACTTCAGAAGGTTCGGATGTCATCCGGTGACATCTACAGTTATGCCGATGATTATGAAACCATAGGTAAATTGAAACAGTTTACCGATGCTCGTGGAATCTGCGTGCTGGTCGTACACCACACCAGAAAGCAGCGGGCGGAAGATATCTTTGAGATGATTTCCGGCACGAACGGTCTGATGGGCGCCGCTGATGGAGCAATGATCCTCAATAAAGAGAAGAGGACCTCCATGAATGCGGCGCTTGCAATCACAGGGCGGGATCAGCCAGATCAGACAATCTATCTGGTCCGTGATGAAACCCGGTTGGTCTGGCAATTTGAACGAAGTGAAGCCAGACCGTGGGAACTGCAGCCTGACCCATTTTTGGAAACAGTCGCTGCGGTTCTCAGCGACGATGTACCGGAATGGGAAGGTCGGGCAAGTGATCTTACGGTACTGCTGCAGAACAGTATTCCGCCGAACCTATTGATCCGGAAACTGAATGTGGGCAAGGAAAAACTGGCTCAGTTGTATTCGATTGCTTATACCTGCAAGCGCACCAAGACAGGCAGCCTCGTCCACTTGAGCAGGATCGAGGGTGACGATAGGTGACGGTGATGACGATTAATACGGGTATGAGGGCGTTAGCGAAAATATCGTCACCATCGTCATCATCGTCACCGTAAGTTTCGGCGGGGATGCAAGGGAGCCCTTTTCAAAGGGCGCTAGCTATCCGCAGATAGCAGGGGCAGCGCCCCTCCGGGAGCATCGGAACGCGGCAGCAGGAAGATGCTTCCGGCCTCCCCCTCGGAGAGCGCAACAGCATCTTTTGATGGCCGCAGGCTGTCAAAAGTGCTTTTGCGTTACTTTCGCAGAAAGTAACAAAGGCCGCTGCTGGCGCAGCGTAAGGAAAGGATGTGATTTGAAATGAAAAGAACGATCAGCGCCGAGGTCGGGAAAGGCTCCGTCAATCACAACAGCCGGAAATTCAAGGCGGCAAACGTGGACCCGGAGCGCACCCACCTCAATGTAGAATACTGTAATGAGCCGATCAAGCAGGTCTATCACAAACTGTTTGACGAAGCCCTGGAACGATACAACGCAAAGCAGACACGCTCTGACAGACGGATCGATGATTACTATGAAAAGATTCGTACCGGCAAGCAAGAAAAGCCCTTCCATGAATTGATCATACAGATCGGCAACCGGGATGATACGGGATCTGGAACTGAGATCGGAGAACAGGCCAAGGCAGCACTGGATGAATATTACCAGGGCTTCCGGGAAAGGAACCCAAACCTGTACGTTTTCTCCGCTCACCTGCACATGGATGAGGCTACGCCCCATATCCACATTGATTTCGTTCCCTTCACCACCGGGAGCAAGCGGGGTCTTGATACCCGGGTATCGCTGAAACAGGCTCTCGCTGCTCAGGGCTTCCGTGGCGGCACCCGGGGAGCTACGGAATGGAATCAATGGGTGCTGTCTGAAAAGAAGGAACTTGCCGTTGCCATGTTCCGGCACGGGTTTGAATGGGAGCAAAAAGGCACCCACGAGGAGCATCTGAGCGTAATCGACTATAAGAAGCAGGAGCGGACGAAGGAACTCGCCACCGTGGAACAAAAGCTGACCGACAAGTCAGCAGAGTTCAATACCCTAGCTAAACGGATCAACAATCTAAAGGACGGAGAGCATGACTATTACGAAATGGAGCAAAAGCTTACCTCCGATCCTGAGTATCAGCTGCCAGAGCCGCAGACGTTTATGACGGCCAAGAGCTATAAGGCCAAATTTGCCGAGCCGCTGATCAAAAAGTTAAAAAAGATGGTAAAAAGTCTCATCGTCCAGTGCGCAAAGGCTTGGGATAACTATCATCGGATCAATGAGAGAAACGGAAAATTATATCGGGAGAACGAACATCTGATAGCAAGCAATGACCGGCTCAAAGAGGAAAACACCGTCCTGCGGGAGCAGAACAAAGATTATTCTCTCCTTCGGAAGGTGTTCGGAAGCAAACAGATCGACGATCTGGTCGTACAGGCCAGAGAAGCACAACAGGCAAAACAGCGGCAACGCCAGAGAAGCTATGATTATGAAAGGTAGGGTCAAAGAATGGAAAAGCAAATCTACGACAAAAAGAACGGGCTGTGGTATGAGCTGCACGGGGACTATTATCTCCCGTGCCTCACCGTGCCGCCCGAAAAACAGCGTCCCATCGGCGTATGGGGGCAGCGGCATCTGCGGTATATCCGGGAGCACCGTAAGGCGCTGTACACGGAGCTGCAGATTACCGGCAAGCTGAACAGTTATCTTGCTAATCTGAACGAACAGGCGGAGGCTATGTTCTTTGAGCTGGTAAAACAAATGGCCGTACGTGAGGGCGTCACCGAACAGCTCAAGGCACAGGATCAAATGCTGTGGGTGCAGAAGATGAACAACATCCGGAATCGAGCCATGGAGGTGGTGAACAACGACCTGATCTACTCATAAGGTTTCGGCGGCGGGGAGCAATTCCCGCCGCCCCTTTCATCTCCATCGAAAAATATATTTTGGAAAACAGTTGATTTTTCACGATTTCGTGATATAATATAAGTGACCACAAATAGGAGGTTTTATCTATGCCGGTATTGTCCAGATTTTACGGAATCATTATTCGTATGTATTTCCAGCAGGCGGAGCATAACCCGCCGCACATCCATGCCCTTTACGGTGAGGATATGGCCGCCATTGACATTCAGACGGGTGAAGTGCTGGAGGGGCATCTGCCGCCCAAGGCGCTTGCTATGGTACGGGAATGGGCGGCGATTCACAAAACTGATCTTCTGCATATGTGGGAGACGCAGGAGTTCAAGTCTCTTTCTCCCCTCGAATAAGGAGTTGATATTATGTTCCATAAGATCAAAGCGGTCAACGCTCTGCCGAACTATCGCCTGAGCGTACAGTTTGCGGAGGGCGTGACAAAAATCTATGATGTAAAGCCCCTGTTTGCGAAATGGGTGCCTTTCAAAACGCTGGAGAATTCCCCTGAGCTATTCTCCGGCGTGGAGGTCGATATGGGCGGCTACGGGATCATTTGGAATGATGATCTTGACCTCTCCTGCGACGAGCTGTTTGAGAACGGCGAGACGGTCAAGACACCATTTGACGGGCTGATGGCCTTTACCGACGCCACCCAGCTTTGGGGGCTGAACGAAAGTACCCTGCGCAAGGCAATTGCCTACGGAAAGCTGGTCAACGGCGTAGACGCCTGCAAATACGGCAAGCAGTGGGTCATTTCCACAGAAGCCATGAAGCGGGAATACGGACAGCCGAAAGCGAGAGGATGAACTATACTGTACCGGTATTCTGTCGCTGGCATTATGAATCTACACTTGTGAGGTTAAAACAATGGCTGATTTCGGAATCAACGAAATGCTTGAAATGCAAAAGGCTTTGCAGGATAAGTATAAAGATAAATGGAAACCGATTTGTCCCGAGCGTGGAAAAGATCAGTTACTATGGATGATCGGAGAAATAGGCGAAGTAATTGATATTATAAAAAAGCATGGTGGTGAGAAAGCAAGCCAAGACGCGGAATTGCGAGAGCATCTCATTGAAGAATTGGCAGATGTTCTTATGTACTACAATGACGTGTTGCTCTGCTATGGAGTATCTGCTGAGGATTTGAAACAATCCTATACCAGTAAGTTTGAGAAAAATATGAAGCGCTGGTAAATGGGTTTTGTGAGGGAAATTATTATGAGAGCACCATTTCAGATATTGGCAATTCCATATAAGTTGGGACCGATATTACAGTATTGTGTTTTTCATCGTTCAGACATCGACCAGTATCAGTTTGTGGCTGGCGGAGGCGAAGATGATGAAAAGCCTATAGAAGCTGCGGCAAGAGAAATCTATGAAGAAACATTTGTCAAGGCTGCCAATATCATGTCCCTGACTTCCATGGCGTACATCCCTGCAAATGTCATTTCACAAAAACACAGAGATTTGTGGCCGCATGATACAATAGTAATTCCAGAATACACATTCGGCTTTGAATGTGATTCAGAAATTGCACTTTCAAGTGAACATACTGGATTGGAGTGGTTGACCTACGATGAGGCTATTTCGAGGTTGACATGGGATTCTAACAAAACCGCTTTGTACGAATTGAATTGTCGCTTGCTTAAAGAGTGACAACCTTAAATTGCGAGAGAAGTAGTCATGAATTATCTTGAACAATACTACAACAATTATGATGAGGAAGGACGCCTGCTTTCTCGTCATGGGCAGGTGGAATACCTGACCACGATGAGATACATAGAAGAATGTCTGGAAGGTATTTTAACTCCAAGCATCCTTGAAGTCGGTGCAGGCACAGGACGCTACAGTGTGACACTGGCAAAGCAAGGACGGCACGTGACCGCTGTTGAGCTGATTGAACATAATCTGGAAATACTGAAATCCAAATTAGAGGGTACGGAACCTATCACAACAATCCAAGGAAATGCTTTGGATCTCTCCCAGCTTTCTGACAATTCTTTTGATCTGACCATGTTGCTCGGCCCGATGTATCACCTTTACACCAAGAACGAAAAGCAAAGAGCTCTTTCTGAAGCAGTGCGGGTGACAAAACCAGGCGGACATATCCTGGTAGCTTATTGTATGAATGAGCCGACCATCATACAGTATGTATTCGGTCTGAACCATTTGCATGAAGTGATGGCACTCAACATGCTAACCTCTGACTGGCATTGTATAAGTGAGCCGAAGGATCTTTTTGAGATGGTGCGCACAGAAGAGATTGCGGACTTGGATTCGACGGTTCCTGTGAAAAGAATCAAACTGGTCGCCACAGATGGAGCTACGAATTATAAACGAGAATATATTGATGCTATGGACGACGAGACTTTTGGTAAGTGGATGGATTATCACTTCACTATCTGTGAACGTCAGGATCTGATCGGGGCTTCCCACCATACGTTGGATATACTCCAGAAAGTGTAACAAATACCGGTTATGAGGATAAATCTATGAGCAGGACAGAAAATGTGGAACTGACAGTATTATGCCTGATCGAAGATGGCGATAAGATACTGCTTCAAAACAGAGTAAAGAAAGACTGGCAAGGGTACGCATTGCCAGGCGGGCATTTGGAACCCGGAGAATCTTTTGTTGACGCTGTCATCCGCGAGATGAAAGAAGAAACCGGTCTAACGATCCTTGACCCAAGATTGGTTGGAGTTAAACAATTTCCGTTAGAGAACGGAAGGTATGTTGTCCTGTTGTTTAAGGCCACGCGGTGGTCGGGTGATCTCATCTCATCCGAGGAAGGCCAAATGGAATGGATCAAGTACAGTGACCTTTCCATAGTAAAAACCGTGGATGATTTTGACGATCTCCTGAAAGTGATGAACACGCCGGAGCTGACAGAATTTCAGTATTTGGTTTCGGGAGACGAATGGACTGTAGCAATTAAATAAACGGGGATTTGTCGTGCCAATCTCATTACGATTATATGGAGAGAAATGTTATGGACAATTACGACGAGGGTTATCTACGTATAGCTGAAAAAAAGCTTGAGGGAATCTATAATCTGGCATTGGAACGTGCCAGAAAGACCGTACCGGAAGCTGAATATGTCATTGACAAGAGAACGATGGATGACTATATCACAAAAGTGTGGGACTATCCTGGAGCTTGGTATGTACAGTTTTCGCTTCCAGCCGGTTTTGACAGCGTGGAATCATTAATCGAAAGCCTTGCCACGGAAACAGTAAAATATTACCTAAGCAAGAGATCGTCATAGATTTAGTGCTCATATCTGAAGAAACTGTTCTCAGAGATTTTTTTGGGCAAATTCTCATTTGTAGGGGTGACACATGGACAGACCAATCACAACTTTATTCATGCTGATGTCGGTGGACGGCAAGATCAGCACTGGATCTTCAGACGAGCTGGACGTAGATCAGGATTTTCCGAAGATTCCCGGTGTCAGAGAAGGTCTGCATCAATACTATGAGATCGAGCAGACAACCGACCTATGGTCATTCAACACAGGACGGGTACAGGCTAAGATGGGCGTCAACGAAAAGGAGTTGCTGGATAAAACGCCGGTATCCTTTGTTCTGCTGGACAATCACCATCTGACAGAGCATGGGGTCAGATACTTCTGTGCGCTGTCAAGGCAGGCCGTTGTGATCACATCGAATGCTTCCCATCCCGCTTTCCGTGTGGACGCCGACAACTTACATATCATCTACCAGGAGCGTCCTTCTCTCGGTGAGGCGCTGGAACGCCTAAAGAAGGAATGCGGCTGCGAGCGCCTTACCGTCCAATCCGGCGGCACGGTGAATGGCCTGTTCCTACGGGATAAGCTGTTGGATTATGTAGATATCGTCGTAGCCCCGGTGCTGATCGGCGGCAAAGATACGCACACGTTGATCGACGGCAGGTCGCTGGTTTCCGGCGCAGAGCTTTCAGAATTAGGGGTGTTGAAGCTGACAGATTGTTCTGTGCTTCAAGATTCCTATATACGGCTTCGATATGAGGTGGTCGGCTAAGAGACAGCTGCCATAAAAGCGGAAAAGAGCCTTGCTCTTCTATGCCGAATCGAGTATTATATCAATACATTTATACACAGCGATTCCCCATCTCTGTTATCAACGCTGATAACAAAATGATAACAGGAGGGATGATAGGCTGGATAATATGGATATATCAAATAATCAAAGGAACTACGAACAGGACAAACAATAATTCTTAAACGGAATCAGTTAAGTCCTGTAGAGTGGGAATAATAACCAAAAGTCCTGAAAGGCGCATAAACACTCACTTTCAGCCGTTTTGAAACTGCCTTTGGCAACAAATTGGCAACATAAGTGAAATCATCCTAAATACATATAACAAAAGGCTAATTGATTTTCTGTAATCAATTAGCCTTTTCTCTTTATTTCTTTTTCTTGTGGTTTTTATTGTACTCTGCAAAACTATGAACAAGACTTTTTCAGATAAGAACAACGGACTCGATTATACACTGGTTGGGGAGGTTTACCTCCCTAACCTTGTGTCAACCGAAACAAATTACGAGATTGGTCATTGGGGACAGCGGCACCTTGACTATATCAAGCAGCATCGCAAAGTTCTCTACACATCACTACTCACAAGCTGCAAGCTCAACTCGTATTTGTATGACGTTGATGTCAGAGCAACCGAGATGTATGACCGCCTTGTAAAGCAACTCAAGGAACAGCAAGGCATTACCGAGCAACTCAAAGCAACTGATATGATGACGTGGGTTCAGGTAATGAACAATATCTCAAATCAGGCAAGAGAGATTGTAAATGCCGAGGTGATTTATACCGTATAATAAAATATCGCAGGGCGAGGAGTAATCCTCGCTCTATTCGGTAAGCATTTAGAAGTCATTTTTGAGGTTTTTAATGATATACCCTTGACCCCTCAATTTTGACATCTTGAAACGCAGCAATCATGCGGGTTTCAGAGCCTTAAAATGCTGACTTTTTAAAGCGTTGTTTTTATTAAACAAATCATTGCATATTACAAAAACTCGGCAATTATTGAACAGATTCAAACATCTGCCGAATTTTTGTTGACTAATTGGCAACAATATATTATAATAAACCCAGAACACATTATGAGGTGTAATTATGAAATACATTAATCGTCATATTGAACAGTATATTGCAGAATTAAGCAAAACTTGGTCTGCAATTTTGCTCACAGGGCCACGTCAATCTGGCAAGACAACCATGTTGAAATCTCTTGCCGAAAAAGAGAATATTGAGAGAGAATATGTGTCGCTTGACGATTTAACCATGCGTGAAATGGCAAAGAACGATCCCAAGATGTTTTTGCAGTTACACAAACCGCCTGTACTTATTGACGAAGTGCAGTATGCACCGGAACTGTTCACCTATATAAAAATTCATATTGATGAGCATCATAATCCCGGCGATTTCTGGTTGACGGGTTCGCAAATCTTTCGCTTAATGCACGGTGTGCAAGAATCTCTTGCTGGCAGAGTAGCCGTTTTGCATATGTCGCCTCTATCGCAAAGAGAACTTATATCAGCGCAGCCTCGCCCGTTTTCAACAAGTTTTGAAGATTTGTTAGAGGATTCAAAAAAGATTATGCCGGTGACTACACCCGAACTTTTTGAACGCATATGGAATGGTTGCATGCCCGGTCTTGCCGGAGGAGATTATCCAGACAGAAATATTTTTTATTCTTCTTATATTTCAACTTATGTTGAGCGAGACGTCAGAGAGTTATCGGGCACTATTGATGCGCTAAAGTTTTCACGCTTTATTACTGCTGTTGCGGCTCGTGCATCACAGATGGTTAATTATAAAGCAATCGCCGACGATGCAGACATTGACCAGAACACTGCTAAAAAGTGGATGGAAATATTGGAAACACTTGGAATTATATTTCTTCTTCATCCCTATTCAAATAATGTATTAAAGCGCACTATAAAATCGCCCAAACTATATTTTTATGATACAGGATTAGTGTGCTATTTAACGCGATGGTCTTCACCCGAAGTGGCTGAAAGCGGTGCAATGAGCGGCGCTTTGCTTGAAAACTTTGCTGTTTCAGAAATAGCAAAGAGTTATCAAAATGTAGGGAAAAACCCATATATTCATTATTATCGTGACCGTGACGCAAGAGAGATTGACGTAATACTTGAAGGCGACGGCAAGCTTTGTCCGCTCGAGATAAAAAAGACAGCGACACCAGACAAGAGAATTACAAGAGCGTTTAAGTTGATAGATAAATCACCACTTGAACTTGGAACATCGGCAGTTTTATGTATGGCTGACAAATTAAGCGCATTTGATAGTGATAATCTTATTGTTCCAATATGGTTAATATAGTTTTGTATAGTAACATTTTTTGCGTTATGAGGAAGGATTATTATGGTAAACGAACAAGAAATATTGAAAATTCGAAAAGATTTAGAAGAGCGAGAGCAAATTAGCAACAAGTTTAAGCAAAAGGGTTATTTTACCAAAGAAGAAAAGAATGAAGCCATCAAAAAAGTAACGGAGTTGAGAGCTTCAGATATAGTTGTTAATGCAATTGCTTTTGCTGAAAACGCAAAAGGTAGTACACCACCTGAATTAGCTTCAGATGAGATGGTGTTTAACGAAATCAATAAACAAATTGAGTTTTTAAAAGCAAAGCTTGCAAATGAACTTGGGAGGAAGAATTAATGGCTGAAACAAAAGTAATCGTAATACCCGAAGGTAAAATATGCGACTATATTGACGGAAAATTCCGCAATGACACCCCGGAGGAATATGTTCGTCAGACAATTGAAAAGCGCCTTGTAAACGAACACAAATATCTTCCTCGTCAAGTGAAAATTGAATATACCCTTCAGCTTGGCTCCCGTAAACCCCGAGCAGATATTGTTATTTTTGATAAAGATTGCACCGAGCAAACACAAAACAACATCAAGCTTATTATTGAGTGCAAAAAAGAAGCCGTTGATGCAAAAAATGCAAAAGACGGAGTTGAACAATTAAAATCCTATATGTCAGCTTGTCCTAATTGTGAATGGGGTATGTGGACTAACGGAAAGCAAAAGGAAGTATTCCGTAAATACACAAATGACAAAGGCTCTGTAGATTTTATGGAGTACAACGACATTCCTTCTGCTGACGGTAACCTTGATGATGTAAACCGCCCGAAAAGAACTTCGTTAAAGAATGCTTATGACGACAATCTTTTGTTTGTATTTAAGACTTGCCATAATCATATTCACGTTAATGATGGTTTACAAAAACAACCTGCCTTTTTTGAATTGCTCAAAGTAATATTCTGCAAAATTGAAGATGAGAGAAATATAACAAAAGATTTAGAGTTTTATACAACTTCTGAAGAACGCTCAAATCCCGACGGTCAGTTGACAGTTAAAAAAAGAATATCAAAAATATTTGATAATGTAAAAAGAAAATATGGTAAAATATTTGATTCTAATGATGAAATAAAACTTTCACCGCGCAGTCTTGCTTATATTGTTAGTGAACTTCAAAAGTATAGCCTGCTTAAAACAAACATTGATATAAAAGGAAAGGCTTATGAGGAAATTGTAGGTTCCAATTTGCGTGGTGATAGAGGAGAATTTTTTACACCGAGAAATGTAATGAAAATGGTTGTTGAAATGATTAATCCTCAAATTGAAGAAAAGGTTCTTGACAGTTCGTGCGGTACGGGAGGATTTTTAGTAACCGCAATGACACATGTAATGAAAAAAGTTGAAGATGATTTTTCAAAACAATTAGAGTTAGAAAGAAAAGATTGGGATAACAATTATGAAAAGGCTTTTAACGACAGAATCTCTGAATTGGCTTCCCAAGACTATTTTGGATTTGATATTAACCCCGATCTTGTTAAAGCTACCAAAATGAATATGGTTATGAACAATGACGGAAGCGGAAACATTCTTCAAACAAATTCACTCTTGCCACCTCATGAATGGACGGATGAATTCAGAACAAAGTTGGCAGAAGCACTTGGTGTATCAAAAACAGACATAAGAAATTATTCCACCCTCGAATTCTTTGACGTAATCGTAACGAATCCTCCGTTTGGAAGCAAGATTCCGGTTAAAGATAAAAACGTACTTGAACAATTTGAATTAGCACATATTTGGGAAAACAATAAAGCTACAGGAACATGGACAATGACAGATAGACTGCAATCGTCAGTTCCACCCGAAATCCTCTTTATTGAGCGTTGTACACAGTTCCTTGTTCCAGGCGGAAGAATGGGTATTGTTTTACCTGATTCAATTCTTGGTTCACCCGGTTTGGGATATATCAGGGAGTGGTTAATTAAGAATCACCGTATTGTTGCAAGCATTGACCTTCATGCCGATACTTTCCAGCCTCGTAACGGCACGCAAACTTCTGTATTATTCCTTGAAAAGAAAACACAAGAACAAAAAGACGCAGAAGAAAAAAGCGGCAAAATGGCTGACTATAACATTTTTATGGCTATGGTTGAAAAAGTCGGTCACGATAAGCGTGGAAACCCTGTTTTCAAAAGAGATGCCGAGGGTAACGAAATTCTTGTACCAGATACAAACAGTGTACTTGTATTAGGTGAAACAAGCGAAGGTGACAGAACCGTATCGCAGCAACAAAAGAAAAAGGTTGAGGACGACCAGACATATAATGTTCCTTCAATCTTTAACGAATGGAAGGTGCAGGAGGGATTATCATGGTAAACTCTACTCTTGCGGTTAAGAATCAACCTGATGAATCACTAAAAGTTGTTGTTAATGAAGCACCGTTAAAATGGTGTTCTGTTTCTCTGTCTGATGTTGTAAATAGAGGAAAACGACTGGAAGCAAGTGTTTTTGATGTTGAGGCAAAGCAGGCACTTTTGGCTGTATCAAAATGCAAGTATCCAACATCAAAACTAATTAGTAAAGAAGGTCCGGTAATAAAAGCTCATTATGGAGCAAGATTAAAAAGACGTTATGTTTTGAAAAGCACACCTGGTTCTATAGGATTTATAGGCAGCTCAGAAATGTTGGATATTTATCCACAGCCGATAAAGTTCATGGTAAGTGATGAAACCACAAATGCTTTGAAAGTTAAAAATGGAACTGTTTTGATATCAAGATCAGGTACAATCGGTAACATAACCTTCGTTAATAAGACATTGGAAAAAATGTTTGTAAGCGAGCACGCAATGAGATTGGAATGCGGTGAAACCCCAGGATATGTTTACACATATCTTAAATCCAGAACAGGCAAAGCAATTGTTTGTTCAAACATATATGGCGCTGTTGTTCAACAAATCGAGCCAGAGCATCTCGCCACTGTTCCAATTCCTGATGCACCGGACGACATTAAGAAAAGAATTAATGATTTAATTGTTAAATCTTATGACCTAAGGGATGAGTCAAACGATTTGATTGATGAAGCAACCGCTTTATTGATTGAAGAATTAAAACTTCCGAATATTGAAGATTTTGAAGTTGATGATTATAAAATGGATGCACCGATTGAAACCTTCAGCGTAAAATTAAGCAATATGGCTGGACGTGCAGACGCATCCTATCATTTGCCAATTGTTGATGCAATAGTTGATCATATGAAAGAATATGCGGAAGAAGTAACCACAATAGGTGATAATCGTATCAGTTCTGATGTGATATTGCCCGGTAGATTCAAGAGGATCTATGTTGAAGAAGGATATGGACGTGTTTTCATTGGCGGAAAGCAATTATGGGAACTAGATCCTTCTAACAAAAAGTATTTATCTCTTGTTCATCATGGAGAACGGATATCAAAACAATTAGAACTTCATGAAAATATGACTCTTATTACATGTAGCGGTACAATAGGAAAAGTTGCATTGGTAGGACGACACTGGGAAAACTGGACCGCAAATCAGCATATTATTAGAGTTGTTCCTGCAAATACAGGCATTGCTGGATATGTTAATATCTTTTTAGCTTCGGATTACGGACATCAATTAATAACCCGCTTTACCTACGGCTCTGTAGTTGATGAAATTGATGACAATCATGTTCGTCAAATACCTATTCCTTTACTAAAGAACAAAGATGTCCAAAAGCAGATAAACGAGCTTGCATTATCAGCAAATGAGAAAAGATATAAAGCATATTGTTTGGAGCAAGAAGCCCTTCGCATTATGGATGAAGAAGTGATTTTTGCAAAGTGAGGTGCAAAATTTGTCAAATTATAAAGATTGGATAGATGCAATTGAAATAAAAGTTGATTACTTTTCTGCATTTATGAAAGCGTGGATTGCGTTTAATGCGTGGTACAATAGTGAAATAAACGGCAGAACGGACAAAGAACGAATTGATTTTATTGCTTATCGTACAAATCGCTTTAAAAATTATGTTATCAATTTACTAAACGCAGATAACTCAGAGGCGAAAAGGTTTCGCGACAACATTGCAAATCTACATGAGGCACTATTAAATGCGCCAATTACAACGCAAGAATATGTAGGTGTGCAGCAATCAATTTCCTTTTCTGAAGTAGCAATAAAAAACACAAATGCAAACAGTAAGAAAGAATACTATTCCTATCGTTTCGCGTGCATACGTTCTAACGGAAAAATCACTACTACCGTTTGTAAAAAATCAAACGGACAAGAAATGTTTTCATTTGAACAAGATGAATATGACGTTGACACATTAAAAGCACAATCCACTTTTCAAGCATTGACACAAACGCAGCAAGGAAAATGTCTTGAATGTTATAATGAACTGAAACCATACATAACAGAATCTGTTTTATCCACAAATCCCGATCAATCAATGATGATGGGAACATACAGTTTTGTTAACGATATTGATTCCATAAGCAAGGCAATTGTAATTATTCTTTATATGCTTCGTTGTTGTCTCACTCACGGTGATATAACTCCAGATGAATCCACAAACAAAGTATATCAGTATGCATATGAAGTGCTTAAAACACCGTTAAAGAAATTAAAGTAACGATATATAAAGAGCATAAAAGTTCTTTATTAATCTGGTCGTTCAAGTCATAGGATTTTGTAATGATAATAGTATTGATTACCATATTAAAACCGGCACAATGATCAATTTTGAAGAACCTTGATTCTCTTACTTTAAAGTGTTGAATTCATCGTTAATATGTGTTATATTAATGGCAACAATATGGCAACAGAAAATTTTGCAGCCTATGTGTTTAGGATAATGCAAATAATCAGGATAACTGAAGCAACAAAACCCTTACTAAAATGTTAAGGTTTTAAGTTTCAGAGTAGAGTGGGAATAATCGCCGAGCGCTGCCTGCGGCAGATGAAGCGAGAGCGATTATTTGTGTAAAACAAGGAGTGTTGCGAAGCGCTCCAAGCGAGCAAGACGACTATGTTTTTCGTGGGAGAAATCAACTAACACTGCTATTGAACAGGAACAATTAACTTTCAGCAGCAATAATTAACCAAAGGAGAAAGAATATGAGTTATAAAAAAGTTGTAATCGCCGGAGGCGGCGTTTTAGGAAGCCAGATCGCTTTACAGTCGGCATACTGGGGCTTTGATACCACAATTTGGCTTCGAAGCGAGAGCAGTATCGGAAGAACGCAGCCGAAGCTTGACCAGTTCAGAGATACAATTGCCGAAGAAATCGACAAGATGGCGCAAGACCCTTCTTTCGTATGCAGAGGTCTTATTGACGAAGGAAAATTCGACAAGGACGAATGCCTTAAGAAAATAAATGACGCTCACGATAATATCAAGCTCGAGCTTGATATGGCAAAGGCAGTCAAGGACGCCGATATCGTCATTGAGTCAATGGCGGAGGAAGTAAACGCTAAAAAAGAGTTTTACGAAAAGCTCGCTCCTTATCTTGAAGAAAAAACTGTTCTTGTAACGAATTCTTCAACTCTTCTTCCCTCAACCTTTGCAAAATATACAGGCAGACCCGAAAAATTCCTTTCGCTTCATTTTGCAAACTACATCTGGAGAAACAATGTCGCAGAGGTAATGGTTCAGGACAAGACCGATAATCGCTATTTTGAAGAGGTTAAGCAATTTGCGTCTGAAATTCATATGATTCCGCTTCCCGTAAACAAGGAGAAAAACGGCTATCTTTTAAACAGTATGTTGGTTCCGTTCCTTTTAAGCGGTCTTGACCTTGTTGCTAACGGCGTTTCCGACCCCGTTAGCGTTGACACCGCCTGGAAGACTGGCACGGGCGCTCCGAGAGGACCTTTTGAAATCTTTGACGTTGTAGGTTTAATTACCGCAAAGAATATTGTTGAGCAGTATCAGAAGGTGCCGGGTCTTATAAATCCCCTGCTTAAAAAGATGATGCTGCCTTACAATTTCAAAGGTATGTTAAAGATTCTTGACGAATACATAGACGCAGGCAAGCTCGGCAGATCGACCGGAGAAGGCTTCTATAAGTATTAAAGTTAAAAATCGATAAACAATACAATTTTTATTGACAACAGTAATTCTTTGTGCTAAAATACTTTGCAATTACATCACAAATGCTTTGAAGGAACTAATTGTTATTTAAGATTCGGCAAAGAGAGCCGTCGGTCGGTGTAAGACGGTGTGAAAGAATAACAAGTCTCATTCCGGAGCAGAATCGCCCAAAAAAAGTAAGCGATTACGGCTTGCCCCGTTACCATGGCAGGAGGTTTGTTTGAACCTCGCAGAGTGGGTTTTGTTTTCAGAACCAAACAGGGTGGTACCACGGTATTTCCGTCCCTGAGGCATTTCGCCTCGGGGACTTTTTATTTAATAATTTTACTTTTAAGGAAGGAAGTAACACTTATGAAAAACATCGGAATTGCAGACACGACTCTTTGCCGTGAAAACAACAGCTTCTCCTTTAAGGAGAAAATCGAAATTGCGCGTCAGCTCGAAAAGCTCGGGGTTGACGTTATTGAGCTGCCTGAAATCGAAAACAGCAAAACCGATGTGCTATTGGCGCGCACTGTATCTTCCTTTGTAAAAAACAGTGTTCTTTCCGTTGCGGCAGGCAAGACGGATGAAAGCATTTCACTCGCCGCCGAGGCTCTTTCAAACGCATCAAATGCAACAATAAGAATTGAATTGCCCGTTTCACCCGTGGGAATGGAATATACATGTCACAAAAAGGCTCCGAAGATGCTTGAGTGGATTTCTCACGCAGTTTCCGAAGCTAAAAAATATGTTTCATCCGTTGAATTCTGCGCCCTCGACGCAACAAGAGCGGAAGCCGATTTCCTTTATTCGGCAATTGAAAACGCCTTAAATGCTGGCGCAGGTATAATCACCCTTTGCGACAGCGCAGGCTCAATGCTTCCGGATGACTTTGCGGCATTTGTCGGTAAAATAAGCGAAAAAACTAATGCGAAGCTCTATGTCGGCTGCACAAACAAAAACGGACTTGCGGAGGCTGAAAGCGTGCTTGCCGTAAGGAACGGCGCTTCGGGCGTAAAGACCGCTGTCGGCGGTGAAACAGCCTCGCTTGAAACCTTTGCAACAATTATTAAAAACTGCGGCGAAAGCTATTCGTTAAAAACAAACGTAAGCTACACAGAGCTTAACAGAATTGTTAAGCAGATTAACCGCATTACGGACAGCTCAAAAAATGACAAGGCAGTTGTAAATGTTGAAGAAAGCATTAAGGCGATAAGACTTGACAAAAACGACTCCCAGCAGGCGGTTATTTCCGAGGTCAAAAAGCTCGGCTACGACCTTTCCGAGGAGGACTGCGCAAAGGTATACGAGGAGTTTTTGAGAGTTGCTTCAAAAAAGAACGTCGGCGCAAAGGAGCTTGACGCAATAGTTGCTTCAGCGGCGCTTCAGGTTCCTGCAACCTACAAGCTCAAAAGCTACGTCATAAATAACGGTAATATCATCACCGCAAGCGCTAATATCACTCTTGAAAAGGACGGAAAAACGCTTGAGGGAATTGAAATCGGCGACGGTCCCATCGACGCTTCATTCATCGCAATTGATAAAATTATCGGCTGCCGCTATGAGCTTGACGATTTTCAGATTCAGGCGGTTACCGAGGGCACTGAAGCTATGGGCTCGGCGGTTGTAAAGCTTCGTGCAAACGGCAAGGTCTATTCGGGCAACGGTATTTCAACCGATATTATCGGCGCGTCCATTCGCGCATATCTTAACGCAATAAACAAAATCGTTTATGAGGAGGCGTAAAAATGAATCTTTCATTCTCCACAAAGGGTTGGCATGACAGCTCGTTTGAGGATTTCTGCCTTGTGGCTGAGGATCTCGGCTTCAAGGGAATTGAACTGCACAATATTCACAACCGCCTCTTTACGGATAAGAACGGCGCATTTCACGATTACACCGCGGCGGCAACTCTTCGCAAGCTTTTTGAAAAGAAGCTTCAGTTGACGTGCATTGACACGATTTGTGACCTTTCTGATATAAAAAACGAAGAAGCTACTCTTGAAGAAATTGAAAAGTGCATTGAAATTGCAAAGAATCTTCATATTCCCTATGTACGCCTTCGCGCTGAAGCCGAAGAAAGAACGGACGAGGCGTTTTCGTTCGTTTCCCGTGTTCTTGAAAAGGCGGTAAAAATTGCCGAAGGCAACGGCGTTGTACTGCTTCTTGAAACTAAAGGCATGTTTGCCGACACGGCAGTTTTGCGCGACATACTTGAAAATTTTGCAAGCGATTTTCTTGCGGCCCTCTGGAACGTGAGCGAGGCTTATAAACAGGTCGGCGAAGAGCCGAAGGATATTATCAAAAACCTCGGCGCATATGTAAAACACGTCCACATAAGCGATGTGAGAAAAACCGAAAGCGGCTTTGAATACTGCCTTATAGGCGAGGGCGAGCTGCCTATGAACGAGGTTATGAAGGCGCTTCGTTCGGTAAATTTTGACGGCTTTGTTTCTCTTGTCTGGGACCCGCAGTGGTTCCCCGAAATTGACGATATGGAAATTATCTTCTCCCACTTTGTCAACTTTATGAAACAGTTCGGCGACACGTCAAAAAATGAAAAAACCCTTTATTACAATAACGCTCATACGGGCAAATTTGTCTGGAAAAAGGACTTGCTTATTGAAAAGACCTTTTCCGAGGTGCTTGACAGAATGGTTGAGGATTTCCCCGACCAGTACGCCTTTAAATACACCACTCTTGACTACACAAGGACCTATTCGCAGTTCCGCGATGACGTCGACGAATTCGCAAGAGTTCTTCTTGCCATGGGCGTAAAACAGGGCTCTCATGTCGCAATATGGGCATCAAATGTTCCCCAGTGGTTTATTACCTTCTGGGCGACTGTAAAGCTCGGCGCGGTTCTTGTAACCGTCAACACTGCTTACAAGATTCACGAGGTTGAATATCTTTTAAAGCAGTCCGACACCCACACCCTTGTCATTACCGAGGGCGCAAAGGACACGAAATACGGCGAAATAATTGCACAGCTTTGTCCAGAGCTTGAAAGCACAAGGCCCGGCTCTCCCCTGCACAGCAAGAAACTTCCGTTTTTAAGAAATGTCATCACGGTCGGTTTCAGGCAGAAGGGCTGCCTTGAATGGAACGAGGCGCTCGAAAGAGCAAGTGAAGTCAATAAGGAAGAGGTATACAGAATCGCCTCTCTCGTAAAGCCCGACGATGTTTGCAATATGCAGTACACCTCAGGCACAACGGGTTTCCCAAAAGGCGTAATGCTGACGCACTACAACATAGTCAATAACGGCAAATGTATCGGCGACAGAATGGACCTGTCCACCGCGGACAGAATGATGATTCAGGTGCCTATGTTCCACTGCTTCGGAATGGTGCTTGCCATGACCTCAACAATGACTCACGGCGGAACGCTTCTGCCCATGCCGTACTTTTCACCGAAACCGTCGCTTGCGTGCATTCACAACGAGCATATCACGGCTTTCCACGGCGTCCCGACAATGTTTATTGCAATGCTTGAGCACCCCGATTTCCCGAAAACCGATTTTTCATATATGAGAACCGGCATTATGGCAGGAAGTCCCTGCCCGATTTCGGCGATGAAGGACGTTGTCGAAAAAATGAATATGCGTGAAATTACAATAGTTTACGGTCAGACCGAGGCTTCCCCGGGCTGCACAATGAGCTCTACGGACGATTCGTTAGAGGTCCGTGTTTCAACAGTCGGCAGGGCAATGCCCGAAATCGAATGTAAAATCGTTGACCCCGAAACGGGCGAAGACTGCCCCGACGAGGTTACGGGTGAATTTGTTGCGCGCGGCTATAACATTATGAAGGGATATTACAAAATGCCCGAGGCAACCGCCGCCGCAATTGACAAGGACGGCTGGCTTCACACGGGCGACCTTGCGTGCAGAACCAAAGAAGGTAACTATAAAATCACAGGTCGTCTTAAGGATATGATTATACGCGGCGGCGAGAACATTTACCCGAAGGAAATTGAGGAATTTATTTACACAAATCCCAAGGTCAGCGATGTTCAGGTTATCGGCGTTCCCGACGAGCAGTACGGTGAGGAAATTATGGCTTGCGTAATCCTCAAAGAGGGCGAAACCATGACCGAACAGGAAATGAAGGACTTTGTCGCAAAAAGCATGGCGCGTCATAAGGTTCCGAGATATGTTGATTTCGTTAAGGAATTCCCGATGAACGCAGCCGGCAAGATTCTTAAGTATCAGATGCGCAAGGACGCAGTCGAAAAATTAGGCTTGCAGAAAGCGGATAGCGTGGTGACGGCGTAATGGTTGAAAATAAGTTCAATGTAATAGACGCTCACTGCCACGTTTATCCCGATAAAATTGCCCAAAAGGCTGCTGGCGCTACCGACCGTTTTTATAATGTTCACGGCTTTGGCGACGGCACGGTTTCAATGCTGATGTGCGAGGGCAAAAAGGCAGGAATTGACCGTTTTATTGTTCAGTCAGTTGCGACCACTCCGAAACAGGTTTCGTCCATAAACCGATTTATTGCTTCCGAAGTCGAAAAGAGCGAGGGCGTTTTAATCGGTCTTGGCACGCTTCATCCGGACAGTGAGGATATGGCGCGAGATGTTGAAGAAATTATTTCTTTAGGTCTTCACGGAGTAAAGCTTCATCCCGATATTCAGGGCTTTAAAATTGACGATTACCGCTGTCTGAAAATCTATGAGCTTTGTGAAAAGCATCATTTACCGATACTAATGCACACTGGCGACAGCCGTTATGACAACTCAAACCCGAACAGGCTCATACCCATACTTGAAATATACACCGATTTAATTATTATCGGCGCGCATTTCGGCGGTTGGTCCATCTGGGAGGAGGCGTCGAAGCTTCTTAACGGCATACCGAATTTATATGTCGACTGTTCGTCAAGCTTTGCATGGCTGCCCGATGACGAAGTGGTAAAAGAAATAATTGCCCGTTACGGAACGGACAGGGTGCTTTTCGGCACGGATTACCCGATGTGGTCGCCGAAAACGGAAATTGACAGATTTCTGTCCCTTGATTTATCGGACGACGACAAGAAAAAAATCCTCTCCGAAAACGCGATAAAAGTATTTAATATCAAATAAACAAATCCCCGAACAGCTTGTTCGGGGATTTTCATATTATTCCATATTTTTAAGCTTTTCTTTAAATCTTTCAAGCTTTCTTTTTTCAAGATACCAGTAGAATGTCCGCACGGGCGGACAAACGCCCATAAGCACCTTTGAAACGGCAAAAAGAAAGCACGGTGACACTGTCTTTTTACCCTTTTCAATACCTTTTACCATTTTCCTTGCAACAATGTCGGGTTGCTGAACGGGAAACGGCTTTTCAAATTCAACGGAGTTAGCAACCTTGAAGAAATTTGTATTTGTCGCAACGGGATAAAGGCAGGTAAGCGTCACATTTTTCGGCATTTCAAGTCTTATGCCCTGCTGGAAGCCGTGAAGCGCAAACTTCGTTGCGCTGTAGACCGCAAAGCCCGGCATTGCCATCTGACCTATTGCGCTGACGGTAAAAGCGAGCTTGCCGTCCCTGCCGTCAAGATGCTCAAGGTATTTCGAATATGTATAGATGGGCGAAAGCGTGTTCGTATCAAACATAACCTTTACCCTGTCCCAGTCCGTATAGTTAAACTCCTCATAATACGGAAAGCCTGCGTTGCAATAGAAAATATCAATTTTCTCTCCGCCGAAAACCTCATTCGCCTTTTCAAAAATCTTATCGACAGCTTCCTTTGAACCGACGTCCGCATTAAAGGCTACTACGTTATCCGAGAAATCCTTAAGCTTTTCTTCTGCCGTACGGGCAACCGCGAGTATCTTATTCCCCTCGCCGTTTTTGAGAATTTTGAGCGTTTCGAGCCCTATGCCGCTGGACGCGCCTGTAAGGACGATATTCTTATTTGTAATCATATAAAACCGCCCCTTATTTAAGACTTACCGTTGCGTCGTTATCCGACCAGCCCTTATTATTGCCTATGGTATTTAAAAGCATATCCGAAAGGTCCGGTGTAATACCGTCCTTTGTAAGCTTTTTCTCAACCTTTCTTATAACAGGGCCGAAGCGTTTAAGCACACGGGATACCGCGTCGTAAACAGGCGTGCCCTCTGTATACGGTTGGTCGCCGGTAAAAACATCTCTTGCAAGGTCTCCTATAAGGGACGAAAACTTCTTTTCTTTCAGGCTCTTATCAACCTTTATTAAAAGCATTCTTCCGAGCTGACCGACGGTTTTATTATTGACAAGGTTTTTCGCAAAATTTTTACCCATTTTTGCAATTCCGCTTCCGCCGTTCAACGCCCTGTTCACACGGTTGACCGACGACTCCTCGGCGCGCATATCGAAAAATCTTTGAGTTGAAATGCCGTTCGTGTTCTCCCTGAATTCGGGAACGGAGAGCGTTTCAACTTTTACCGTTTCTTCATTTTCAAGAGTAATTTTTCTGTATTTTGCAGGACTTCCGACAAGGCAGGAGGTGCATATATCAACAAACTTATTCCCCTTTTCGGAATAGAATTCGTTAATTGACTGAATATGCATATGTCCCGTCAGCGCAAGATTAACACCATTGTCTGCAAGGAAGGAAGCCACCTGACGCCAGTTCCTGACATGAGCGTCGTTTATCAAATCAAAAACGGGAACAGACGGAATAATCGGGTAATGACAAATGGCAAAAATAAAGCAGTTATCAGCCTTTGCCTTATCTATCTGTTCCTTTTCCCAGTCCTGTAAGCGGGAGTCAATTTGACCCTTCAGGTCACCCGTGCTGTCGCAGTTAAAGGCGAGCATTCTCACGCCCTCGCTCACCTCGACAACGTAGGAGAGAGTCTGTCTGTCAATGCTCAACGCCTGACTGTAGCCGAAATCGTGATAAAGCTCAAAAAGCTCGTCAAGCGTAGTTCCCTCAACGGGAACAAAGTCTTTGCCGTTATACCCTCTCGGGTGGTCGTTATAATCGTGACCGGCAGTGATGACAAAAACCTTTTTGCCCTCGTCCTTCAGCTTTTGAAGCTCCTTTACAAAGGACTTGTGGCTTTCCTTTTCGCCGTCCTTTGAAAGGTCGCCGGGAATAATTACAGTGTCAATTTCACTGTCCTCGGCTATTTTCTTAAAGGTCGCCTTGACTATTTCACTGCTTTCTCTAAGGCAGTACATTTCGTTTTTCATGTAGTCCTCATACGCTTCACCCGAGCAGCCGAGACTCGGCTCGAAATAATGCGTATCCGTAACCAGATAAAACTTAAACGGTTTCATATTATTCCCCTTTCAGTTCTTTGATCATTTCTTCAATATCAGCCGGTTTAATTCGCTTTGAGCAGATATACGTCTTATATTTTCCGTCAGAAGTCTTTTCGTCGGGGCTGAATTTTCCGTAAGTTGAGGTTACAATTGTTCCGTCGGGAAGCACGACGTTTCCGCAGTAACCCGTATCTGCATTCGCAATATACTCCGGCGCGGTCTGGTCGTCATTATAAATATGGGCAAGCTTTATGCGGCAAATGCCTTCGCTGCCCTGCCTTAAATCCTCAAACGAGCCGACCCAGGCTACCCAGCCCTCGCTGACCCAGTCTTTGCCGCTGCCTGCAATTGCGTTTTTACCGCGGTTAATTGAGCGGAAGGTAATAAACAGCTTCGTTCCGACCCATTCCGCCTTATGCCTCTCTCCGTTTAACGCGGAGGGAACCTCCCTCGGTTCGGACCACGTCACGCCCTCATCGGTTGAAAAGGATACAAGAGAATTCATTTTTTTCGAATTACTTCTCGCAAGCAGAGCGAGCGTTCCGCCGTTGCCCCTTACGCTTCTTATGACCTCAACCTCGCACATCTTTGCCTTTTTTTCTATTTTTCTGTACTGTGAAAAATATTTTTCGGGCTTGCTCCACTGCATATTTCCGTTTTCGTCAAAGGTGAGAATAGTCTTATAATTATAGAAATCGGAGTCGTGGAAAAGTCCCATCCATTTGTCAACGAATTCGCCGTTCTCCTTAAGCTGGGTAAGGCTCGACATAGCAACTATCGGCACAACGGAATACTCGGATTTTTTATCATAAAAAAGTTCAAATTCACTCCAGGTCTTTCCCTCGTCCGTTGAAAGAGAGCAGTTAAAGCCGCCCGGAGTACTCATTCCGGGCCATTTCGGATTTGCGGAAATGAGTATTAGCTTATCGGGCGTTTTACCGTCGGTAAAGGTAAGGCGGTAAACGGTTGGCGTTTCAAGTGAATCTTCCCAGCTTTTCGGCGTGTTTTCAAGGGATTTGTCCCACGTTTTTCCGCCGTCGGAGCTTATTTTTGTCCTTATCGCGCCCTTGCCGTGTCCCTCGGGATAAAAGGTAAGAATATCGCCGTTTTTCAGAAGAACGCTGTCGGGATGAGCAAGATAATCAGCCGTGTCGTCCACCACGGAAAGCTCATAGAGATAGTCGTATTTTTCATCGGTTCCCTGCGGCTTGACGCTAAGGTCGATTTCGGGAACGGTATAATCCTCACACTCTGTCTCGGTCTGCGTTTTTTCCTTTTTTTCGGTTTTGCGCGACGGGTTGTAAACAACATACGCGCTCACAAAGCCGACCGCCGCCGCAAGCACAAGCAAAGCAGCCGCAAGAACGATTTTTTTACCTGTAGACATAACACCGCCTCCGTATATATTTCAGTATATATTTATAGTATCATACCGTAGGTAAAAGTTCAACAAAAAAGAATTTTGAAAAATTTCTTGACAAATCGAGTTTGCGGTGTTAATATGTTAGAAACTTAAGAAAAGGCTGTGACGAAGACGGCTGCGTACTTTGTTTTTTCAGAGATTCGGTGGCAGGTGTGAACCGAAAGCAAAACCGCAAAAGCCCATCCCTTCCGAGCCGGAGGCCCGAAAAGCATTTTTGCTCAGTAGATACCTCCCGTGATTGCTGCGTCAAGGCATAGGAATTGTTGGATTCCGAGAGTGGCGATATTTATCGCAATTTGAGTGGTACCGCGGATGTGATTTTCACACTCGTCTCAAAGATTTGAGACGGGTGTTTTTTTATTTTTAAAGGAGTGTTTTTATGGAGCATTCAACCGAAAAAACCAAATTACTTGAAATTGCAATACGTATTCGTGAAATGCGTGAAATTTCAGGGCTCACGCAAGAGGAAATGGCGCTTGAAACAGAGGTTACCGTTGACGAATACCTCAAATACGAAGCGGGCGAACTGGATTTCCCGTTCACCTTCCTTCACAAGTGCGCGCACGTTTTCAACATCGATATTACAAATATTCTTGAGGGCAAGAGCGCTCACCTTTCGTCCTACACCGTAACGAGAAACGGCGCCGGTCAGGAAACGGCAAAGGAGGACGGAATAGAAATTGTCAACCTTGCGCCGAAATTCCGCAAAAAGATGAGCGAGCCGCACTGGGTTAAGTACGAATATGACGAGGCTCTTCAGAATAAGCCGATTCATCAGACAACCCATTCCGGACAGGAATTCGACTATGTTCTCAAAGGCCATCTGAAGGTACAGATAGGTTCGAATGTTGAAGTCCTTCACGAGGGCGACAGCATTTACTACAACAGCTCCACACCTCACGGTATGATAGCCGTTGACGGCGAGGACTGCCTTTTCCTTGCGGTTGTCATTCCCGGCGTTGAGGAAAAGGAAGAGGTTGTAAGAGATACCCTTATCCCGACAAGAGCCTCAAATAAAAAGCATGAAATTGAAAACTTTGTTTCGTGCGTTGAAAGCGAAACGGGACTTCTTGAAAAGATAGAGTTCAACAATGAGGATAAATTCAATTTCGCCTTTGACATTGTTGATAAAGTTGCCAAAAGAGAGCCTGAAAAGCTCGCAATGCTCCATATTTCAAAGGATAAAACCGAAAGACGCTTCACCTTTAACGATATGAAGCGCGCTTCAAACCAGACGGCAAATTATTTTAAATCCCTCGGCATTAAAAAGGGCGACAGAGTAATGCTCGTGCTTAAAAGACATTACCAGTTCTGGTTCTCAATGCTCGCTCTTCACAAGCTCGGCGCAGTGGCTATCCCTGCGACAAATCAGCTTCAGCAGCACGATTTCGAATACCGCTTCAAGGTCGGCGAGGTCAGCGCAATTGTCTGCACTGCGGACGGCGACGTTGCCAGACAGGTCGAGCTTGCCGAAAAGAACAGTCCTACTCTTAAAACAAAAATCATCGTAAACGGTGAAAGAGACGGCTGGCATGATTTCAACAGCGAATACTCGCTTTTCAGCGCGCATTTTTACCGCACGGACGACACACCCTGCGGAAACGACCCGATGGTTATGTTCTTCACCTCCGGCACAACGGGTTATCCGAAGCTTGCAATGCACTCGTACAAATACGCTTTGGGTCACTATATCACTGCCAAATACTGGCACGGAGTAAGCGACGACGGACTGCATTTCACAATTTCCGAAACCGGCTGGGGCAAGGCGCTCTGGGGTAAGCTCTACGGTCAGTGGCTGTGCGAGGGCGCAGTATTTACATACGATTTTGACCGCTTTGACGCGGCGGACATTCTTCCGATGTTCAAAAAGTACAATATCACAACCTTCTGCGCTCCCCCGACAATGCTTCGTATGATGATAAAACAGGATATTTCGCAGTACGATTTGTCTTCGGTACGTCATATGACAACCGCAGGCGAGGCGCTTAATCCCGAGGTTTACCGCCAGTTTGAAAAGGCTACGGGACTCCAGATAATGGAGGGCTTCGGTCAGACGGAAACGACTCTTTCCGTAGGAAATCTTATCGGCGGCACTCACAAGGTCGGCTCAATGGGCAAGCCCTCACCGCTTTATGATATTGACATTCTTGACGAAAACGGCAACTCCGTTCCCGTCGGCGAAACCGGTGAAATTGTCATCAGGACGGGTGAAAAGGTTCCGTGCGGACTGTTCCTCGGTTATTACGGAGATGAAGAGTCAACCAAAAAGGTCTGGCACGACGGATACTACCATACCGGCGACACAGCTTGGCGCGATGAGGACGGCTTCCTCTGGTACGTCGGCAGGGTTGACGACGTTATCAAGTCCTCGGGTTACCGCATAGGACCGTTTGAAATCGAAAGCGTTATTATGGAGCTTCCGTATGTTCTCGAATGCGGCGTTTCGGCAGTTCCCGACGACGTAAGAGGTCAGGTTGTCAAGGCAAGCATTGTCCTTGTCAAGGGCACCGAAGGCACGGAGGAGCTCAAAAAGGAAATCCAGAATTACGTCAAGAGCCACACCGCACCCTACAAATATCCGCGAATTGTTGTATTCCGCGAGGATTTGCCGAAAACCATCAGCGGTAAAATCCAGAGAAATCAGCTTTAATGCGTTAGCAAAATAATTTAATAAACCAATTGACAAATAGAAAAAGTTGATTTATAATACCTTAAAATAAATAAAGAAAACATTTAAAGGCGTTGAAGAAGAGTGTGAAAACGCGCTTTCGCACAGAGAGATAACGGTTGGTGAAAGTTATCGGTTAAGCGGTTTTTATCTGTAGCTTCCGAGCCGGGAGGAAGAACGGCGTTTGCTTATTAGACCCTCCCCGTGACTGCTGCGTTAATGCATACGGCTTGTCAGAGCCTGAGTGGCGAATTTTTTGCAATTTGAGTGGTACCGCGGGTATTAAATTTTGTTTTTAAGCTCGTCTCAAAGTAATCAACTTTGGGACGGGCAATTTTTATTGGTGCCTCTCATAATAAGGAGTGTTAAAAGATGGAATACACCGGTCTTGACTTTAAAATCAAAGAGATGGCGGCGCGAATCAGGGAGCTTCGTGAAATCACGCATTTTTCTGCCGAAGAAATGGCAAATAAAACAGACGTGAGCGTTAATGAGTACCTTGCGTGCGAAAACGGCGAAAGCGATTTGAGCTTTGCGTTTATTTACCGCTGCGCCCTCGCCTTCGGCGTTGACGTAACCGATATTATTGAGGGCGTAAGCCCCACGCTTTCCTCAATGGTCATCACCCGTAAAAACGAGGGACAGAAAATCGAGCAGGCGCACGGAATGGTCTACTATTCCCTGGCACCGAATTTCAGAAACCGTATTTCCGAACCGCTCTTTGTCAACTGCGCTTATAATCCCGAAGCTGAAAAAAAGGACATTGAGCTTACCACCCACGAGGGTCAGGAAATGGATATCGTCATTTCGGGTCAGCTTCTTATTCAGGTCGGTTCTCATAAAGAGGTGCTTAATCCCGGCGACACCGCTTACTACGACAGCGGTACGCCCCACGGAATGATTGCCGTAGGCGGTAAGGACTGCCAGTTTTACGCAATCGTCCTTAATCCTGCCGGAGAATCAATAAACAAAATTGTCCACAAGGACGCAGATATCGTCATTAAGACAACAGAGGACAAAAAATCAAGAATTTATAAAAAGTATATTGACGTCACAAAGGACGAAAACGGCACTCCGACAAAAATCACGTTCAAGAATACGGAGAATTTCAATTTCGCCTTTGATATAATGGATGAAATCGCAAAGAAAGACCCCGACAAGCTTGCGATGCTCCACATTTCAAAAGATAAGACGGAAAGGCGTTTTTCGTTTGAGGATATTCGCCGTATGTCAAATCAGTGCGCAAACTATTTCAAGTCGCTCGGGATCAAGAAGGGCGACAGAGTTGTTCTTGTCCTTAAACGTCACTACCAGTTCTGGATAGCAATGCTCGGCCTTATCAAGCTCGGCGCAATAGGAATCCCTGCTGTAGCGCAGCTTCAGTCGCATGATTTCGAATACCGTTTCCGCTCCTCGGGCGCTATCGCAGTGCTTTCGACCGCGGACGGAGACACGGCTCATCAAATCGATATCGCTTCCTCCGCCTGCCCTGCCCTTCAGACAAAAATAATTGTCAACGGCACCCGTGACGGCTGGAGAAGCTTTGATGAGGAATATCCGCTTTACAGCAACGAATTTGAGAGGACAGCCGATTCAACCGGCGGCGACGACCTTATGCTTATGTACTTTACGTCGGGCACGTCGGGCTATCCGAAAATCGCAACTCATAACTGCAAATATCCTTTAGGTCATTTCCATACCGCAAAATACTGGCACTGCGTTGACCCCGACGGGCTTCACTTTACCATATCCGACACGGGCTGGGCAAAGGCTGCCTGGGGTAAATTCTATGGCCAGTGGATGTGCGAGGCGGCGCTGTTTGTTTACGACTTTGACCGCTTTGACGCAGAGGACATTTTACCGATGTTTGCAAAATATCACATCACCACCTTCTGCGCGCCTCCGACAATGCTGCGTATGATGATAAAACAGGATATTTCAAAATACGATTTTTCATCGGTAAAGCATATGACGACCGCTGGCGAAGCGCTTAATCCCGAGGTTTACCGCCAGTTTGAAAAGGCAACGGGGCTTCAGATTCTTGAAGGCTTCGGTCAGACCGAGGGCACAATGCTCATAGGCAATATGAGAGGCGCAAAGCACCGTATCGGCTCAATGGGTAAGCCTGCTCCGATTTATAAAATCGAGCTTCTTGACAAGGACGGAAATCAGGTTCCCGTCGGCGAAACGGGCGAGATATGCGTAAACGTCAAGGACGGCGCTCCGAACGGACTGTTCGTTGGCTATTACGGCGATAAGGAAAAGACCGAAGAGGTCTGGCACGACGGCTATTACCATACGGGCGACGCGGCGTGGATGGACGAGGACGGCTTCTTCTGGTACGTCGGCAGAGTCGATGACGTTATCAAGTCCTCGGGTTACCGCATAGGACCGTTTGAAATTGAGAGCGTTATTATGGAGCTTCCGTACGTTCTTGAGTGCGGCGTTTCGGCTGCTCCGGATGAAGTAAGAGGTCAGGTAGTCAAGGCAAGCATAGTTCTTGTCAAGGGAACCGAGGGTACAGAGGAACTCAAAAAGGAAATCCAGGACTACGTCAAAACTCATACCGCTCCTTATAAGTATCCGAGAATAGTTGTTTTCCGTGACGAGCTTCCCAAGAGCACAAGCGGTAAAATCCAGAGGAATAAATTATAATGAATTACAAAAGACTGACGCTTCTTTGCGGCCATTACGGAAGCGGAAAAACGAATATCGCGGTCAATATGGCGTTTGATATGAAAAAAAGGTTTGATAATGTAACGGTTGCTGACCTTGATATAGTCAACCCGTATTTCAGAACGAAGGACTCGAGCGAGGAATTCAAAAAGGCAGGCATTCGCCTTATCGTTTCTGAATTTGCGAATTCAAATCTCGATATACCCGCTCTTCCCGACGATATGTACGCTCTGACCGATGACAGAACAATGCGCGCCGTAATTGACGTCGGCGGTGATGACAGAGGCGCTCTTGCGCTCGGCAGACTCGCTCCGAAGATAAAGGAAGAAAACGATTACGAAATGCTTATGGTAATAAATAAATTCCGTCCCCTGACCCCCGACGCAAAAAGCACGCTTGAGGTTATGAGGGAAATTGAAGCGGCAGGCGGCATTCGTTTTACGGGACTTATAAATAACTCAAATTTAGGTGACGAAACCACTGCCGAGGACGTTTTAAAGAGCGTTGAATACGCAAATGCGGTTTCCTCACTTTCCCACCTGCCCGTAGTCTTGACTACGGTACGCAAAGAGTTGTATAATACTTTGAACGGGCAAATTGATAACCTGTTCGAAATGGTTTTACAGAAAAAACCGATAGACTGATTTTAATTAGAGGGAGATATAGATATGGCAAAACTTACGTTTAAAACCGACAACTGTAAGGGTTGCGGACTGTGCGTTGACGCCTGTCCGAAAAAGATTTTGCGTTTAGCCGACGACAAAATCAACAAAAAGGGCCATCACCCTGCAGAAATTACCGACCAGGAAGCGTGCATCGGCTGCGCTTGTTGCGCTATGATGTGTCCCGACTGTATTATTAAGGTAGAAAGGTAAGGTGTTTTTATGGCAGATAAAGTATTGATGAAGGGCAATGAGGCAATTGCCGAAGCCGCTATAATTGCAGGCTGCAGACATTACTTCGGCTACCCCATTACACCTCAGACCGAGGTTGCCGCTTATATGGCAAAGAAAATGCCAAAAATCGGCGGAGTATTTCTTCAGGCTGAAAGTGAAATCGCCGCTATCAATATGGTTTACGGCGTTTCCTCGGCAGGCAAAAGAGTTATGACGTCCTCCTCAAGCCCCGGAATTTCACTTAAGGGCGAAGGACTTTCCTATCTTGCAGGAAGCGACCTGCCTGCGCTCGTTGTAAATGTTCAGCGCGGCGGTCCCGGACTCGGCGGCATTCAACCCTCGCAGTCGGATTATTTCCAGGCGACGCGCGGCGGCGGTCACGGCGACTACAGAATGATAGTTCTCGCGCCTGCTTCCGTTCAGGAAATGGCTGAGCTTACCGTAAAGGGCTTTGAGCTTGCGGATACATACAGAATGACATCCATGATTTTAGCCGACGGCACAATGGGTCAGATGATGGAGCCTGTTTCCCTTGACATTGAGGTTAAACCCTCACCCGAAAAGCCGTGGGCTACAACGGGTACAAAGATGGAAAGAGAGCATAACATTGTAAACTCCCTCTCCCTTGTTCCGGAAGAGCTTGAAACGCTCAACTTTGCCCGTTACGAAAGATACAAGGTTATTGAAGAAAAGGAAACTATGTACGAAGAGTATATGGTTGATGACGCCGAAATTGTTATCGCGGCATTCGGCATTGCGGCTCGCGTTTCAAAGAACGCCGTAAATGAAGCAAGGGCTATGGGCATAAAGGCAGGACTTATCCGTCCGATTACGCTTTGGCCGTTCCCGAAGGCACCCTTCAAAAAGGCGGCTAAACACGCAAAGCAATTCATTTCCGTTGAGCTTTCAATGGGTCAGATGATAGAGGACGTTAAGCTCGCTACGGAATGCAAGGTACCCGTTACCCTCTGCAACAGAGCAGGCGGTATGATACCGAGTCCCGAACAGGTTCTTGAAGCTATAAAAGAAGCGGCAAAAGGAGGTAATAAATAATGGCAGTAGTATTTGATAAACCCCATGCACTTATTGACGTGCCGTTACACTATTGCCCCGGCTGTACTCACGGAATTGTTCACCGTCTTGTTGCCGAGGTCATTGACGAACTGGGCATTGAGGGCAGGACAATAGGCATTGCTCCCGTAGGTTGCTCGGTTATGGCTTATAACTATTTTAACTGCGATATGATAGAGGCAGCTCACGGCAGAGCGCCTGCAGTCGCAACCGGTGTTAAGAGGGCTGACCCCGAAAACCACGTTGTTTTCACCTATCAGGGCGACGGCGACCTCGCTTCTATTGGTATGGCTGAAACGGTTCACGCCGCGGCAAGAAACGAAAATATCACAATTATTTTCATAAACAACGCTATTTACGGTATGACTGGCGGTCAGATGGCTCCGACCTCTCTTCCGGGTCAGGTTACGCAGACCTCGCCCTACGGCAGAGACCCGAAGCTTTGCGGCTATCCGATTAAGGTTTGCGAAATGCTTTCCGAGCTTGAAGGACCCGAATACCTTGAAAGAGTTACCGTAAACTCCGTTCCTCATATCCGCGCCGCTAAAAAGGCGATTAAAAAGGCTTTCCAGAATCAGCTTGACAATAAAGGCTTTTCACTTATTGAGGTTGTTTCCTCCTGCCCGACTAACTGGGGTATGACTCCTCAGGCGGCTTTACAGTGGATAGAGGATAAAATGCTTCCCTATTACCCGTTAGGCGTATATAAGGACAGAAGCGCAGATAAGGAGGAAAAGTAAGATGGCTGCTAAAAATTTCTTATTTTCAGGCTTCGGCGGACAGGGCATTCTGTTTGCAGGCAAGTTTCTTGCTTACAAGGGACTTATTGATAATAAGCAGGTAAGCTGGCTGCCGTCCTACGGTCCGGAAATGCGCGGCGGCACGGCTTCGTGTTCGGTAATTATCAGTGACGAGCCTGTCGGTTCTCCTATTGTTTCAAATCCCGATATTCTTATCGCAATGAATCTTCCCTCCTTTGACCGCTACGAAAACGCAGTTAAAAAGGGCGGAATAATCTTTGCTGATTCAACTCTTATTGAGCGTAAGGCAATTCGTGACGACATCACCGTTTATTACATTCCTGCAACAAGGCTTGCGAGTGAAAACGGTATGCCCACGCTTGCAAATATGATTATTATAGGCAAAATTCTCAAGGTTCTTGACGATTTTAATGAAGAAAGTGTTCGCGCGGCGCTCGGAAAGGTCATTTCGGCAAAGCACGCGGATATGCTTGAAGTAAATCTCAAGGCAATGCAGATAGGCGCAGATTACGAATAAGGAGTGATTTATTTTGGAAATCAAATTTGTAAAGGCAGATACTCTTAAGGCAAAGCCCGACCCGTCAACACTCGGCTTCGGGAAAATCTTTTCGGACTATATGTTTATGATGGACTGGAATAAGGAAACCGGCTGGCAGAACGCAAGAATCGTTCCCTTTGAAAACCTCTCCATCCACCCTGCTTCAACCGTTCTTCACTACGGTTCGGCTATTTTTGAGGGACTTAAGGCTTACAGAAGAGCGGACGGAAAGGTTCAGCTTTTCAGACCGATGGAAAACATCCGCAGAATGAACAATTCCGCAGAGCGTCTTTGCCTGCCGCAGATACCCGAAGATATGGCTCTTGAAATTTACACAAAGTTTGTTGACTGTGAAAAGGACTGGACTCCGTCGGCTGAAGGCACATCGCTTTATCTTCGTCCGTTTATGTTCGGTAATGACGAAAGTTTGGGCGTTCACGCAGTTCACAACGCAACATTTATTATCATCGCTTCCCCCGTCGGTTCATATTATAAAGAGGGCATTAACCCCGTTAAGATTATGATAGAGGACGAAGACGTCAGAGCGGTTCGCGGCGGTACGGGTTACGCAAAGTGCGGCGGTAACTACGCGGCTTCAAACAGAGCAGGCGAAAGAGCGGAGCAGAAGGGTTATTCCCAGGTTCTCTGGCTTGACGGCGTTGAGAGAAAGTACATTGAAGAAGTCGGCGCTATGAACGTTATGTTCAAGATTAACGGCGAAATCGTAACTCCGAAGCTTACCGGCTCAATTCTTCCCGGCATTACAAGGAAGAGCTGCATTGAGGTTCTTAAAAGCGAGGGCTACAACGTAAGTGAAAGGCTTTTAAGCCTTGAAGAGCTGACAAAGGCAATGGCTGACGGCACTCTTGAAGAGGCTTGGGGCTGCGGCACTGCGGCAGTTGTTTCACCCATCGGCGAGCTTTGCTACAAGGACCACAAGTACACAATTAACAACGGAGAAATCGGAGAGGTCACACAGCACCTTTACGATACGCTCACAGGTATCCAGTGGGGCAAGACAGAGGATAAGTTCGGCTGGACAGTTGAAATTGGCTGATAAAAAATTGTTATCAAACACAAAAACCGAGCAGTTTTTACTGCTCGGTTTTTTCTATGCCTTCCCCTTGAGGGGAAGCAAAAAATACACCACCCCCGACCGAAAGGGCGTGCGGATAAGGGATTTAACAGATTTTGAAAAGCCCTTTTCCGCTATA
>ERZ842401.1439-NODE-1439-length-34109-cov-11.963147_pt1 | contig 34109 bp, 36 predicted proteins | sample MGYA00521270_ERZ842401 | MGnify/ENA primary metagenome ERZ842401 (study PRJEB31892, sample SAMEA3878208) | bioreactor metagenome | biome: Moose rumen | place: Sweden | collected 2011-10 | study: EMG produced TPA metagenomics assembly of the PRJEB12797 data set...
GCACTGCCTATAAACGCGATTAGTTTTATATTTTCCGTTTCTACCATCTTATTTGTTTCGAATTTTTTGTAAGACATATTCTTTTATATAAATGTAGCTTTCATTTTTAAGCAATAATGAAAAAAATACATATATTGTAAAACCACTAACGACCTGCACTATCAATGTCAAGAAGGGACGAAGGTGAAGGAAATAAATAAAATAAACAATTACACCCATTAATAGTGAAATAATAAAATTTGGAACAACGTCACTAAGTTGTTCTTTAATGGGATAATTAATAATTTTCTTATTTACAAAACCTCCAATTACAGCAATAATTAACGAAGATATCACTTGTCCAACGGCTATTGCCTCTATGCTATTAAACGCTAACCATGTTAAAATCAGAAGGCCCAAATCAACAACTTTACCTATTATTACTACGACTAAATGTATTCCTGATTTACCAATTGAATTACGTGCTTGACTATTTATTGTAATAATCGGCTCAAAAAGGAACATACAACATATTATTTTAATCAAAATAATTGATGGTGCCCATTTTTCGGTTAAGATTAAATATACAAAAGAATCTGAAATTGCTGCAAAACCTAACAATACAGGAAATACCAAATATGTACTTATCTTTATTGCACGTCTTGTTATGTTTTTTACTTGATCAATATTATCCTGTACGTTTGACATCGTTGGTAACATCACCGCGCCAATTGATGTATTTACGTTATTGCTTATCGCATATGGGTACTGCCTTGCTTGAGTATAATACCCAAGTGTGTTTGTATTAAAAACTTTCCCAACTAGTAAAGAGCGAAAATCTGACAATAAGGTATCAATTATACTCGAAGCCATTATTTTCCAACCGAAAGAAAACAATTTTCTGGCACGTTTAGCTGAATACTTGAATTGTGGCCACCACTTTAGTTGAATATAGAGCGCCAAACAGATAGAAAGACTTGATATTAGCTGTTGGAATACTAATGCCCACAAGCCAAAGCCCAAAAAAGCTAAAGTTACGCCTACTATGCCAGACAAAACTGACGAACTTAAATTAACATAAAATAACTTTCTGAACTTAAATTCACGAGATACTTTTGCCTTGAAAACTGAGCTAATTGCATTTGGGAACAAAACTAAAGCTATCACTTTCATCGTGGTATCAAGCCCTGGATAAGAGTAATATGATGCAAGAAAAGGAGAAACAATAAATAGAGATATGTATAGAATAACAGCAATTATTATTGAAATTACCGCTACTGTTCCATAATCAGTTTCATCAGTATCAATTTTTTGAATCAAAGCAGAATTAAAACCTGCTTCTGTTAATATAACCGAAAGATTCACGAATACTAATAATATTGCCAAAGCTCCAAAATCTTCGGGAGCCAACAAACGAGCAAGCACTATACCAACCAACAAAGTTACCAGCTGGGCTGTGCACCGTTCTAAAAATTTCCAAAAGAGAGAACTAGTGACTGTGTCTCTATTTACCATAAGTGCAAGGTTTTACAATATTATAATCCTACAAAGTTCCTTCTACCTTTTCAATTCTCACCTTCATTCCATCGTTATTCTCAGGATGTATATTAAGGTCTATAATTTTCTGCATAAATGTTTTCATAACATCCCCTTAACCTAATGAAATATCCTACTGGGCGGATTGAGACTCTTCTTAAAGAGGGTTAACGCATTTCTTCCCACTTAAAGCGGCAGTAAGATGCCCCAACTCATGGGCTATTAATGAAATAAATTTTCTTTTATATAGCAAGTGGAGGCAAGCCTAAAGCCTGCCATCCACATTAGATCTGTCAAGGGTACACTTCACATCGAAGATGACATGCTTCTCCTTCAAGAGTGCAGGAACATCCAGTCCGTCAAACTTCTTGTGAGCCACAGCGGCAATGGCAGCATCGAATTTCTCGGTTGGCAGCTCGTTCACAACCTTGATGCCGTACTCGTGCTCAACAATAGCGGGATTAGCCCAAGGATCATAGACAGTGATGTTGAGGTTATACTCCTTTAAGGCCTTGTAGATGTCAATGACCTTGGTGTTGCGCACATCGGGGCAGTTCTCCTTGAAGGTAAAGCCAAGGATAAGGATGTTGGAGTTGAGCACCTGAATACCTTTCTTCAGCATCAACTTCACGGTCTCTGTTGCCACATACTCGCCCATGCCGTCATTCATCCTACGACCGGCAAGGATAATCTCAGGATTGTAGCCGTGACGCTGGGCACATTGAGCCAGATAGTACGGGTCCACACCGATACAGTGACCGCCCACCAAACCTGGACGGAAGGGCAGGAAGTTCCACTTGGTGCCTGCGGCCTCCAACACATCGAGGGTATCAATACCCATCTTGTTGAAAATCTTGGAGAGCTCGTTCACGAAAGCGATGTTGATGTCTCGCTGGCTGTTCTCAATCACCTTGGCTGCTTCTGCCACCTTGATGGTCGGAGCAAGGTGGGTACCGGCAGTAATCACACTGCTGTAAACCTCGTTGATGTACTTGCCAATCTCAGGCGTAGAGCCGGAAGTGACTTTCTTGATATGCTCCACAGTGTGCTGCTTGTCGCCCGGATTGATACGCTCTGGGCTGTAGCCACCGTAGAAGTCCACGTTCATCTTCAGTCCGCTGACCTTCTCCACTACAGGGATGCACTCGTCCTCGGTGACTCCAGGATAGACGGTGCTTTCATACACCACCACATCACCCTTGCTGATAACCTTACCGACGGTGGTACTTGCACCCACTAACGGAGTGAGGTCGGGATTGTTGTCTGCATCCACGGGGGTAGGGACGGCAACAATATAAAAGTTGCAGTCCTTAATCTTCTCAATGTCGCTGGTGCAGATGAACCCGTGGTTCTTGATAGCATCCTGAAGGATGTCATCTGCCACTTCCAGTGTAGCATCGTGACCAGCCATCAGCGCATCACAACGCTTCTGGTTCATATCGAAACCCACAGTCTCATACTTCGTTGAAAACAGGCGTGCCAGCGGCAAGCCAACGTAACCCAGTCCGATTACGCAAATCTTTGTCTCTTTCATTTTATTGATGTTTAAATTGTTATTTGTTCTTTTTTGTCAAGAATTTGAGAATTAGAGAATTTCTTAACCAATGCTTGCGCATTGTCTATGGTGCCACTCGTTAGGATACCACTTGTATTCCAGACTGGTGGCACCGAAGTTCAGCAACAACCCCAGCTTGTGATTGCTCACATGCAGGTAGTTGATTATCTGAGCTTCAAATTCTCCGACTATCTCAGAAACTGCCTTTAATTCTACACCTATCTTATCTTCAATCAAGAAATCATAAAAAAAGTCGTGTTCAAGCTTAACCCCATGAAACACCAAATCAATATGCTTCTCTCGTTCATACTTGACCCCTTCTTCTTTCAAAAGCACTTCAAAGGCATCCTGATACACCTTTTCCTTGAACCCACATCCCATCTCACGATGCAACTGCATCGCAATTCCAAGAATTCTCTTACTCAGTTCAGGATATATCAACGCCATAAAGAAATAATTCTCTAATTCTCTAATTCTAGTTTTTTATCTGTCAAGAATTAACGAATTATAGAATTGCCTGCGCATATAACTGTCCGTAGGACAGAAATAATTCTCAAATTCTCTAATTCTTGATTTAAACTTGTTCGAAGAATGTATCAGGTTTATTGGGATTGAAAACCTCATTGCAGTACATCACTGTCACCAAGTCTTCTGTGTCGGAGAGGTTGATGATGTTGTGAGTGTAGCCAGGGAGCATATGTACTGCTTGAATCTTATCTCCAGATACTTCCCACTCCAGCACTTTGCCTTCGGGATCGTTAAGGTTGCGTTGCTGAATCAGCCCGTGACCTTTCACAACAATAAATTGCTCAAACTTGGTGTTGTGCCAGTGCTGACCCTTAGTAATCCCTGGTTTGGATATGTTGATGCTCACCTGACCGGCATTGAGAGTATGCACCAGTTCAGTAAACGAACCACGGTCATCCACGTTCATCTTCAGGTCAAAGGCAGTCTTCTCATACGGAAGGTAGCTCAAATATGTGCTGTACAGCTTCTTAGCAAAGCTGCCAGCAGGTATCTCGGGGATCATCAACGTCTGCGGTTGCTCCGCAAAACTCTTCAAAAGTTCCACAATCTCGCCAAGGGTGGCCTTATGGGTAACTGGACAATAACAGTATCTTCCTATTTTCTCATCAAGAATTTGAGAATTTGAGAATTTTCCTTCTTCGTTGCTGGCGCAGCCTTTCTCTAATTCGCTAATTCTTGATATATTATCTGGAGTCGGTATAACCTCAAGCCCATCAAACTCACAATGATGCTCCTTGCCATGCAAACAAGCAATCATCTCGTCCACCAAGTCATCAATGTACAGCAATTCCAGCTCTACAGAAGGATCATTCACTGTATAAGGCAAATCATTCGCAAAGGCATTGCAGAAGGTAGCCACGGCACTATTATAATTGGGGCGACACCATTTTCCAAACAGATTGGGGAAGCGGTAGATGAGAACCCTTGGTCTCAAACCTTTATTATCAAGAATTTGAGAATTAGAGACTTCTTTAGCCGTTCCATTAGCACAATCCGTGGTCGTAGAATTAATTCTTAAATTCTCTAATTCTTGACCTTTAAGAAATTCGCGTTCGTAGTCGAGGAACAAGTCTTCCCCAGCCTTCTTGGAGCGGCCATACTCAGAGTTTCCGAACCGTCCCGTCAGCGAAGCCTGCTGACTCGATGACAGCATCACAGGACACCGATTCCCATACTTCTTCAGCGTGTCAAGCAGAGTACTCGCAAAACCGAAGTTGCCCTGCATAAACTCCTCCTGATTCTGCGGTCGGTTCACCCCTGCCAGATTGAACACAAAGTTTGCATCAGCACACCAAGCATCCAACTCATCAGGCGTAGAGTCCAGATCGTACTCGAAGACTTCCTCAATCTTCAAGTCCGGAAACCTTCTGTCCTTGCCTTCTTGTATATTGCGCAGGTTCGCGCAGAGATTCCTCCCCACGAAACCTTTTGCGCCAGTAACTAATATTTTCATTCTTGAAAAAGTTTAATGTTTAGAGTTTAGTGTTTAGAGTCAGTTGAATCAGTTGAGGGTTTATAAGTCTTTTGTAACCCAGAAAGCAAACGAGCCACTTCTTCGATAAGTTGATCCATGCTCATGCGGTCTTCTACCGTAATATAACCAAGGTCTTCTGCTATCTCAAATTGAGAGGACACTTCCATTAAAGAACCGTAAGACATCTCAATAAAATGAGATTTGTCCTTCACTGAGTAGCGGTTAACTCCTTCTGCGATGTTGGAAGTAATGGATACAGAGGCTCGCCTCAGTTGGTCGCACATGGCGTAACGTTCTTCAGCAGGGAATTTCTTAAGGAGTTTATAAGTCCTTTTTACCACTTCCTTAGCCTTCTGATAGGCTATCAACTTTCGATAACCGAATACTTCCATCCTTCTTATCTCTCAACTTTAAACTGTCTCTAAACTCTCAACACTCCACTCTACACTAAATTAGGTATCCCGTTAAGTTCGTTCTGGATATAAGTCAAAGAAGCAATCTTCTCCTTCGTTTCTTCCAGGTTCAGCCGCTTTGTATTGTTCGAGTTAAACTCCTCAATAGTAGCCCGCTTTGTATCCCCATCCTTGAAGTACTTGTCATAATTCAAGTCACGGTTATCCGCAGGTACAGCATAGAAGTTCCCCATATCAATGGCCTTGGCTGCCTCCTCCTTGGTAAGCAACGTCTCATACATCTTCTCACCGTGCCTAATTCCAATCACCCTTATCTGACGTTTCAATTCTTCTGCAGCACTTGAACCTTGAACCTTGAATCTTGAACCTGCGGGCGATTGCTCCGCAAATAGCTCGCACACAGCCTCAGCCTGTGTCTCAATCGTACAAGCTGGTGCTTTCTGTACCAGGATGTCGCCATTCTTACCGTTCTCGAAGGCAAAGAGAACCAAATCCACAGCTTCCTCCAGCGACATAATAAATCTCGTCATAGAAGGTTCTGTAATAGTGATAGGATTACCCTTGCGAATTTGGTCAATCCAAAGAGGAATCACACTACCACGGCTACACATCACATTACCATAACGGGTGCAGCAGATCTTAGTGTCACCACTCAAACGGCTCTTAGCCACGGCAATCTTTTCCTCAATGGCCTTGGTGATACCCATCGCATTGATAGGATAAGCAGCCTTGTCGGTGCTCAAGCAAATCACGCACTTCACACCCGCGTCAATAGCCGCATCCAGCGTGTTGTCCGTACCAATCACATTCGTCTTCACAGCCTCCATCGGGAAGAACTCGCAACTGGGAACCTGCTTCAGGGCAGCAGCATGGAACACATAGTCCACACCCTTCATGGCATACTTCAGCGTGCTCTTGTTGCGCACGTCACCAATGTAGAACTTAATCTTGTTCGCCACCTCCGGCATACGTGCCTGGAAGTCGTGACGCATATCATCCTGCTTCTTCTCGTCGCGTGAGAAGATGCGGATCTCACCAATGTCAGTGCGAAGGAAACGGTTCAACACTGCATTACCAAAGCTGCCCGTACCACCGGTAATGAGCAGCGTCTTGTCTTTAAAAACACTCATAATTATTGTAATTCTTTAATTCTTATAATTCTTGATATTGTATTCGTTCAATTCGAGCGATTCGTGTTCGAAAAAAAATAACCATACTCTAATCCAATTTCGGGTTCCTGTCAAACACTGCTCCCGTCACCCACTCCATCAATGCTCTCACCCACGTCATCTCAGTAAAGTACTTGTACTTCCATCGCGCCCGCCAGTAGTTACCGGCCAGTTGGAATTTCGCTTTCACCCCCTGCAACGATTCATGCAAATCCAAGGGTGCCCAGATGTCTTCAAGCATACACTTGTCTCTCAAATTCAAGTCCTCGACGCTCAACTCTCCCATTATGTACTTTCCAAGATGACAGAAGGAATCATAGAACTTTCTAAAACCGAATTCATCAATTAGCACATCCAAGTCAGACCAACAAATCTCCTTTCTATGCTTCTCGCTAAACAACATCCAGTCCAGAACCATCCTCCACGTCAGTCCCTCGTGCAAAAAATGCGAATATGCGTGCTCTATCAAAAACAAGGCCGACACCATAATAGGAGGTCGATACAACCACGCACCTTCAAATCTATCCTTTCCTTCATCAGAGTACATCATCGATTGCAGCACCCTTTCCATATCCCGTAGTTTCTTATTTCCACGAAAAGGAGTCATAAACCGGTGGTTCTCAACCATCAGCCCGGGCAGATGAAAAGAACTGTTTTTATAAAAACCATCTCCTACTTCATAACCTTGTGCCCGTACCAAGTCATTTCCCAATTTCCACGCCTCCTCATGCGTCCCCCCTTTGTTATCGTTAAGGTTAAGGTTATCGTTATCGTTGCGAAGGAAGCAGTCCATATCTGCACTTAGGCGATGCTTCGGGTTTGGATAACATTCTGCAATTACAGCCCCTTTCAGCACGTATGTACGAATGAAATTAGCATGAAACAACTCTCCCAAAGTCTCTGCAACTTTTTTCTGCGCATCACTTCTGGCTTCCATCTGCAACACCTCACCAATCCACTCCAGTTTCATCTGAACCGGCATAGTATCCGTGATATTCGTTCCATCCGTGTTCAAAGCATCAAGAACAACGGCAGACAATCCTTGTCTGTCCGCAAAATCCTTCAGCCTCACCCAGTCAACAGACTTGAAACCTGAATCCTGAATCTTGGAACCAGACTTATCTGTGTGCCCAATCCCCAGCCGCACCAACAGCAGAAATGTTTCGTGTAAATTCGTGCTCATTCGTGTTCGCTAAATATGCTTCATAATGGCATTATACGTATGCTCTACCAGATAGTTCTGCTTTAGGTACTCATATCCTTTCTCTCCCATCTCCTTCCTATCTGATGCCAGCATCTTATCCACCAAAGCCGTAAAGTCCTCCGGCTTCACGCTCTCGCACCAATATCCATAGCCGTTATCTTCTGCTATCTTACCAATATCCGTGTTCACGTCTGTTGCACATACCACTGGCATCTTATATTCCAGATAACTCAGCAATCGTGACGGATAGTTAGGAATCGTAAACCTGTGGTCAAGGAATATCATTCCCACATCACATGAACGCACCAGCATATCATAGTCCTCCTTTGGCAACCCCTTCATCACCTTCACGTTAAGGTTATCGTTAAGGTTAAGGTCATACCACGCTTTCAGGCGTGTGTATTCCGTTCCAGACCCAACAACCACAAAGTAACAGTCCGTCCTGTTCTTGTTTGCATCCAGACATTCTATCAAATACGGAATTCCCTGAGGTTTGCCTAAATTACCTCCATAGATAAAGATTGGTTTATCCGTAGGCAAATCGTATTTCTTCCTGATGTAATATCTCTCTGCCTTCTCTTGTCCCTCATCAAGGTTAAGGTTAAGGTTAAGGTCTACCGAATTAGGAGCCACTTCAACCCTCTCCCGAGGAATCTCCGGATTGTGCTTCAGCACAAACTCCACATTCGCTGGACTCATACAACCAATAAAATCCGACACGGCATACAGTTTCTTCTCCTTCCTTCGAAAATACTTATATAGCAGAAACTTGGCACGTGCAACCCAACCGTGAACCGTTAACCATGAACCGTGAACCGATTTAGGCATCATGCCTAAATCAACAGCATTCTGCGGGAAAATATCCTTCAACTGAAGATACGAAACTGCCTTCGGATTCCTCTTTTTCAGGTATTTCACCACATTGGTAAAGGTGATAGGAGGCGTACTATAAGTAATCAGGTCAAACTTCACGTCACCCAAATACTTCTTGATGGCTCTCTTGAATTGACTTTCCAACAGCACCTGTCCCAGCCCCTTCTCTATAACGTTTGTCTTCTGTACATTCAATGTCTTTACACCAAGGATATGTACACCGTTTCCTTCCGCTAATGAAGTCGGTTTCCCTTCTCGACGTTCCCGTGGAGTTACAATAAACACCTCATGGCCTTCTGCACGGAATTTCCTCAGCAAGTCTTGGTAGATACCACTAATCTCGATATCAGTGATACGAACCATTGTCAGAAATATAACGTTCATTATTTCTCTAAACTTTTCTGTATCCTACCAATCAGTCCCGTCAGCACCTGCCCTGGGCCGCACTCCTCAAACTCCGTCATTCCGTCGTTTAGCATATTGATAACACTCTGAGTCCAGCGCACAGGCGAAGTCAGTTGCTTCAGCAGGTTTTCCTTAATCTCAACAGGATCGGTATGCGGCTTGGCATCCACATTCTGATACACCGGGCAAATAGGAACAGCAACAGGTGCTTTCTCAATGGCTGCGGCCAGCTCTACCCGTGCCATCTCCATCAACGGAGAATGGAATGCACCGCCAACGGCCAGCGGCAACGCCCGCTTGGCACCAGCCTCTTTCAGCTTGGCGCAAGCCTCCTTCACGGCCTCAACATTGCCCGAAATCACCACCTGTCCGGGACTGTTATAGTTGGCGGGAACCACCACATTCCCCTCACAACTTATCTCCGAGCAAACCTTCTCTATCACATCATCAGGCATGCCGATGATAGCGGCCATCGTAGAGGGTGCTGCCTCACAAGCCTTCTGCATTGCCATTGCACGGGCATATACCAGACGTAAGCCGTCCTCGAACGATAAAGCACCTGCTGCCGTCAAAGCAGAGAATTCTCCCAATGAGTGACCGGCCACCATATCTGGCTTGAAGTCTTCCATGCACAAGGCAGTAATCACCGAGTGCAGGAACACCGCAGGCTGAGTCACCTTAGTCTGCTTCAGTTCTTCGTCCGTACCCTCGAACATGATGTCCGTGATACGGTAACCCAAAACCTCGTTAGCCTTGTCAAACAATGCCTTCGCTTTCTCATTACTCTCAGATAGGTCTTTGCCCATTCCTACAAATTGAGCTCCCTGACCAGGGAATACGTATGCTTTTGCCATTATTGTTTAGATTGTTTCTACTAAATGGCCGGAAAGGATTCGTTTCCCTTCTGCCAGTTTAAGTATTCTTTCTAATGATTGTTTTGCTAATTCTTTGTCCGCCTTAGGCAATTTAGTGTTCGCCCCTACTCCGGGGATATAAGCATCACCTGTGAATATCACATCATCCATCACCATAGTCAGGCATCCGGGATTATGACCAGGGGTCTCATAAAACTCCATTTCGGGTTCTCCGTCAAACAGGTGAAGCGTCTCCCCTTCGTGTACTACCACAACATTATCCCGCGTGTAGTTAATTGGTGTTCCGTGGTACTTTGACATATTCAACTTATCCGATGCCAGCGCCTCCTTACAATACTCGGTGCAATACACCTTACATTCAGGAAATCTGTCCACCAACGCTTCCAATCCATAGATATGGTCAAAGTGTGCGTGGGTCAGAAAAACGCCTGCAACCTCCAACCCTTTGGATGCAAGGAAATCCACGACAGGCTCTATATCTCCAATATCCACCATCCAAGCCTTATCCTCACCCTCTCGGAAGAGGATATAGGTCTTGGAGGTAAATATCGAATTGGTTATGTCGTGAATCTGTATCATCGGGACAATTGAATCAATTCATACTACTAATTTTCAAATGTCACTTCTGTTACATCAGCATCTTCAAATTCTTTGTCAAGATACACTTCTTTTGTGTAACTGAAAACCCTCTCATATCCTGTTTTCACTCTTTTTGCCGGTATGCCAGCAAAAATTGAATATTTAGGGTTGTCAGATAAATCCTTATTTACAAGCGAATTACTTGCAATGGTACAGTCATCAGGTATCACACTGCCTTTCTGTACAGTACACCGATTCCCTATCCATACATGTGATCCTATGGAAATAGGTTTAGACCGCCTTCTGACCGTATGATTCTCCATGTTCTCAACATAATGGAAGTCTGTATCAAAAAACTGAGCCTCCCAAGAGACATTGACTTGGCTTCCAACTTCAAATCTATTTTCGATATAAATCTTGTTTCTGGCTTGAAATAACACATCATGACCTACCATCATTCTTCCAGATGGTTCTATTTCCAAAACACTTCCGTTACCAATACTTAATCTTCCACCAACATGCAGCTCACCATTTATGGCTACCCTTGTTACTTCAGGTGTATTATATCCAAATACTCTGGACGGGTACAAACCTATGCGAAAAATGCCCCCCACAAGGGCACTGGAAAACCACTTTTCCTCTTTTACAATCAGAAATATCAACTTTACCAAATAGCCATATAGGAAGCCTAACAGCTTGGCTGAAAGGTAGCATCCGAAGGTTAAAGACCAGTGTATTCCAAAGGTTTAGACGTCTTAATAGATGAATCCTTAAATGTCTTCTGCGATACATATTCATACACTACTATTCCTCAAATCCATTCCAGCCCTTCCTGTACTTCTTCGGTAAAGTATGAAGAACATTGTACGGGTTATAATTCAAAAATTTTCCTTGGTCAAGAGCATCAATCTTTGACATTTCATCTGCTGACAGTTCAAAATCAAGGATATTGATGTTTTCCTGTAAGTGTTCGTCAATCCACGTCTTGGGTATCAAAATAATGTCTTGTTGCAATAACCACCTGAGAACGACCTGCACAACGGATTTTCCCTTTGCATCTGCAATTTCCTTGATGACAGGATTCTCTGTAATCTCTGTTCTGGGAGTATTGGAACGGAAATGACTGAATGTTGACATTGCCTCAACCGCAATCCCTCTCTCTTGACAGTACTTGATGAGCTGCTTCTGCGTATTCAACGGGCTTATCTCAAACTGGTTAACCGCAGGCACTACGTTAGAAACAGTCTTCAAAGCTTCCAGATGTGGCGGCAAACAAGAGCATACGCCAATCGCACGGATACGTCCTTTATGATATAGTTCTGTTAGCACTTCATACATCTTCAGATACATTGGCCACGGCCAGTGTACGAGGAACAAATCAATGTATTCTGCCCCCCCCAGATGCTCGAATGACTCTTCTACAGCCCGCCTTACGGACTTAAAATTCCTAAAGTTGAAGATGCTTCGTTTACCATATCGATAGCCAAACCAGAATAATGCATCTGCATTTACCTTTGTTGTGATAAATACATCTTCACGCTTGATACCATTGTCTTTCAAGGCTTGGGCTATAGCAGCCTCATTCCTGTACCGCCATGCTGTGTCAAACTGTCTGTATCCAAGTTCGTAGGCACGGCCTATAGTTCGTGAGATTTCTTCTTGGGGAATCAGAAAAGTTCCCAATCCGATTTGAGGCATTGATACGCCATTGTTCAATTTAATTGTTCTTGTATCCATATTATTTCCAATTTAACATTTCGTACCATAAACCTCTTTCGCTGTTAAGCTGCGTGATATCCTCGCCCGGGGGAATGTTCCCTTCTAACAATTCTACCCCCCCTCCGAGGTTATAGCAAAGTCCCAGCCCACATATCGTGCTTCTGGTTCGGTGAATACTACATCATTTAAAATATCCATACAACGCTGCACTTCCGGCACCTGATAGCCATCAAAACGAATTTTCGAATAAGGATGAATCCCGTAAGTGACACAATTCATCCCCTTTGCCTTGCCCTTCAGGGTCATTGTGCTTAAGTTTATCTCACATGCCATTCCTCCATCGTGATAGTTGTCGGTCACAGCCATTCCATTTCCCATTCTTAACAGAGAGGCTATGACATGCATTTCGCCTGCTCTGTCAATAACTGTTACTAGCCTGACGGTGTTAAGCGATGCTGGCGCAAGTTGTTTCAGATTATCACAGTTCTCAATGACTTCTTCCACTATATAGCCTTCACCCATTGCTATCCTTTGTCTCAGTGTTTCAATCTTACTTCCCCGTGTTGAATCGCCTTCGCTGATTTTCATGACTCCATGACCGCCATAATCCGACAATGGTTTAGCAATGACAGAATTGTGCGACCCTACAAAACTCATAATCTCTTCAATGGACGAGCGCGTAGAGGAAATCCAGTCTCTCTTCACCCACTTATTGTACCGTTCATTGAATGAGGCCTTGTCAAGCAGTAGATTATAGACACGTGGTGTACTCATTGCAAAGCGCAACTTGTCGTTACGCTTAACAGTAATAAACGTATCCTTTATCTCGTCGCTCTTATTCCAGAACGAGAAGGTACAGTAGTCGTTGAAATCTGCCCCATAGCGAAGAAAAGACTTCACCAAGTCAAAATAAACTGACACTCGTTTCTTGTCAGGTGACTGCTTCAGCACAAAAGCACTGTTATCCCAACTGTTCGCCACATAGTTCACAACGGTCTTTATGCGGTACAGTTTTAACTTGTTGGTTAATGACATAATTCTAATACTTTACCACTTCTGTTACCATCATCGGTTCCGTGAAGAACTCCATCGATGCCCACTCCAACCCAATGCCGAAGCCACAGGCGATGCAATGGTTAGCCTTGTTCATAAGTTGTTCCCTGCACTGGCTAACCAGCGTAAGCGGTATGCTGGCACTGGTCACATTGCCATACTCATGCAGGCAATATGGCACTTTCTCCTCAGGAATCTTCAGCGACTTCCTTATCTTCTCATCAATAAATTTATTGGCTTGATGCAAAAGCAGATAGTCTATTGATTCCAAATTAATATTATATGTTTCAATCAGTTCCTTCAAAGAACGGGGCGGGCGCTTGATGGCAAAGCCAAAGACATCCATGCCTTTCACTTCCATATCCACACCTCGACGAATAACTCCCGGCTCTATCTCCACTTCCTGCAAGGCTTCTACTGTCGTAGGATACCTCATGCCGCCATATTTCGTCCAGATGGCTTGATAACCGCTGCCATCTACACCAAACACAAAATTCATAGGCGCAGCACCTTCCTGGTATTCCAAAGCTGTCACCGTTGCCGCATCCCCAAACAGGGGCTTTACAGTCCTGTCTTTCTGGCTGCGGTTGATGGAGTTGGTCTCCGCATTGATAAGCAGACCACGTTTGAATCCGCCTTGCGACATCATTGAACCAGCCACACTCATACCGTGAACAAAGCCTGAGCAGCCAAAGGGCAAGTCAATGGCACAGCAGCCTTGGCTCAATCCAAGCCTGTCTTGCAGGATGCAGGCTGTCTGAGGGGCGATAAAGTCTCGGCTTTGGCACACGTATGCCAGCAAGTCCACACTATCGCGCTCCCATTCGAGTTCGCCTAACAGTTTTTCAACTGCCTTACAAGCCAAATCACTTGCCGTGGTCTCAGGGCCTACCACATGACGACGCTCGATTCCGGTCGAGGCAATCACCTTCTGGGCTTCTTCTTCACTCTCAAATATAGGCAATGTCAGGTTCTCCTCCACCATCGCTGGAGCGCACGCTGACATGCCCGTTATTTTTACATTTCTAATTGTTAATTTCGACATTGCTATATTTTTGTATTTTACATACTTTTAACGCTCACATAGGTTTACTCAACAATCTCAATACTTTTACTTTATTAGCGAGATGCAGTAGTAGCGCAATCACCACAGTATACAGCACAATGGTTATAAAACTGGTGGGTATATGCCAATACAGCACAATCAGATGCAAGACTCCTATAAGAAAAGCATGATAAACATAGAAAAACAGACTTTCAGACCCGTCTTTAGCCATCCATTTTACATCTGGTATTACGGCTATGACCGCTAATGTCAACGGCAACATCCATAGGTATGAAGCACATCTCATCGCCAATGCAACGGGAATGTTTCCCAATTCGCTATAGTAGTGGAATTGTACCAACATAGATAATGGAATATGCGGCATGACCGCTATTGCCACAACATAAATGAGAATTACTGCACAGCACCATCGGTAATTAATACCCCTGAGTTTTGTCATCCATTCTTTATGTCTCATGTAGTATCCCAACAGGAAATACGGATAAAATGCAAAGGTGCGTTGGAATGAAAATTCTCTTCCTATCGGAATAAACCCTGCTATAATGCTCAAGACTAACGATAATCCTAAACATAGATGCATATTCTTTAAGAGTCTTCTCGGTGTCACAACCAGCATCAATCGCCATAGTACGAGGGAGATGAGATACCACAACGCACCAGACGGCAAGTACAGGTGCTTGACATTCTCCATCATTCCTACTAAGGATGGCCAACTTTCATCTGCTTCCAAAGGATTTCCGCAATAGAGTACCTGAAAAATCAGAAAGGTGATAACCAGCGAAAGGTAAGACTTACCCCCCCCAGACGCTCCTTGGCGAAGTAGCCAGAGAGGAGAATGAAGGCTGGCATGTGGAACGAATAGATGAAGGCGTAAGCCTTCATATTCATTGCTATATCCCTATTGCACTCTAAGGCATGACCTAATATGACAAACAGAATAAGAACAAACTTGATGGAGTCTATAAAAGTAATCCTCTGCTTCATCTTTACTTTAGAGACAGTCGTTGAATCTTGCCCGACGATGTGCGAGGCACTTTTTCTATCCATTCAAATTCTACAGGCACTTCGTATGGCTCCAGTACGGCAAGCAGCTTTTCCCGGATTTCTTCAAAGGACATCTCCACCTTACCCTTCACAATGAAGGCTTTGGGCACTTCTCCCAGCACACCCTTCGGGTCTTTTATCCCAATGCAGGCGCAATCTGCAAATCCCAGTGCAATGATGGCATCCTCAATCAATGCAGGTGAAATTTTCTTACCTCCTACATTGATCATCTCTTTCTTACGGCCTGTAAGATAATATTTACCCTGTTCGTTCACGTGCCCCCAGTCACCTGTTCGGAAATATCCGTTCCAGAAGGCTGTCTCGTTATCTTCCGGTAACAGATAGGAGTGCATTACATGGTCGCCTGTAACGCAGATTTCACCATCTGCTCCCACAGGGCATTCCTGATTATCTTCCCCTACTATCGCTACTTTCATAGTGGATGAAACGGGCACACCTATGGTCGAAAGGTCGTTCTTCTCTTGATGGAACTCCATAAAGAACGACCGGGATGCCTCCGTCAGCCCATAGTGCATACAGATGCGGGTATTGGGGAAAAGACTGATGAGTAGTTCTTTGTCTTCCTTAGGCATTGAGGCACTGCCTATCTCAATGTATTTCAACTGGGGCGCAAAGTTGGAGATTCGTGTACCGCTGAACCTGCGGATATACTGCCACACGGCTGGCACCATGCCAAATCCGGTCGCATTGTGCCGTTCCAGTGCATCAAAAAACACTTTCAGGTTGGCAAAGTTTCCCACCAGCACCATCGTAGCTCCTTTCAGTAGCGTGCATCGTAGCCTGCCCAAGCCAAACGAATGGCTCAGCGGCAGTCCCAACACTTCTGTCTCATCTTCGCCATTACCGATAAACCCATTGATGTTTCTTGCAGAAGCTGCAATGTTCTCGTGGGTCAGGCATACGCCCTTGGGTGCTCCGGTGGTTCCTGTGGTAAACATAATGTCCGCTGTATCTTCAACAGGACAGTCGTGCTTGGCTATCACTTCTCTGATATAGTCAAGACGCTCCTGTGTCGATGCAGGGTCGGATACCACATTCACTACACCAAGCAGGTGGGCAGCGAAATATTGATAGACGAAACTTATCTCCTTCTGAGCCATCAGAAGTTGTTTGTCTCCTTTTTTCTTCCCCTCTTTCTCCATCTCGTCAGCTGCCGCAAGGATGTTTTTCCATAGGTCACCGTAAGTAACTTCGTTCTCACCTTCAATGAGGGCCGTCTTGTCGGGCTGCGACTGGGAGTGGCTATAGAGAGCCGTCAGTAGTGGACTATGTCCAAAATCTCTCATGCTTTAAGTTTTTCGATTTCTTCGACAAGAGCTTTTATAGAGGTAAGGTCGAACAGGTCGTCCAGTGGAATCTCTACATCCAATCCTTCTTCAAGGGCACTGATAATGGTCAGGTTCCCCACAGAGTCCCATTCAGGTATGCCTCCTATGCTCAAGTCATCCGTAAGCACTTCTTTATCTACGTGAAGTGCCTCAGCTATAATTTCTTTAATTTTTTCTTTCATCGGTTATCTATTTTATGGAAACACCTCCGTCAAGTATCAGGTCTTGACCTGTCATCCATGATGAAGCATCACTTAGAAGATAGACAGCACCGTAGGCAATGTCTTCGGGCAAGCCATAGCGTTTCAGCGGATAGCGTTCCTTGTCTTGCTCCAACTGCTCGTCAGATACGGTTCCTCTGTGTATCAGCGGGGTGTCCACCATTCCGGGGCAGATGCTGTTCACACGAATCTTGCGTGGGGCGAACTCCTTGGCGCAGAACCGCATCATAGAATTGAGGGCCGCTTTTGAGGCACCGTAGATAGAGTTTCCGCCACTATAGATTTGGGTTCCACCAAGAGAAGCCAGGATAACCACAGAACCTTCCTTGTTAATCTGCTTCTTCTTATAGAGCAGACGCAACACTTCAATGGGTGAGAAGAAATTGATGTTGAAAATATCATCAAATTTCTCACGGGTGCAAAACTGTACTGGTAAAGTCAGTCCCTTTCCGGCACATAGCACCACGCCATCTACTATTCCTACTTCTTCTAAAAGATGGTTTACATCTTCTTCCTTCAGTAGGTCTGCTATCACCTGTTTATGGGTATTTGTCTCTCCTTCAAGAGCATCGAAGGTTTCTTGCAGTCTTGTGGCATCGCGTCCTGTAACGATAACAGTAGCTCCTAATTTTGCACACTCTATGGCAGTCTGTTTACCTATGCCAGAGGAGGCACCTGTAACCAAGATCGTCTTGCCATTCAATGAAAAGGGATTGTAACTCATAGCTCAACAAGGTTTGATACTACAATATTTTCTGTTTCGAAGGCCACTGTACCCCAAGAGAGTCCCACTCCGAACCCGCATCCAATGAATTTGATTTTTGCCCCCCCCAATTTCTCTTTGAGTTGAGTCACAATGGTAAGGGGAATAGAAGCGGATGAGGTATTGCCATAGTCCATCATGCTATAAGGAACTTTCTCCTCGCTGAGCTTCAGTTTGGTCCGGATGGTTTCATTCATCTTATGGTTGGCTTGATGGAACACAAAGTAATCGTAGGTAGTCCAGTCAAATCCATAATGCTCAGCAAGCTTCTTGATGGTTTTCGGAGCAGTTGTGATACCAAAGGCAAACACGTCCATTCCTTTCATCTGTGTTTGAAAACCGTGGCGCATTCTGCCGTCTTCGCACATCTTAGGCACCAAGTCCTCTGCGGTCACCTGATTACGTGTGCCGCCTACAGGTTTGATAATGGCATCATAGCCACTGCCATCCGTTCCCATATTAAACTTGAAGGAGTCAGCCTCGTTGCCAGTGTACTCCAATGCAGTCACAGTTCCGGCAAAACCAAACAACTGGTCAGGTTCTTCGTAGGCTTGTTTGCGAGCATCACCTGCCAATAGCAGAGCTTTGCGAATGGTTCCTGCTTGCATCAGGCCTGACATGGTGCAGAGGCCGTATACCCAGCCTGAACATCCCAAAGAGATATCCAATGCCATACAATCCTTCTTCAAACCAAGTTTATCTTGTAAGATGCAAGAGGTTGCAGGAAGTATGTAATCTGGGGTCTGTGATACGAATATCAGAGCATCTATCTCCGACTTGTCCCACGACAAGTCAGAGATTAAACGTTCTGCTGCAGCCTGGCACAAATCAGAAGTAGTGAAGTCGTTAGAATAACGCTTCTGCCTCACACCTGTTGTCTTGATAAACTCCTCATCACCATATTTGTCAGTGGTTGAAACAGTGCGCATGATATTCTTGGGCACACCCGCTGACAAACCGGCAATACGAACTTTATTAAATTCCAGAAATGCCATCTTATGCCTTTGCTTTTACGATGTTATACAAATCTTCTACCGTCACAGATGCTTTCATATCGTCACCCTTCACGGTCACATCAAACTCCTCATCAATCATAGCGATGATGCTCAGGGCAATCAGTGAAGAATATTCGTCAAGGTCGTGAAACACAGTATCTGCCTTGATCTCACTTGCATCGGTCTCATCAAACTGCTCTGCGAAAAGAGCTACAAATTCATCTAAAGTCTTCATAAATAATTTAATTTTAAAACGTTAATATAAAATATCTAAAAATCCATTTTCTTTGCAGGAACACCCATATACAAGTTCCCTGCCTTGGGTTTGGTCATAAGCACGCTACCCGCAGCCAAACGCACAGAGTCGCCTATTTTCAATTGTTGCAGGATGATTGACCCTACACCAAAGAAGTTGCCATCTCCTACTTTCACTTCACCTGACACCCTGACCGCTGGCATAAAGGTATTAAAAGAACCAATATTCACATCGTGTCCACATACGACAGATCCATTCAGCACATTGAAATCGCCCAGGCTTACATCGCACGACATCGTACAATTTGCCTGCAATATATTTCCCCTTCCTATTTGAAAAGTTTCTCTATCAGAGAATTTCGTTTGCGGATGAATGACATTGGGGAACTGTATTTTTGGATTGGTTATATTCTCTACTATCTTTTTGACTGCATTTGGCGAGCCAACGGCTATCACGACATCTAACTCCCTATCATATTCGTTCAATTCCGAAGCGCCTCCCAGACACGGCCCGTAGTGTGAAATCATCTTTCCTTTCAGCTCTGGATTGTCATCAAAGAACCCAATCAGATTCCAAGGCTCGCTTGGCATCAACTGATGCTTCTTCACACTCTCATCCGCCATCGCCTCATTAATCCTTTGTATCAGGCAAGCGACCTCCCTTCCGAAGCCTCCTGCACCAAATATTGCTATATCCTTTGTCATATTCTCTAATTCTCAATTTCTTGATTATTATTCGTAAAATTAGTGTTATTCGTGTTCAATTACTTCCGTTAAACGGAGGCATCGTCGCAGCCTCTGCAGAATTGATATCCTTCCGCATCAGCACATTTTTTATCGTAATAAAAATTACCTTCAAGTCCGTCATCAGACTCACGTGATCCACATACCACACATCCAGTTTAAACTTCTCCGTCCAACTGATGGCATTGCGCCCGTGGCACTGTGCCCAGCCGCTGATGCCTGGTCTCACCTCGTGCCTACGAGCCTGCTCGGGCGAGTACAACGGCAGATACTGCGGCAACAACGGTCTTGGCCCAATCAATGCCATATCACCCTTCAGTACATTTATCAATTGTGGCAACTCATCAATCGATGTCGAGCGCACAAACTTTCCAACCTTCGTCAATCGCTGTTCGTCCGGCAGCAGATTTCCCTCTGCATCCCGCTCGTCCGTCATCGTCTTGAACTTAATCACCTTGAATATCTTCGCATCCTTCCCAGGCCGCTCCTGCGTGAATATCACAGGCCTCAACCATCGCTGTAACCAATTACTCCCCTCGCCCTTTGGAGAGGGGCAGGGGGTGAGGCTTCCCTTTTTGTTCGCAAAATGCAGCCAGATGGCAATGATTATCAACAGCCACCCTATCAGCAGCAACGCTACCAACGCGATGAAAAAATCAAATAGTCGTTTTAAGAAATGCTTGTACATATATCACTTCGATTTATATCTTCTGATGCTTAGTCAAAATACATCTGAAATTATCCCATAAATCAACACACGCAACTGATGTCTCTAACGTGCTCTTTATGACACTGAGCGTATTAGAATAGGTTACTTGTGAATAAGTAAACGGGCTATCCGTTTCTAACAACAACCTCTCGTGGGGAATGAATGGCAAAATGCTTTGAAACCTCTTCGACCTTATCATAGATCCATTCACAGATATATAACAGCCTTTATTAACAGCTTCAATAAGTTCTTCTTTACTCCCGGTAAACCAATGTAGAATCGGTAGAAAACCGAAATTATTTCCAATTATGTCTAAGACATTTCTTACTGCCTTTCGTGAGTGAATAGTTATAATTTTACTGCTGTCATAACGGCATCTCTCAATAAGTTCTGAGAAGAATTCTATCTGTTCTCTTTGATGAGTTTTATCAACAAAATCAAGCCCAACTTCTCCGATATATTTCGCCTTGGGCAATAGCTCCCACATCAAGGGTATCTGTTTCTGATACTTATGAATGAGTTCCGGATGAAAACCTAATGCTATACGGATGTATTTGCTATTAATCTCCGCAGTCTCTTTTCTATACAGGTCCGGCAGGTTGGTTACTGCTATGGTGTATATCTGATTGTTCTCTATCTCACGGATGGCAGCAGCATGGTCTTTCTGTAAGTCCAGATGGTAATGGGTGTCGTACAGTTGTCCCATCAGAGTGAGTCTATGAAATTCTTCAACTCATCCATTCCTCTCGTGTAGAGGTCTGCATAGTCCTGATGCCGTTCAATGATAGGCCCCGACTGCTGGATGGCCATCAAAGGATGCATGGGATGCTCCGCATAGCTTTTCAACCCCAAACGATACGACTTCAGATTGATGGCATGTTCCTGGTCTTGATACTTAGCATCACGATATGTGGATTCATCCTCTATCCCCGCAAAATGAATGGCGGCCCGCCTGATGGTACAAGGCAGACAACAACCACAATGGGATGGATGTGGGTCGCCTGCGTATCTGCCCAGATCGGGATGTGAGCAGGACATGGTCCACTTCACGTTTTCCTTCAAAAACTGCAACGCTTGGCAGTCACGAATCATCTCGCCCTTGGTCTTAAACTGATATGGATTGACAATGGCAATTGGCAAACCCATATTTGCAAGCAGTTGCTTCAGCATTCCCATAAAATGGGGATGGGTGGTACGGGTGCTCAGACTTCCCGAACGGTGTACGGTCAGTGGTATATTTAAAGATATGACACCATTCTCAGGAACATACAAGGTCACAGGGTTGCCCATGCCAGAAGCGAGCAAGATGGCATGAGCAAAAAACATTAGCGAGCGAGAACGGGTTGTATCTTCCTTGCCGCTCCTGGGTGCTGCATAGAACTGATAAAACCTGTCTTTGTCGTAGGTAAAATGTGAACTGAGAAGGTCTATAACCTTCTTCTGATAGACGCTCACACCTTTCCCACCATTGTAGTTACCGACAAATATGGGGCGGTGTCCTCCCGCCAAAAGATCAATGGCTCCAATAAAGGAATCAAGTCCGCCTGACAACATGCAAAACTCGGTTGCAGCCAGTTTGTTCTTGCTCTTCCGTATGACATCGTGACGCAGTTGCTCATACTTGTTGAGCGCTCTTTCACGGAACAGGAAATGCCAATGATCCCCAGTCAGGAAATAAAGCATGGATTCCAGAAGTTGTCTGTTGGCGTTCCATTTGTCAAGGCATAGCACAGGCATATATATCGTCATACTCCTCGTCCAGGCATCAGGCTGCGTCCTTCGTAGCACCTTCCTGTCTGCATAAAACACCATCAATGAAATATAGAACAAATCTATAGCCTCAGCCTTGAAAAAACGGGGAATCATGTTCAAATGCCCCTTATTTTGAGTCCAAAGGGTATAGGCATACTTTTCCTTGGTGTACAAGGATACAAGTTCCGAACCCGCCACCTGAAGGGTGTCGCCTTCATTCAATCGGCAATTGAAAATCGTGCTCATTCTGCCAAGCCCTCCATCACCTTATAACAATCTTCATAAAGGTTGTCAACAAGTTTGTTTACTTCATTCGGGGTTATTCCTTCGTGCAGGTGTTCAGGAACCCTGCCACCAACAAGCCCCTCAATGAAGGTCTTTAATTCTTCTTCTATCCGTGCAACGTCATCACTGCTCTTATTGCCTGTCAGCTCGCCAAATGACACCTCATTCAACAACTTGTAATAGATGGAATTGGTGACAAAATGAGCAACCAAAAATTCCAGTAGTTCTGGTTTGAAAACGTCCAGTCCCTGTTCGTTCATCAGCTCGCTCTCAAACAACTCGGAGAAAGTCTGTGACAGGGCTTTATCCGCCACAGCATCCTCACGTGACGAGGCTCCTGTGCTGAGATGGGTACAAATGTCATTGAAAATGTCTTGAGTGCTGCGCCCTTCAAAGACGATTCCTATATGCTCTAAGCGCTGGCGTATGGCATCGGGAGTACCTGAGAAGATATTGATAATACCTCTAGCTACCCGTTTGGATGAGCCTGATGTCCTGGCGGCATGCTTGTAGCCACCAGATGCCTTGGTATAGCTCTTTGCAACCCACCTCACATCTGGGTGAGGTTTACCTATCTGACTGGAAAAAGTGCGCTTGGCCTGCGTCCAGGTTACTCGTGATTGTTCTTCCTGTCCAGGGTTTTCCTCTTCCGAAGGGTCGTCGTTTTCGGGCTGCTCTGCTTCCGGGGCTTCGCCGTCAGGGGTGGCATCGGACAATTCTTCTGGCACATCAGTATAGTCTGCAGGCAAAAGGGATGAGCCTTTCGGACCTTTATATAGATTGGATGTTCCCATAGCGTGTTATTTAAAGACTGTTTTTACCGGAGTAGATAGTTTGTCGTTCGTATTTAGGTAAGCCTTGAGACTTTCTTTGGTTTCATTGTCAAGGGTTTTAACAAATGCGGTCATCAAGCCTACATGACCAGTTGAAATCCTGGCAACCGGAAGTGTTTTGATTCTCACCACGGCTTCTTTTTGCTGTTTGAGTTCTACGGTCAAATCCAGATAGGTCTTGAACTTCTTGTTGTCAAGCTTTTCTTCTTTTGCTATTTCGTCAAACATAGCGTTTGAAAGCAGCACTTGCTCTGCCAACGCCAATTGCTTGGCTGACTCAACAGCCTTGCTTCTGATGGAGTCCGAAGCGTCCAACAGATTCTGTAGAAGTCTTTTTGCCTCCGTACTGAGTATCTCTGAGTTCGTAGAATAGAGTTTTCTGCTCTCGCGGGAAAAATAAAAATAATCTGTAAGATTATCAATGGAACTGAGCATTGGTTCGCCCTTTGCCCATTTCTGTACCCACTCATCGTTGCTCCAGTCTTTGAGGGCAGTGAAAGTGGCTTCGACTGTGCCGTTCTCGATTTGTTTTAAATCGTCCTTGCCTTCGGGCTTCATTAAAGCATCAACGAAACTGGGCTTATAGTATTCTGCCAACATCAGCTTGGCCAAAACTTTCTTCTGTAGCTTGATATCCCTGCGGTCTGCCAAAGCAATGCGCATCATCAAAGTATTGAAGAAACGCTTGCAATGACGCGGGTTGCCTTTCATCAATGTGGCAAGAGCAGAATAAATCTGATTGGATAAATCAAAGGCTTCCTTGACACTTTCTGTGGGGTCATTGTCTGTGGCCGCTTTTACGTTATCTATGGTGAATTCCTCATTGATGCGCAGTTTGGGCAATACCGCTGATACACTCTTCATATCCAACTCCTCATTTTGCAACAACAGACAGGTTATATACTGCTTGACTTCTGATTCGTTGAGCTGTGGAATCTTTACCGGGTACTGCACCAGCTTTTCCAAATATTCCTTGCTGATGTCAATATCATGACCGGGGATATCCCGATATTTGGTTTTGACCGCATAACTGACGAGCCGCTCGTCAGCTCCAATAATGAAGGTTGTGCCTGGAACATAAAGAAACAGACGGATGGCCTCAAAAATGTCCAAGATTGTATCTGGAGTACAACGATCCAATTCATCTATAAAAACGACGAGACGTTCTCCTTTGCAGTCATCAAATACTTCTTTGAACTTTTTACGAAATTCTTTAATCTCTGCTCTCTTACTCTCTTCTGTTTTAAAACTATCTAAGACGGTCTTTATCTCTTGTTCACTAACATTTCCGGCTTTCTGCTTGACAGCACTGACAATACCGGTCAACGTTAGTTCTGTTATAGTTCCTATTCCCCCAGTTAATAGATAATCCAAACCATACCTGACACCTTTACTGAGAAGTTTGCCTCCATCGACCTTCTTAAGAAGAGCCTCTATTTTGTTCTTTCCTTTGGCAAACAGGGTTTCGTGCTTGTGCATTTCATCCAGGATTGTTCCGCAAAGAGCTGTCTTCGCGTCCTCATATCCTTCAAATAGCCAGCCATTAAACTCAACAGTGAGCGTATTCTTGTCTGAATCTAAGGTCTTTTTCACCATCTTCATCAAACTGGACTTGCCACTGCCCCAGTCACCATAGACACCTATAGTTGCGGGCGACAGGTTTTCATCCTTGGCGATTTCAACCACCTGCTCTGCCAGATAATTGAAATTCAAGAAGTCAAGTTCTGCCTCTGCATCTTTCCACATTCTATTTGCCATAACCTTACCCTTAATAGAAATATTAGAATTGCGAATCTACAATCTTCACGAACTCATCAAACTTCACCAGCCTAGCAGGGACATTGTTGTACAAATTTGCATAATCTAGCGCATTGATGGTACGTTGGCGGTGGGCAGCGGATTTGCCATAAGCCTTACCCACAAGATGATAAATATCATTCAGTTTCTCAGCCGGCTGTGCTACTTGCGTCAAATCATCGGTATATGGATTAACACCCAACACACCAGCTTTAGCCGTAATAAGAGCCTGAGTGAGCGAGGGGTCTATTTTGGGGTAATGATTCGTCTCCGCCATAAACCACGTCTCTATCTCCATGACCGCTACTATAGGGGTTACCGGCGGGGTCTTACCGGAAAAAAGTAATTGATTCGCTCTCTCTACTCCAGGCAGGTCAGCAAGACTGAACATGCTTCCATCTGTCTTCTGCCCACGAAGATCACGAAGGCCTATAACAGCAGAGAATCCGGATGTTGCAAGTGACGAGAGGTTGTCTAAAATGTCGGAATTCACACGATTGTCTGCTCCTGACACATAAATATCAACAAAATAGTCCGACCCAGCATTGTCACTGTAAGTTTGGGTGTAAACACGGGGCGTTGACTTGCCGCCCGAGAATTCTTTCACAGTTATAAGTCCGCGCTGGCTTGTCACTTTCTTCAGATACCACTTCACAAAGTCAGCCTCCGTAGGACCTTCTACGAAAAAAGCAATCTTCTTCATTCCCCAAGAGCCTCCATTCCGCTAAGATAGAACTTGTTGGCGAAGAAATCAAAATTGTTGAGACCAGTATAAGCAAATTCGTTAAACACGCCTTTCGAATTGTTCATATTATAAAAGACGGAACTCATACCATCGCGATTAATGACATGCCAATACTGCAAGGGAATATTATTCATCACAAATCGGTCATTAGATGTCATAATCACCTGTAGATTGTTTGCCTGAGCTTTCGTCATAATAAGGGTTATCAGCTTTTGGGAACGTTCGTAGTCCAACCCTTCTCCTATGTCATCAATCAATATACAACTGGGGAAATTGGCGAAAAGCGAATATTCTATTTGTATGATGATTGACAGAGCCCGGAACATACCCTGCGACATCTCTTGCTGATCTGTATAGTCGGCAAGGCTTTCTTCCTTAACCGCTATTCCGTAGGCATCTAAATGGACATTCTTAAGTGGGGAGGATTTGATGTCGGTAAGGTTATAACCCACTTTGTGCATATCTTCCAGTACTTTTGTACGAATATCGGCAAACTGATTGGCTGCTTTGGCATATACGGCACTTACCTTGTCTGTTTCGCGGGGTTTGAAGGTTTCTCCTATAGCCATCGACAAATCTCGGATAAGAATGTTCTTGCCAAGATTGCTTCCAAACTCGTAGTGCGACATATTGCGCCCCCATAAATAGAGAGGCTCCATATAGCTTTGCTGCTTGCTGTCAATTCGCGTGACGCCCAACTCTTCTGGCACCATTTCGAATGGTAAATCCTGATTCTGGAGTTCATAATACATCCACCCTCTTATGCGGTCAAAGCGCACGATTTCACCAACTGTCAACTTCTCATCAACCACTTTTCCTTTCTGCACTATAAGGAGATACTGTAATGCGGTTCCATCATTATCAAACAGCACCTCATAAGAGAATGACTTGTAAAGAAGTGCATCTATCTTTTTTTCACCTGACACAAGGTCGGCCAAGTCACGAAGAGCCCGCAACGTATTACTCTTACCGGTAGCATTCTGCCCAATGATGAGGTTAATGCCACCAAACTGCAATGCAGAATCATCGACAGGTGATCCTTTAATACGCCACTCCCACGGAGTTCCTTCATTGCGTATATATTTTAAGGCTTTCAATATCATATTAATACACTTTTAGTTTATTCTTTATCTCAATCTACAAAGTTAACGAAACCCGCTCACATTTATTGCATTCCTTCACAACATTTACCAATCTTTAACCCTTAACCCCATAACCAACTTCAATCAATCCTAAGTTATGGTGGGTTAAGGGGGTATCCCAAATTCCTTTGACGATTCCCTTAACTCACCATTAACAGTCTTACGTATAACGTGAATAACATTAATCCTTCACAAATCCAACATAATCTGTGACGAAATCCCCACCTGCACTCTCACGCACAATCTTCATCTTGCCGTCTATACCCAACTTCACATAAGGATAGAGTGCCAAGTATTCTCTCCTTGGAGTCACCTGTTGAGCATCCTTAGTAACAGGCATGATAAAACACTTTCCCGTATGCCCGTCAACAACTCCAAGTTCCCAAGGCATCCAGTTGCTATGCCCGGCAGAAGGTGACTGAGCATAAAGCAGCGATTTACTGTTCATCAGCCTATTATGAATCCTCTCTGCAGTCTGCTTATCTGTCTCACTACGCTTCATGTCCGGATCCACGACACAATCAAGATACACTTTTAATCCCAGTTTGGTGAGGACATAAAAGATGTTTTTCACCACCTCTATATCTGCGATATTATAGGAAAGAAACACGTCAAACTTGGCCGTTACGGATGTGTCACGCCTTGCCCGATCAGAGAATGTTCTTTGCTCAAACAACTCTATCCTGCTGGCTTCCCGCCTAAAATACGATTCTGTAAGAAACTCCATTCTTTTCTACCGTGATTTATATTCTACCATCCTTTACCAGTCGCCAATAGTAACGGCCAAGTTCCGTCAGCCTACAGCCTTTACTTTCCATTGCGGCAAAGTACATAAATGTAGCCCCTTCAGGCCTCACGAAACCGATACTTTGCAATTTCTGGAGCTTCTTGAACTTCTCCACATTCTCTTTATTGGCATACGGTTCTTTGTATTCATGTACCACCGTAGGGTCGTTAGTGTCTTCAAACGACGGGTCAAGTGCCAATACCTCTTGGGGGGTGCTGAAAAGACTTGTCAAATCCCTTATGATGGTGAGGGGTACTTGCGGTTCCACCTTCTTCAATGCTGCAAATTCTGTAACATTGGTCTTGAACACAGGACGCTGCTGCCATGCACCAAGTGAACGGTCAATATACGAGTAGATGCCTCCAATCGTTATATTGCCGCAGTAGTCAGCAGCACCGCCATTCAGGGCTGTACAAAGGAGTTCCGTAAATACACCATGCCCACCAATCTCTTCAGCATACTCATCCTCACGACAAGCCGTAAGAATGGACACACCAGACTGGAGGTGACTTGAGGAATCCTCCACTTTATACCTTCCCATATTGCCCGAATGGCAACAATCAAGTATCACTATCTTATTCCTCACCTTGGAGTTATTGACAACATCCATGATAGTGCGCATCTGAATGCCTGTATAATACTGTCCGGGCGTTGCAATGTCCTGAGGCATCACAATCTCCGCACCGGTGTCATTCACATATCCATGACCAGAGAAATACAGCAACGCAGCCTCACCGTCACCACTAAACAAACGCTGAACATTCTCCATCACCTCTGCGGATGTCTGTACATCCGCCATCATCATCACATCAAAGTTGGGCGAGCCATCGCCGTTTTTCTCGATAGCTGCCTTAACCTGTTTGATGTCCTCAACACATCCGTGCAACTCGTTGCCTGGATAATTGTTGATTCCTATCAGAAGGGCTCTCTTCATCACTTACGGGTTTTGGTTGATTGCATAATCCTTCACTGCCTGAGCCACCGACTTCGCATTCCATTTTACGATGGTCGTAGCCGCATTCTTCACCACCTGCGATGTGCGTTCTGCACCCCAATATTCAACAGCAATGATAGGCTTATTATACTGCTTTGCCAACTCTATTTCAATGTTAATCCATTTGCTATAACTGGCATATACACCGGCAAGAATAATCACGCAACTGCAGCCTTTGATCTTAGCATCAATGGCCTCCCGAAGTTCCTTGTCTGTCTTTGAGTGAACAGGGTCGTCCTTTGGCACGGAGTGATTGTAGAATTTAACGCCCTCTTGGCGAAGGAACTCCTCAACTTTGTCGTACTGGCTTGAATAAGCCCAAGAATGCGAAATAAAAATTCTGTACATAAGCTTATTTTGTTTAAGTTAAACAATATCAAACTATTACAAGCAAGCATAGTGCCAAAGCAAATCAGGTATGATTAATGCGTCAACCTGTCGCACCCATCCGCCATTTTGGCACACCCGTAATCCCTTTTCCATTGCCCCTATATTAGTGACAATCCGTGTGATCCGTGTTCGTCTAACCGTGAACCCTTAACCGTGAACCTTTAACCATAAGTCACCCTGAACCAAAAGTCACGCCATCAGCGAAATGCAAAAATCAAATACGCGTTTAAAAAAGTGTTTATACATAATCGTTAATATCACTTGTGGAACTTATAGATGGGCATTCTCTCTTGATAACTTTTTTGCATCTGAGCAACCATCTTGCTCCAGTAATACTCATACGTTTCCTTATCATCAAGTAGTAAAGCTATCGCGTAAGATATCTGCTCGTCTATACCATACTCCAACTTTAGTCTTTTCAACTCAAGTTTATCATCATCGCTCAGACCCGGATGTCTTTTAACCATCTGATATCTGTTAAGCTGATGAATTACCTTATTGCCCTCAACATCGTTTTCTTCCAGCCAACTACCAATCTTCATCACAGCATTATACATCACTTGCTTCTTCACTTTATCCGTTGTTTCATCGTATGCAGCAATTATCTCCAGCAATAAGAAGTTTGCCCGCTCGTATATATGGTTATTTACGGATTTCAGTGATTCGTATGAAGGTATGACATCATCGTATGGGAAATTGTCACAAGTCAACAACTTCTCCCTGTCAAACCACGAATAAAGTGTTTCCTCCTGCCGTCCTTCTGGGTACTCATAGAAAGCCTGATAACCAATACTCTTGTCGAAAAAGTTCTTTATCACATACTTTCCTTCTTCATCCTTGTATATCAGAAGCCAAAGGTTCAGATTGGCGACTCGTATATTGTTAATCCCCAGCGTCACGTCCTTTAATCCACGATGATGCTCCTCTCCCACCATATCAATAATGATGTCGATAGTCACCTCGTCATTCTTCGTGACGAGCGACATATCCAGATCTTTGTTACAGCCCATCCTGGTCAATACCGCATCCAGTTTGTGCCAAGCCTTCAGATGCTTATCCAGGCCCTCCGTCAACTCGTGCTTATCAGGGAACGGTATTGGGAGCGTCAGACTGCCCACCGTAATCTCCTTATGTTTTTGCAGAGCCAGAATAAATTCTGCTTCCTTGATGACCTCCTTCAGCATCTTTGCCCTCCGGTTCATATTCATCGTGGCCTGCTTTTTCTTGTATGTAGGATCAAAGGTAATCGTAAAACATTCTCCAACGCTAATGGTTAGCATCCCACCCTCCATTTTCGACTTGAAGCGGTTATAATACTCTTTACCTCCAACTGTAACAGGTTCCTCAATATCCCTCAATAACGTGATATTGGCACGCCCGAATCCCAAAGGGACCTTGATGTCATTTTCATAGTTGGCATAGATATATAAAGGCTCCTTGGTGACGGCTACAAGGAAAGACTCTTTCTTATTTCTCACTGTGACATCCATTGAGAAAGAGTGGACACCCTGTTTCTGTAAGTCAGTAAAATCAACAGGCTTGCTGTCAGCAAAACTCCTTTGCTTCTTGCAATCGAGGTCAAACTGCAGAAGTTCTATCTCAACCTTTTTCAGATCCCGGTCATAGAGCCTTTCTAATCGCACACTCACTGAATCCTGACTGGCCTTTTCACTGATGATAGTACGCAGTTCAAGGGGTGTAAGCAGCTTATAGAACAACCTTTTCTTTCGCCCCACTTCTTGCACTACAAAATAAGCAACACCCTCATGAAGATAGGCTTTCAGGTCTGTCATCTCAATCTGATAGCTGAAAACGCCGTCCTTAAACTCCAACAGGTCTTTGCCCTTCACCTGAGCTGCCACTCTGCCAGTATAGTGGTCGTTGTCACGCTTTCCACCATTATACAGGTACAGATGTCCATCAAAGAAAGGCTCTCTGTCACCAATTGGAATGTACGCTCCAACCACCTTACTGATTTCAAAGTAGCGTATCACCTCAATTGCGCCCCTATCCTCTATTGCTTTGCTATCGTAGTTACTCATCGTATTTCCACCGTTTTATACCGTGTACATCCATATCGACGGGAACTCCGTGCTTTGTAAAGCGCAGGTTCCCTTTCCCGTTTTCTTGCACGTATTCCATCTCACTCACATCTGTCAACATAAGTTTGCCATCTGCTACATCAGGGCGTATAGCTACATTCATACCATAGTCGCCAGCAGCTTGTACAGGAGGATACATTACACCGTCTGCCTTGCTTGCATACATCAACATTTCAGCAATGGTTGCAGATATGATGTACTCATAATCGTGACTGACCAGTTTTGCAAACTGCATTGCTACAAACGAATTATACTCGTTAGATTGCATTACTCCGTCGATGAATGACTTGCTTTTCTCCCACTCCCGCCTTGCCTGTTCAAGTATAGGGTTATGAGTTGCGCCAGAAAACACTGTTTCATCAACCACTACCGCAAGATGAATATCCTCTGTCACCACCCAACGAGACCAAGTGTAGATTTCTCTACCATTTTCTTGCGGCCCTTTTCTGTACAACTTTGATGCCTCCAACAACGACACATATCTGGTATTTACCGTAGAATCCTCAAAATGACCTAGTGTACCATAGAAAGCCGTCTTTCCGGGTAAAGTTGCTCTTTGAGGTTTGGTATTATCAACAGCGGGGCGATAAGACATTCCTTTACGTTCAAACACATCCGCATCAGGCCTTATCCGCTCAATCCGATGCCCCTTAGGAATCCATATCCCCAGGAACTTTGGAGCGAACTTGCTCACCAATGTCTTCACCTCATCATAAGGATAGCTTGACAAGTCCAAACCGCTGAGAGCCTCTATTATCTCGACATTATTCATAAGCCAAAATTCTTTTACACTGCAGAGCTTCTCCTTTTGTAATGCTTCTTCTCCAGGTACTTTGATTCCGTTACTGCCGGCTCATATACAGAATCCACAAGATCATCAATAAGGAGGTTGCCAATTCGTCCCATTTCCTTATTGGAGATCTTCTCCTCTATTGTAGCATCAAACCCATTGAGCCGGTAGATCATAATTTCAAAATGCCAAAAATTGATGCATACAGGCTCGTGAACCACTTTTAGTTTAATCAAGTCCTTTCTCTCAACATCCTTTCCATAGCAATCCTTGACCATTATTGGAAATTCCGATTCATACAGATACAGCTCTTCTATCTTATATCCACCGAATGTTGCTCTTTTCTCGTACTGAAGATGTTTATTCTTAGGGAAAACGGCTTTCTTATTATAGTCTATCCACTTATCCTCATAGTGCCTCGTTTTTCCATATGGTTTTCTACAACACCAACACACATCTTTTTTTTGCAGAACAGAGAGAAGCAATACAGAAATCCCCTTTTTGAACGTAGTTGGTATAAACTGGGATTTTAGTCGTTTTTTGAAATCAGGCTGTCCTTTATCATTTTTTACTCTCCTCAACAAAAAGAAATCCCCCATGCCCTCCTTGATGAATTTCTCATCAATAATAGTGAAATTATGTTTGGGAATCAATCTCCTTGGATATCTATGTATCATTCAAAACATCTTTTAATTCCTTAATCATCTTATCCATCGTTCCATGCATAATCCGCCTGCGGTTATCTTTCTTATAAGAAAAATACATTTCGTTTTCATCGAAGTCAGGGGCATCCATTCTCTCATAAACATCATGTTTTTCTTCAATATATAGATTCACCTTGATATCTCGTCGCGCAGCGAAGCGAATCTCTACACAATCCATCATATTAGCATCAAGACGCACTACATCATTTTCTCGAATGTCGAGATAACCACCAAGGCCGTCTATTAGTGTTCTTACCTTTTTCATTACGGGAGGCAATTCAACACTTTCTAGTCGTGCGGACGACATTTTGCTTATTTCTATCAAAGAGAACTCATAATTATCTTCCTCTAACCTATTCAGATAAGAGTTTTCCAGATCGAGTGTTAATATTTCCTTGCTATTGAGTATCATTTGTAGTGGGCACCTAATGATTCAATAAACTTATCATTCAAAATACTGAAAAAGAGATTCCTTTCTTGCGTATGTAGAAATTCCAGCACCTCTTTTTGATTGTTATTATTAGACGTAGAATCTAATTGTATATCCACAACCGAAACCTTTACATCAGGCTTATTTGAAGGTAAATTATCTGTTAGTCGTATTGTGGCAATACCCAAGTGACCTGCATTATCTGCTATTCCCATTTTGAATCGAATTTCCGTACCATCAATCTGAGGGAAGGCATTAAGACTCATTTTCTTACCATTCAGATTGTCAAAGATTGACACATCTGGGTACATACTAATATATCTTATCATCAGACGTTCGACCGTAATGTCTTTCAAAGTCATCACTCTATGTATCACCTTTTGTATGAAGGCCCCATAGTTAGGCCACCGCTGATATTCCTTGACACTATTAAAGGATATGCAGTCAGTGCGAACCTGAACTCTATACACGTCATTTTGGAGAAAAATACTATTATTGTCCTCAATAGTCTGGAAATCCTCCATGCCTCCTCCTTCTATGATGGTTTTAACAATACGTGCATTAAGATAAGATGTGTTTTTTATATACACTTCCACCAAACTGTCGCGCAAACCATCTCGATCCAAATATATTGGTTGTTTTGCCATACTTACTAATATCTTGAATTTGTAACCCTCTTTCTTTTATCCGTGCTATTCTTGTAATTCGTGTTCGCTTAAATCTTAAACCATGAACCATTAACCATTAACCCTTAACCATTCATCATGAACCATCAGTTTACCATAAACCACTATTGCCCTTACCCAAACAGCTCCTCCAGCGTCAACTCCTTCTGCACACACTCCGAATG
>ERZ842401.1441-NODE-1441-length-34011-cov-8.701113_pt1 | contig 34011 bp, 30 predicted proteins | sample MGYA00521270_ERZ842401 | MGnify/ENA primary metagenome ERZ842401 (study PRJEB31892, sample SAMEA3878208) | bioreactor metagenome | biome: Moose rumen | place: Sweden | collected 2011-10 | study: EMG produced TPA metagenomics assembly of the PRJEB12797 data set...
AAAGCGTTTCTTTGGTACTTTCTTTTCGCGACTGAAAAGAAAGTACATATAAAAATTAAATATTTTAAATAAAAAAAACACCGACCAATTAAAGCCGGTGTTAATTTTTTGCAGAAATTTTAACCAACGATTGAAAGACCGAAATAAACTACAAGCCCCATAAAAATTACGAACGGAATATAAATCTTGACTGCAAACGCCAAAAGTTGAGAATCTGCGCCCTTTACGCCAATAGCCGCCGAGCCAATCGCAATAGTAAGCGGCGAAATCATTTTACCGGCACAAGCTCCCGTAGCATTAGCCGCCGCAACCCACGCTTGCCCTGCTTCACTTGCGCCAATGGCTTGACTTGCCATAACTTGCAACTTGCCGAACAAAACGCAGCTTGAAGTTGCCGAGCCTGTAATGTAAGTACCGACCGAGCCTAAAAACGCCGCAATAGCAGGATACGCCGCGCCCGTGAAGTCAACCGCCGTATCTGCAATTTGATTCGTCATGCCGCTGTAACCCATAACTTTTGCAGTGGCGATAACCGCAATAATCGTTATCATAGTGAATTTTAAGCCGTTAATGGTACTGCCCAAAAGTTTCAGCATTTCGCCGAATCCCGCGCCTTGTTTACTGCCCGCAATGAATGACGCCAATAAAATCAAAACGCCAGGTGTATTTACCCAAACAAATGTGTACGGTGCGCCACCTTCGCCGTTGTAAATTGGTACTGCTGATTTAAATTGCATTAAGAAAGAATTTATTGGCGGTACAAGTTTTGAAGTGAAAAGCAAGAAAATAAAAATCAAAATGAACGGCAAGCAAGCGTTAATCGCCTTTGAAGTGCTGATAGATTTTCCTGCTTGCGACGGCATTGCAAATTCTTCGTCGTCAACAGGAAATTTTTTAGCTATGAAAACTATTGCGCCCATTGTCAAAATTGCGCCCGCAACAACCGCCAATTCAGGACCAACAAACATTGAAAGAGCCAATTCCGGCAGGAAAAATGCAAGTCCCGCGCCCAAACACATCATTGACATTCCGCGCAATGCTTTCATTCCGCCGCCCGCAGTTATAACTATCAGCCACGGACAAAGTAAAGTTAATACGCCTAACTGAATTGAAGTAAAAGTTGCAAGTTGCACGGGATCCATTGCAGTAACATTCGCCAAAGTTACAAGCGGTATTCCAATGGAGCCGTAAGCCGTAGGAACTGAATTTGCGATTAAACAAACTGATACTGACAAAATTGGATTGATACCAATACCCGCCAACATTCCGGCAGGAACTGCAACCGCTGTACCAAATCCCGCCATACCTTCCAAAAAGCCGCCGAATCCCCACGCTATCAACAGAATCAAAACGCGCTTATCGTGGCTGACACTCGTCAACATATCTTTGATTGTGTCCATTGCCTTTGTATGCAGTGTCAAATTGTACGTGAAAATTGCGGCGACGATAACCAATAAGATTGGCCAACACGCCAACGCCACGCCTTCTAAAACAGATTCAACGGCGCGGACACTTTCCATTTCCCAAACGCCCATACCTGCCGCAAGTGAAATTATCAGCGCGATTATACACGCTTTCCACGCGGACATTTTTATTACGCTGAGGGCAATTACAAGCCACAGAATTGGCGACAGCGCAAGAATAAACATCAATTAAACCAACTCCTCACCTAGAGCGCGATTTCAGCCTTCAGTGCCTTTCATTGCGCTCAAAAAATTATTTAATAACCATTACGGGACCTTTTGCCCGCTCAATAATATATTGACTGACTGAACCTAACAAAACGCCTTTGACGACGCCCAAGCCGCGACTTCCCATAATAATTAAATCAGCATCCAAAATTTCTTCATACTCCAAAATAACGGCGGCAGGTGCGCCCGTTTCCATAATTTTTTCGTAAGCAACATTTTCAGGAACCATACTAGCGGCGCGTTCCAAAATTGCAGTCCCCGCCGCTCTCATTGCGTCCATAATTGCGTGCGTCAAATTTGGATTAATCGCAATTTGGTTTATATTTGCCACGTAAAGGAAATGTATTTTGGCGTTAAATTTTTCAGCGATAGAAATTGCTTGAACGATTGATTTTTCTGAACTAGCCGAGCCGTCCACCGGCACTAAAATTCTTTTTATCATTTTTATCACCTGCAATTTTTTTCTATGAAATAATTAAAAATCCTGCCGAAAATCTTTGCCTTAAAAAGTATAAAACTTAAAAAAAATATCGACGTGAGCAGGGTATTTGTGATAATATATTAGAGTTTTATTAGGAAGGAGATTTTTTGATGGCAAATACAGGAGAGCAACAATCAAATTCCGGCGGTGGTACTACACACAAAACGATTGTTACTTTTTTGAAAATAGTTTTGGGGATTCTGCTTTTTGTAATTGTTACGGCTGTTGGCGTAGGTATTGGATTTGTTACGGCTAATATTAATGCCAAGCCGGATATGGTCGGCGAAATTATCCCGCCCGCGTCTTCGCAAATTTACGATTCGGCAGGTAACCAAATTGCAAACATTCATGCGACTGAAAATCGTATGCCGGTTAAAATTGAACAAATTCCAAAGGCGTTGCAACAAGCATTTGTAGCGATTGAAGATAATCGTTTTTACGAACATAAAGGCGTTGACCCTCACGGATTGGCACGCGCACTTTATACTAACGTTATGCAAAATGAAGTTGCTGAAGGCGGCTCAACCATTACCCAGCAACTTGCAAAAAATGCTTACCTTACGCAGGATCGCACTATTAAACGTAAAATTCAGGAAGTATTTTTGGCGTTGCAACTTGAAAAGCAGTACACTAAGCAGGAAATTTTGGAACTGTATTTAAATCAAATTTATTTTGGGCGCGGTGCGTATGGCGTTCAAGCGGCGGCTAAAACTTACTTTAATAAAAATGTCAGCGATTTAGATTTATCAGAATGTGCGCTCCTTGCCGGTATTCCGAAAAGTCCAAATTACTATTCGCCATTTAACGACCTTCAAGCCGCCAAACAACGCCGCAATTTGGTTTTAGATCAAATGTCGAAATATCATTACATTACTTCAGCTGAAGCAAGCGCAGCGAAGTCCGCAGAAATTACACTTGCTCAACCTGATATGCCGGAAGAACAAAAGGACGCCGAACCTTTTATAACTTTCGTGACGCAACTTTTAATTGAAAAATACGGCGCGGACGCAATTTATAAAGACGGCTTGAAAGTTTACACAACGATTGATATGGATATGCAAAGAATGGCTCAAGCATCGCTTATTGAAAATCTGCCAAACGACTACACCGACGCAAACGGTATGCAACAACCTCAAGGGGCGATTGTTGCGATTGATCCAAAAACCGGCTATATAAAAGCAATGGTAGGCGGACGCGGTACAGATCAATTCAACCGCGCTGCACAAGCTGAAAGGCAACCCGGTTCAGCTTTTAAACCGTTTGTATTTGCCGCCGCGTTAGAAAATGGATTTACTCCAGATACAATCATTGAAGATAAGCCGATTAATATTGACGGTTGGCAACCTCAAAACGATTCGCGCAGATTTTCCGGCGCGGTTCCAATGCGCACAGTTGCAACTTTTTCAATGAATGTTCCAACTGTCAGAATCGCTCAAAAACTTGGTATGGAAACTGTTATTTATTACGCTCAACAAATGGGAATTACAACTTTTGTTTTGGACGGGGCGACGAACGATAAAAATTATGCAACAAGTTTAGGCGGAATGACGCGCGGAGTTACGCCGCTGGAAATTGCAAGCGCGTATGGTACTTTTGCAAATGGCGGCGTTCACGTTCCCTACGTTGCAATTACAAAAATTCTGGACAGGAACGGCAACATTTTGGAAGAGGCGCACCCTGAAGGAGTTGCAGTAATTACGCCGGAAAGTGCGGCGGATTTAACAAGTATGCTTGAAAACGTCATTACCAAAGGCACAGGCAGAGGCGCAAATATCAACCGTCCTGCCGCCGGTAAAACGGGTACGACTTCAGATTATAAAGACGCGTGGTTTGTAGGTTACACGCCGGATTTAGTGGCGTCTGTTTGGATTGGCAACGATGATAACACTTCAACTGATGGAATTATGGGCGGTACAATTCCCGCCTCAACGTGGGCTACTTTTATGAATCAAGCGTTGGCGAATGTTCCTGCACATGATTTTGATGAATTGGTTGTACAACGTCGCGCAGTTGCCGCTCCTCCTAAACGTGAAGAAAAACCTGCTCCCAAAACTTACGACGAAGATCCATACTATGAACCGCCCGCGCCGCGTTATCGTGAAGAGCCGACTTACGAAGAACCAACTCACAATAACAATTCCAACTATGATGATTCAAGGTACAATGATTCAAGGTACAACGATTCAGATTATGATACTCCAGGCGAATACAAATACGACGGCTCCGATTACAACGACTCAAACAACAACTCAAGCTACAATGATTCAAGTTACAATGATTCAAGCTACAATGAACCAACTTATAATGAACCAACTTACAGTGAGCCCAGCTACAGTGAGCCGAGTTATGATAATTCGTCTTCGTCAGATTATGATGCACCTTCGCCGGGCGACGACGTTGCAAAAGACAGGTAATTTTTTAGGAAACAGAAAAGCAGAAAACAGGATACAGATTAAAATTCCTGTTTTCTGTATCCTGTCTACTGTCTCCTAAATTTCGACATCAATGATATTATTCATCAAATTTGAAAGGAGAAATTTTATTATGATAAAACTTTTTGTAAGCGATATTGACGGTACTTTATTGGAAACCGGCAAAAAAATTTCAGCTAAAAATATTGCCGCCGTTCAAAAAATGGTAGCCGCCGGAATTACAGTTACAATCGCAACCGGCAGAATGTACCGCGCGGCTTTACCCATTGCGCAAGAATTGGGCGTAAACGTTCCAATTATTACGTACAACGGCGCACTGATTAAATCTGTTGCCGGAGAAATTTTGCACAGTGAATATTTGCCGACTGATTTAATTATTGAAATTGTGAATTTCTTTGAGCGTCAAAATTGGTACTTGCAAAGTTACAGCAATGATGAGCTTTTCTACGCTTTCAGAAATGATTATTCAAAACTTTATGAGGCGTCTCAAAAAGTTCAAGGTACAGAAATTGGCTGGCAAGGTCTGCGCGAACGTACCGAAAAAGTCTGTAAACTTTTGGGAATTAATGCAAGTCTAACTGAAACTTTAGAACGTGTGAAAATTTTGAAGGCGGAATTTGGCGATAAAATAGCCGTTACAAAGTCCCACCCGCAATTTATAGAAATAATGTTACCCGGCGTTTCAAAGGCGGCGGCTGTGAAAATTCTTGCAAAAAAATTGGGCGTTGAAAAATCTGAAGTAATGGCGATTGGAGACAGCGATAACGATTTACCAATGTTGCAAGCCGCCGGACAAAGTGTGGCAATGGGCAACGCTGCTGACGAAATAAAATCTGCTTGCACATTCGTAACGGCGAATTGCGCGGACGACGGCTTTGCAGACGCGGTAGAAAAATTTGTTTTTGTTTGAGATGATTTAATGAACAGTAAAATTACTCCGACGATTGAAGGCGGATTATTAACAGCTATTGCGGTAATATTGGGGTTGGCGGCAATTTACCTGCCGGTTTTGGGGCTATTCGTGGAATTTTTCTGCGCCGTGCCAATAGTAGTTTTGACAGTGCGTCAAGGCATCGGTAAAGGCTTTTTAGCGTTTGTGGCGTCGCTCCTGATATTGGCAATGTTCATTGGCCCCGTATTGGCAATGAATATCGCCTTGAGTTTTGAAATTTGCGGCTTGGTACTCGGCTATTGCATCCAAAAAAATTTCAGTACCGCAAAATGTTTTGTGGCAACTTTTATAGCGGCGTTTTTCGCGCAGATTTTATCAGTGGCAATTTTGGCGGTTGTAATGGGTATAAATATGATGGAAAGTGAAATTTCCGCAATGCAAGAAATGTTTGAAGACAGTTTCAAACTGTACGAAACATTGGGCGTTGATCAAAACACGATAAATCAAGTGCGCGGACAAGTTGCACCAACATTGCAACTGATGAGCTATTTAATGCCGTTTATATTGGCGTTAATGGGGCTTGTAAACGCCATTACCTGTTATCTAACTTCAAAATGGATTTTTGCGAAGTTGCACTTGAAATTTATTGAACCATTTCCAAAATTTGCAGAATGGAGATTTTCAAAAATTTTCTTGTACGTAGCGACTTTTGCGGCGATTGGCGTATATTGGGGCGTAACGCGTGATTGGAAATTGCTTTATACAATTTCGGTAAACATTTCATTTTTGGCAACGGGAATTGGTTTTTTGCAAGGCTTAGCGGTAATGTCGGCGATTGCTGACAAATTCAATCTGTCAAAATTTTGGCGGCGGCTGATATTCATTATTATAATATTTAATATGATGTTTATCACAATCGTTTCATTTACCGGATTTTTTGACATGGCTTTTGACTATCGAAAACGGCTAAAAAATAACGAACAATAATTTCTGTAAACGGTGTAAGGCGGTGATGACGTGCCGAGAAATTTATCGGCGAAAATGGACTTGGGCGTAGGACTTGGGATAATTTTTTTATTTCTGGTGATATTTTTGAATTACAGCAAATACATAGCGGCGGCGGCAATGGTGGTATGGCTTACTGTAGCATTATGGGTTTGGGATCGTCAAAAAGAACGCGAAAAAAAATTTCTGGAATACTGCGAAAATATTGTTGGCAGCGGTCAAGAATTGATGCATTATGCAATGGTAAATATTCCGCAAGCCGTAATGTTAATTGACGAAGACGGCAAACTTGAATGGTTTAACGAGCGCGTCAGCGAATATTCCGAGAAAACGCCGGAGCAAGGTTTGCATGTCAATGAATTTTGGAACGGGATTTTAGACGAAGATATTTTGAAGTTCAGCGAAGAAGAAGAAATTCATCTGCTGAAAGGCGGAAAATATATTGCCAAAACTCACAAAAAAATTATTTCAGAAGACGGCGAAAGTGTGGAGACTGAACATTATTTTCAAGTTTTCTATCGGCAACTGCGAACAGTTTCAGCCTATCCAAAAATAATTGTATTCTTCGCGCAGGAAATAACCGCGTTTGAACATTTGAAACTTGAATACAAACAAAGTCGCGCCGTGTTAATGTACGTGCAAGTTGATAACTTTGATGAAATTATGCAGGGGCTGAATGAAACTGAAAAATCTTCGCTGATACTTGCGATAAATGGCGAGCTTGAAAAGTGGATTGACAGTTTATCCGGCTTTATGCAACGCGTTTCAGACGAATTATTTATTGTAGTTTTGGAACAGTTGGCACTTCAAAAGGCGATTGATTCAAAATTTACAGTTTTGGACAAAGTGCGCCAAATTATCAGCAAAAACGGTATACCGGCTACGTTGTCAATGGGCGTGGCGGTTGCTGATAAAAATCCCGTTGAACAATCAATGACAGATTTGGGCAAACAGGCGCAGGAACGTTTAAACGCGGCACTTGCACGCGGCGGCGATCAAGTTGCAGTGAATATCGACGGCAAGCCGCAATATTTCGGCGGACGTGCAAAGGCAGTTGAAAAGCATAATCGAGTTAGAGCGCGGGTAATGGCGAATTCAATCCGTGAACATATGGAAGCGGCGGACGAAATTTTTGTAATGGGACACGCCCGCGAAGATTTTGACGCCTTCGGCGCGGCTGTAGGTATGGCTGTAATGGCGTTGCATTTAAAAAAGTCTGTTCATATTGTACTTAGCAATTCGGTTGACAGCATCGACAAAATTTTGGAACAGTTCAAAAAAGATAAAGCTGACACTTACAAAAATATTTTCGTCAACTTTAGCGATTTAAATATTCAAAATTCGATAAATCCTCTGCTGATTGTCGTTGATACGCACATTCCTTACCTTGTTGCCGCTCCGCAACTTTTGGAACGAATTAAAAACGTAATTATTATTGACCACCACCGGAAAAGCGATAACGTTATAAAAAATCCCGTCGTTTTCTATCATGAGCCGTCCTCAAGTTCGGCGTCTGAATTGGTTACGGAACTTTTAATGTACTTCGACGAAAAAGTTAATATTGGCAAACTTGCGGCAACGGCTTTATATTCCGGAATTGTGGTAGATACAAAAAGTTTCGTCGTTCAAACGGGCGTAAGAACATTTGACGCGGCGGCTTATTTGAGACGCAGCGGCGCGGATCCCGTCATTGTCCGAGAATTATTTATGGCGGATTATGAAACGACGGTTGCACTTGCCAAAGCTAAGGCGCAATCTGTATATTATGAAGGCGGCTTGGTAGTTGCCACAATGCCCACGCTTATACCAAACATTCAAGCTATTGCAGGACAGGCGGCGGACGCACTTTTGACTATTGAAAGTGTGCGAATGACGATTATTCTTTTTCAGATGAAAGATGATATTGTTGGAATTAGCGCACGTTCGAGCGGCAATTTGAATGTTCAAGTTATAATGGAGCAATTCGGCGGCGGCGGGCATCAGACTGTTGCAGGCGCACAGGTTAAAAATTCCAATATCATTGATTTAAAAGATCAGGTTGTGGCGGTTGCAAGGAAATATATCGCCGAATCTGACAAGGAGGCAGAATAGGTTTTAGGTGTTAGGTATTAGGTTTTAGGAGAATGTTCCTAACAGCTAACAGCTAACACCTGAAATGAAGGGAGCGAATGAAAACGATACATAAATTTAAACAAGGCGACGATTATATTTTACTGGACGTAAACAGCGGCGCGGTTCACATTATCGACGAAATTATTTTTGACATTTTGGACACATTCGACGGCACAAACGACGCTGAAACCTGCGCGAAACTTTCAAATAAATATAATCCTGCCGAAATTACGGAGGCAATTTCTGAACTTCATCAACTGATTGACGCGGGCGAACTTTTTTCAGCTGATATAAACGTTCCGCCGACTTTCAAAAGTTTTGGGATTGTGAAAAGTCTTTGCCTGATGGTTGCGCAGGATTGTAATTTGCGCTGCAAATATTGTTTCGGAGATGAAGGCACTTACGGACACCGCGCCATTATGTCGGAAGAAATTGGGCGGGCGGCGGTGGATTTTATTATAAAAAATTCCGGCTTGCGTAAACATTGCGAAATTGACTTTTTCGGCGGCGAACCGCTTTTAAATTTCAAAACTGTTAAAGCCGTTACCGAATACGTTAGGGAACGTGAAAAGGCGACGGGCAAAATTTTCAAGCTGACTTTGACAACTAACGGAATGTTGCTTGACGATAAAAAAATTGCGTGGCTGAATGAAAATAATATTTCACTTGTTTTGAGTTTGGACGGACGCAAGGAAATTCATGACGCAATGCGCCCAGATATTGGCGGCGTTGGAAGTTATGAGCGCGTAGTTAAAAATTTTCAAAAACTCGTTGAAAGTAGGGGCGGCGATAATTACTATTTGCGCGGCACTTATACGAATAAAAATTTAGATTTTACAAATGACGTGGTAAGTCTGTACGACGCGGGCTTTGATATTTTATCGCTGGAGCCGGTAGTTTTGAAAGATTCGCCGTTGGCACTTACTGAAGAAAATTTGCCGCGTATTTTTGAAGAGTACGACAAACTTACTGAAACTTATTTGAAATATCGCAAGGAAGGTAAAGGCTTTTTCTTTTTTCATTTTAATGTTGATTTATCGAATGGTCCTTGCGTGGCAAAAAGATTAAGCGGTTGCGGCGCAGGGCACGAATATTTTGCAGTGGCAGAAAACGGCGATTTATATCCCTGTCATCAGTTTGTTGGACGTGGCAAGTACAAACTTGGAAATGTTTTTGACGGCGTTGACGAAGACGCCAAACACTGGACAAAATATTTTCGTGAATCGCACGTATTGAACAAGCCGAAATGTAAAGATTGTTGGGCGAAATATTTTTGTAGCGGCGGCTGTCACGCCAACGCAGATTTATTTCACAACGATATTAGAAAACCCTATGAAGTCGGCTGCGAAATTCAGAAAAAGCGGCTTGAATGTGCAATTTACGTGCAAGCTAAAATTTTAAGTGAACAATAAAAATAACCCGCTGAAAAACTCGGCGGGCTTTTTTATTTTCTAAAACATTCGCTTTTTGTAGAAAATGTACGCCGCTATCATCGACGCAAATACAGCAATTAGCATAACTATCAAAAAGCCGTGATCGTTGCCTTCCATCGGTACGGGAACATTCATACCGAAAAAACTTGCAATAACCGTCGGCACGGCGATTATAATTGTAATGGCGGCAAGAAATTTCATAACCATATTTTGATTGTTGGAAATTATCGAAGAAAAAATATCAGCCATTTGAGAAAGAATTTGGCTGTACATTTCAACCATTTCCCGCGCCTGCTTGTTTTCTATGATAACGTCTTCAAGTAAATCTTCATCTTCTTCGTAAATGTCAAGGACGCCCTCAAGCGTTCGGTTTGTACGTAGGCGCATAATTTTATCAAAAACCGCGTCATTTGAACGAAGAGCCGCGCTGAAATAAGTTAAACCTTTTCGCAGCTCCATAAGCCGCAAAATATCACTGTTACGCATTGACAAGCGCAGTTGTTCCTCAATTTCTTCAGAAAGTTTGTTAATTTGTCTTAAATATCGCAGGTAAAAAGTTGCCGAGCGGTACAAAATTTCAAATAAAAATTGCGTTTTCTTGTAGGTGTGAAAAAGCCGCGCCGTGCGTTCATTGAAACTTGCAATTACCGGCGTTTCTTCAAGGCAAACTGTGATAATATAATTTTTCGTTAAAATCACGGAGAGCGGCAAAGTATCATAACTTTCTTCGTCGTAGACAACCGGCACGTTAGTTAAAATCATTATAGAATCTTCTTCAACGTCGATATGAGAGCGTTCCTCGTCGTCAAGTGCGGAGCGTAGAAAATCCGGCTCCACGTTTGTAACTGCGCTGACTTCCTTTAACTCGTAGGGCGTAGGATCGATTATATTTATCCACGCGCCTTTTTCCAAAGTCTTCAGCGTCAATGATTCAAGGTGTCCCGATTCTTGCGATTTGTAAATTTCCAGCATTGCCGCGCCTCCTTTTTTAGGTTTTAGGTGTTAGCGGTTAGATTTTAGGTTTTCAATATCAAATATTTTTAGTCTCGTTTGAACTTGAATAAGTTTCACAGTGTCAATTCGGTTAAATAATTTGCCCTTTAAAAAGCCACGTTTGAACTTGATTTATTTTCACGTTGACAATATCGCCAATATTTTCTGTACCGTGTTGGAAGAGTACCAATTTATTTTGGCGCGTCCTGCCCGTAAAAATATTTTTGTCAGTCTTGCTTGCGCCTTCAACCAAAACTTCAACTGTTTTGCCGTCGTAAGGCAGATTTTTTTCAAGGCTGATTTTATTTTGCAACTCCATCAATTTTTCAAGTCTGGAATGTTTCAAATTTTCGTCAACTTGATTTTCAAAAGTTGCGGCAGGCGTCCCCGTGCGCTTTGAATAAATAAAAGTGAACGCCATATCAAATTGAACTTCCTGCAGAAATTTCAAAGTTTCTTGAAAATCTTCATCATTTTCGCCCGGAAATCCAACAATTAAATCCGTCGTCAAGCTGATATTTGGAATGGCGGCACGAATTTTTTTGACAAGCTCCAAATATTTTTCGACGGTGTAAACGCGGTTCATTTTCTGCAAAATTTTATTGCTGCCGTATTGTACCGGCAAATGAATATGTTCGCAGATATTTTTACCGCCCGCCATTGCAGAAATTAAATCGTCAGATAAATCTTTGGGGTGGCTCGTCATAAATCTAAGCCGCTTTAAGCCGTCAATTTTATCAACGTCGCGCAGGAGCTGTGGAAAAGTTTTGCCGCCGCCGTTGTAGGAATTGACATTTTGCCCCAACAGCGTAATTTCTTTAAAGCCCGCGTTGACAGTCTCGGTAACTTCAGAAATAATTTCGTTGGGAAGTCTGGAGCGTTCCCGCCCGCGCACGTGCGGCACAATGCAATAAGTGCAGAAATTGTTACAGCCGTACATAATAGGCACAAACGCTGAAACTTTACCTGCGCGAATAGGCAAAATATTTTCGTCGTCAATCATACCGCTGACATTTGAAATATCGACAAATTGGCGGCGTTTCGATTCAAAATTTTGTACAACGCTTGCAAGTTCGCCGCGTCTGCCCGTCCCCAAAATAAAATCTATATGCGGCGCGTGTTTGATTAAATTTTCGCCGTCCTTCTGTGCAAGGCAACCTACCACGCCAATTATCAGCGCGGGATTTTGCCGCTTGTACTTTTTAATTTCGCCTATTTTGCCATAGATTTTATCTTCAGCAGTAGCACGGACGCAACACGTATTGAACAGAATTAAATCCGCCGTTTCAAAGTCCTCTGTCAAAGTGTAGCCAATTTTTTGAAGTTGCCCCGCCATTCTTTCAGATTCGGCAACGTTCATTTGGCAACCGTAAGTTAAGATTTTTAAATTTTTCATAGCGGTTTATTTTATCATTGCCGCGCCAATTATTCAATAAAAACTCTCGCGCAGGTTTAAATTTTTAAAATTTGCTAAAGTTTTGCCTTTTGTTGTATCATCTATAAAAAATTTTGGGGGAATTGTTTTGCCAAATTTAAGTTGGTTAGGTAAGGATAAAGTTGTTACGTATCATCAGAAAGTTGCTTACCATTTCTTGGACAAAAAATTTTCAGTCGGTAACAGTGAAAACGCAATTATTCACGGCGATAATTTAATTGCGCTGAAATCTTTGTTGCCGCGCTATGAAAATAAAATCAAATGCATTTACATTGATCCGCCGTATAATACCGGCAATGAAAACTGGATTTACAATGACAATGTTTCAGACCCGCGCTTGCAACGTTGGATTGGCGAAGTTGTAGGCAAGGAAGGCGAAGATTTAACGCGACACGATAAATGGCTCTGTATGATGTACCCGCGCCTTAGACTTTTACAAAAACTTTTATCTGACGACGGCGCAATTTTTATCAGCATCGACGATAACGAACTTTTTTATTTGAAGTGTATTTGTGATGAAATTTTTGGCGCGTCTAATTTTGTAATAAATTTGCCACGTGTCACAAAAAAAAGTGGAAAATCGACAGAAATTTTTGCTCGTAACAATGACAATTTATTGATTTACTCAAAATCAGCGAATTGCAAATTAAATCCAATGCCACACAATGACGAAGGTTTTAAAAATCGTGATGAATTTTTTGAACAGCGCGGCTTTTATAAATTAAATCAAACTTTAGATTATGACAGTTTGCAATACAGCGAAAATTTAGATTATCCATTGACGATTGAAAATGTAACATATTATGCAGGCAGTTCCGAAGAAAATTATTTGAAAAGAAAATCCGGCGAACATAAACGCGCAGATTGGGCTTGGCGTTGGTCAAAAGAAAAATTTCAATTCGGCTATGAAAACGGTTTTATTGTCGTCAAAAAAAGTAAAAACGGCACAAGAATTTATACAAAAACTTATCAAAAAGCAACGATTGAAAACGAAGGCAAAAATTATTTTATAAAATACAACGAACGCACCGCGCCAATTTCAAGCCTTTTACTGACAGAAAACGAATTTTCAAATGACAACGCCACAAAAAATATAACTTCGGTTTTTGGCGAAAAAGTTTTTGACTATCCAAAGCCAACTTCTTTAATTGAATTTATTTTGAAACTTGCGACGGATAAAAATTCAATCGTGCTTGATAGTTTTGCAGGGAGCGGGACGACTGCCCACGCGGTTATCAATCTGAACAATGCAGACGGCGGCAACCGCAAATTTATTCTGATAGAATTGAATGACTACGCAGAAAATATAACTGCCGAGCGCGTTAAAAGAGTTGGCGGCGAATTTAACTTTTACGAAATTGGCGAAAGTCTTTTTGACGAAGATGATTTTATAAATGACGCTGTACCCTTTGAAAAAATCTGCGAATATATTTACTTTGCTGAAACGGGGAAAAATTTTGTACCCTGCGAAGAAAAAAATTTGTTAGGCGTAGATGACGACACGGCTTATTATTATTTCGGCGGCGAAAGTTTGAGTTGGACGACTTTAAGCAAAATAAAAACCCGCGCAAAAGTTTATGTGATATATGCGGACGCTTGCAACCTTAGCGAAGAGGAAATGCAAAAGTACAACATACATTTTCGGCAAATACCGTTTGACGTTCGCAGGTATTGAAAAAATTTTGGCGTTGTGATATTATCTACGTTAAGAAAAGAAAACATATCTGTCCGCAAACAAGACAAACGAAAAGCCCCCGAGCAGAAATGGGTCGCTGCTAAGGGGTTTTCGTTTTTGCCACAGCCGAATGGGTCTTTCAGCTGCCAGTGGGGCTAGTGGTTACCGTTGCTTTTGGAAAAGCCTTTTGAGTTTGTCGTAGACGAAGTTAGCAACGACGCCAGACGCTACGCCAAAAAAGAATGAAAACATATCTTCCATTGATAACACCTCCTCTCGTCCGCAGTTTCCGAATTTGAGGAGCAACGGCAACCGAATTATAACACAAACATTTTTAATTACAAAGGCGGCGGGCTTGAAATGTGAAGGAGTGAATTTTATGGAAAATTTGAGAAATGAAGCAATAGAATTGGCGGCAACAATTCCTGAAAAATATTTGCCGTCAATTATCGGTCTGATGAAAAGTTTTGAAGAAATTTCTGACGAACCGCCAAAACCGAAGGAAAAAATTGACTTCAGCAAATATATGAACAAAGGCGAAAGAATGTTCAAAAGTACGGAAGAAATTGACGAATACATAAAGGAGTCGCGCCGTGAAAGATTTTAAAAAGATTTTTTTAGACACTGCGCCAATTATTTATCTTTTGGACAACGATAAAAACTTTGGCGAAAAAACTTGCAAAATTTTTTCTGCATTGTCAGAGCAAAATGTAAAATTCGCGTCTTCCGTGATAACCATTGAAGAATACTTAGTGTATCCGTATCGCAAGAAAAATGAATCGCTTGTAGAATCTTTTTGGGATTTGGTAAGCGAAAATCAAATGATATTGTATTCAATAAATTGGAGTGAGGCGAATAAAGCCGCAGAAATTCGCGCAGAATACAAACATTTCAAGCCGTTGGATTCATTGCAGTTGGCGGTTGCCTGTTTGCACGGTTGCGATTTATTTTTGACTAACGACAAACAATTAAAGCAATTTACTGAAATAAAATGTGTAACGGTTGAAGAATGGGAATTTTAATTTGCTGTATAAATGAAATTAACCAACCCAAAAACTCCTCTGAACGATATTAAAATATCTTTGGAGGAGTTTTCTTTTTTAATAAAATCACAACAAAAAAAGAGTCCCGATTTTTAGTCGAGACTCCAATTTTTTTATTTAGGATTAAAAATTATTGACAAGTTGCAACTTCGTCAAGGGCTTCTGCATCGCCGCATTTATCCATTGTAACCATTTGACCGCTTGTCAGAATAACCATAACCGCGTCGCTTGCTGCATTCTTCTTGACATAGTCAAGATCAAATTCCATAAGCAAGTCGCCTTTCTTGACTTTGTCGCCGTCTTTAACGTAAGTCTTAAAGCCTTGACCGTTAAGTTTGACAGTGTCAACGCCGGCATGGAAGAGAATTTCAATACCTTCTTCAGTCTTGAATCCAATAGCGTGGTTAGTTGGGAATACCATCATAATTTCGCCGTCAGCAGGAGCAACCAATTTACCTTCAGTAGGTTCAACTACAAAGCCGTCGCCCATAGCTTTAATCGCAAATGCAGGATCGGGAGATTCGCACATTGGATGAACTGAACCGTTACAAGGTGAGCAAAGTTTAACTTTTTCAGCGGGAGCCGCCGCAACAGCCGCACCGCCGCCGGCACTTGCTGCAGGAGCTGCGCCCGCGCCTTCGTCCATAGGAGCACGATTTGCAAGATATTCTTCTAAGTCAGCTTTAATAACAGCAACTTTAGGACCATAGATAACTTGAACGCCGGTACCTTTGATAATGACGCCGACCGCGCCGGTTGCCTTCAAAAGTGCCTCGTCAACAATGCTTGAATCTTGAACTGTACAACGCAAACGCGTCGCGCAGCAGTCAACTGAAGTAATATTTTTCTTACTACCAAGAGCGCGTGCAATAGCTGAATTTAATTCATCAGCACCGCCTGCGCCGCCAGCTCCACCTGCGCCACCGGCTTTTTTAGCTTGATAATCGGCTTTGCTGTAGAGTTTAGTTTCTTGACCTTCGTCTTCACGACCAGGAGTTTTGAAATTAAACTTCATAATCAAGAATCTGAAGGAGAAGTAATACAAGAAGAAGTATACAACGCCGCACGGGATAAGTAACATCCAGCTTGTCTTATCATTACCCTGCAAAATACCAAAAATTGTGAAGTCAAGCAGACCTGCGGAGAATGTTAAACCAATACCAATTCCGAGTGCCTGCGCGACAACGTAAGATGTAGCCGCCAAGAAAACTTGTACACCGAAAAGCAAAGGAGCAACAAACAAGAATGAAAATTCGATAGGTTCAGTAATACCTGTTAAGAATGAAGTTAAAGCCGCTGAAAGGAGCAAGCCGCCTGCAGTCTTTTTGTTTTCAGGTTTTGCACAATGATACATAGCCAAAGCCGCACCAGGTAAACCGAACATCATGAACATAAATTCGCCTGTGAAGAAACGGGTATAATCTGTGTTGAAGTGAACGGTATTAGGATCAGCCAATTCAGCGAAAACGATATTTTGTGCGCCTTGTACAAGGTGACCGTTAATCATTTCGCTACCGCCCATAGCTGTTTGCCAGAACGGGAGATAAAATACGTGATGAAGACCGAAAGGAATTAAACTACGTTTTACAATACCGAAGAGGAATGTTCCAAAGTAACCTGCACTTGCAACAAAGTCGCCAATAGCGAAAATACCTTGTTGAACAACAGGCCAAATGAAAGTCATTGCGATACCGACAAACATATAAACAACGGTTGAAATAATTGGGATAAAACGAGAACCGCCAAAGAATGAGAGCGCGTCAGGTAAAACAATCTTATGGAAGCGGTTATGAAGAATCGAAACACCAATACCAACTACGATACCACCAAAAACGCCCATTTGAAGTGACAGGATACCGCAGCTGTAATCGATTGTACCGGCGATAACATCAGGAGCTACTGCACCATCAACAATTTTACCGGTAATTTCGAGCATTGCATTACAAGCTGTGTGCATTACAAAGAATGCAATCATAGCCGCCAACGCTGCGACTTCCTTTTCTGCCTGCGCCATACCAATAGCGACGCCGACAGCAAAAATTAGTGGCAAGTTACCAAAAATAACGCCGCCCGTTTTACTCATAATAGTGAGCAGCATATTCATGGTAGTGCCGGGCCCGAACATCGATTCAAGATTGTAAGTTGCAATCGTTGTTGGATTGGTAAACGATGCGCCGAGACCCAATAAAAGACCTGCGATTGGCAATACTGCAACCGGCAACATAAAGCTTCGACCGACGCGCTGCAGTACGCTAAAAATCTCGTCTTTCATAGAGAGAACCACCCTTTCTTAAAAAATTTTTTTGTATTTAAGCCTGCGCCTAAATCCGAAGTTATAAAAACTCACTGAGGATTATACAATGAATTTCTTATGTTGTCTAATCTTTTTTTAATTTCTAAAGGATTAAATTTTAAAATAAAAAACGCCGCCACGAAGACGGCAAATAAAATTTTTTCTGATATTAAATTTTAAATTCGTGAACGGTATTTTCAAGGTTTTTAGCTAAATCTGTAAGGGAGCCGCTATTTTCAAAAATTTCAACAACGCTCATAGATTGTTCGCCGGTTGCCATTGAAATTTCTTCCATTTTTGACGCAATGTCAACCGACATATTAGAAATTTTTTCGGTACGCTGTACAATATCTTCAATCGGCGCACGCATACTGTTAATCAGTTTCATAACTTGTTCAGAATTTTCTTCGGCAATTTTAATCATATTAACAATTTCGCTAAAAGAATTGCCGGTAGATTCAACATTGCCGCGCCCTTCGTCAACTTTCTTTGACGCCGCGTTCATAGTTTCGACGGCGTTTTCAGTTGTCTTTTGAATGGTTTTAATAATATCTGCAATTTGTTGAGCGGAGGCTTGAGAATTTTCGGCAAGTTTTCTGACTTCATCAGCAACGACGGTAAAGCCGCGCCCGTGTTCACCTGCGCGAGCCGCCTCAATCGCCGCGTTTAACGCAAGCAAATTCGTTTGGTCTGCGATATTTGAAATGACTTCGACGATTGAGCCAATTTCTTTGGAATTTTCGCCCAATTCCTCAACAATTTTTGAAGATTCAGCGACGGCTTGAGCAATTTCATTCATTTGGCGGACGGTTGCAACCGCAGTTTCATTACCTTTGGCGGCGTTTTCTAAAGTGCGTTGAACACTTTCTAAACCGGCTTTCATTGCAACGATAGATTTTTCAATGCTCTGTTCCATATTTTTAACGCGTTCTTCAGTTTCGCTGATGTCTGATTTTTGCGCGTCGGTATTATCAGCCGCACTTGTAACAGACATTGCTACATTTTGTACAAGGTCGCCGGTTTTATTTATGTTTACAGTCATTTTATCTGCGCTGTCTGAAACTTGCGTTGCGGCTTGCTGAACTTCGCCCAATGCTGTCCTCATATGTTTCATAACTGAATTAAATTGCGTGGCGATTGTTCCAAATTCATCTGAAGTTTCAATTTTAATATCGTGTGACAAATCGCCCTGCGCGGCTTTTTCTGTAACCGTAACAATTTTATCGACGGAATTTTTAATATCTCTAACCAAAACGTAGACGATAAACAAAATGAACGCCAACATTGCGGCAATTAAAAGCCCCATAATATGAACCAAATCTGCGAAACCGGAAAATTGTTTTTCTGAAGTTTCAACAGCTTTTTCTAATCCTTCGTTGCAGGATTCTAAATCTGCTTTAATTGAATCGTAAATTGCGTCGTAAGCTTTATCAACTTCGCTATCCATATACGCCACACTTTCAGCGCGGTTATTGGTTGAAACTAAACTTTCAAGTTGTGCAACTTTGGATTTATAATTTTGCCAAAGTACAATTTCATCGTTCAAAATTTTTAAATCGCCTTGCCGCTCCTCTTCGTCGTCGTAGTCGCTGGCTTCCAAAACTTTTTTGTAATTTTCAAAACCCGCGTCAATATCCTGCAAATTTTTATCAAGTTTTGCACGCCACGTCGAATTTTGATCTGTTCCCGCCGTGTTAATCAGAAAATAGGCGTTTCGCTGACAATCTGAAATATTGCCGGAAATTTCGGTTACCGTGAAATTTGAGTTGAGCCAATCGCGGACATTTGCGCTTTCGCCGCTTAAACTATTGAAGTAGTACAAGATGAACAAGCCAAACAGAGAAATCATCACAAAGACCGTACCAAATGCGCCGATTAATTTTTGAGTTACCGAAAGTTTTGACATGGTAAACACCTCATTTATATTTTTTTGGGGTGTGACGCGTTATAAAAAAATTTCTGTAACAAGCCGCGCTTAACTTCGCGCAGTTTTCCTATTAATTCGTTTCTATCAAAATTATTTTATCGAAAATGCTGAAGTACTCCCCTAATTTTTCCATCTGAAAATTTTTTACCGTCGTGATATAAATTATTTTCTCAAGATATGTTTTTGCATTTTAAAAAGCAGGTCGTTAAAATCTTTTTCGCGTTCCTCAATAATTGCGCTGTAATCGCGGCTGTCTCCTAAGTACGCCAAAAGACTATGGCGGCGCAAATCGTTAAACTGATTGTAAATTTCAACCGGAATATTAATATTTCTGTCTTCGATAAACGCCATAATTTCATTCATTGAAAAATTGAAAAGCGGCTCCGCCCAATGCATTAAAAAGGCGCGATCTTCAATTTTATTGCACTCAAAAATAACTTCCTGCAAATTGCGCTGAAAATCTTCGGTAACTTTGTAAAATTCGCTTTCAGTTGCAAATTTTTCCTGCAACTCGTTGCCTTTCTGCGCAGAAATTTTTTGATAAATAATGTGGCGTTCATTCAAATAGAAGTTGTCCACGTCTACTTTGTATTCAGTTAAAATTTCCAAAACTTTAATGGCAAGATCGCCCAAATTTCTCTCTAAACCGAATTCAATCAACGGCAAAAATTTTTTTTCAATGGCAAAACGCACCTTTTGCCAATCGTCGTACCACTTGTTATAATTTTCAATGTAGATATGATGCTTTTTGCAAACTTGTTCCAACTTACCGCGCGAATTCAACCTGAAATAATTATAATCGTCGTTCCAATCCATTAAATTTTCAACAACCGCCGTTACAAAATGCTTATTTTCGACGAAGAAATTTATTTTACTCTGCGCGTCCAAAATAATTTCAGCAAGATTTTCAGTAAGAAATTCAAAACTTACGCGGGGAGCATTTTCAATTTTTTCAAGTTCGATCAACGAATTTTTAAAGTGGTTAGCCTCGTAAATACGCGCCGCCAATTCATCAGCCTGCACCTTTACAGATAAAATTTCTTCTTTGGCGTCGTTAGTGTTGACTGTAAAACGGCGCGCCAAAACTTTTTGCCTTTCTTCCAGTAAAGCATTTTCGTCCTTCGTCAAATATTTCTTAATTGTATAATTTTCGCTAATTTCCTGCGTAATTTTGGAAATTTCGGAAATAATTTCGTCCTTCGCGTTTTCGTAGTCTTGCAACAGGGTAATCATTTCATTTGTTACGCTCAAAACGGCTTTATAATATTTTATTGGAGATTTATTAATAGCCGCCGTGTCGTACTTCGCAATAATTGCCGCCAAGTCTACAGGAATTTCAACATTTTGATTATTCATTCAGAATCCTCCAAAAATATTAATTTTGTTTAAATTTACGTCCGCCGCGCCGATAATTCGCCCCCCAATTTCTTTTTGTTCGCTGATAAAATTCAAAATTTGCGGGGTAATAACTTCGCCGGGATTTAAAATTGGAATACCCGGCGGATAGAAAGTAATTTCCTCTGCGCAGATTTTACCGATGCAATTTTCAATTTCCACAGCTTTACTTTCAGCGAAAAAAACTTCACGCGGTGAAATTTCTGATTGTGTAATTTCGTTAGGAATGGCGATTAACCTTTCAGACTTAGAAAAAAATTTTTTTTTAGTATCTAAACTTTTCAGCGCGTCAACTAACTTTTCAATCGTCGCGCAGGTGTCGGCGTAGGTTATCAAAAATAATAAATTTGCGGCGTCTGAAAGTTCACACTGAATTTTAAATTTGTGGCGAAGAATTTTTTCAGCGTCAATTCCGGTTAATCCCAAATTTTCAACGTTCACAGTAACTTTTGTTAAATCCATTTCAAAATTTGGTACGGCGTCAAAAGTTTTCAAGCCGTCGATTAAATTTATTTCTGCGCGAAGATTTTTAGAAAGTTGTACAGCCTGCGAAATTTTTTCAGGACTTTCTTGCATTTGGAGGCGTGCAATATCCAAAGACGCAAGCAACAAATAATTTGGGCTGGTAGATTGTAAAAGGCTTGCAGCGCGGCGGACTTTTTTAGAATCGAAATTTTTTACAAGCAACATTGAAGTTTGAGTGAGTGAGCCCAAAATTTTATGTGTAGACTGCGCGGCTAAATCTGCGCCCGCGTCCATCGCCGAAATTGGCAACTCTTGAGAAAATTTTAAATGTGCGCCGTGAGCTTCATCAACTAAAAGCAACATTCCTGCCGCGTGTAAAATTTCTGCGATTTTTTGAACGTCAGCCGCCACGCCGTAATAATTCGGTGAAGTCAAAATTAACGCCCGCGCCGTTGGAAATTTTTTAATTGCAATTTTCAAAGTTTCTACTGAAATATTTAGCGGTATTTGCAATTCGTTTGAAAATTCGACAGGCAAATAAATTGGAATTGCGCCGGATAAAATTAACCCCGCCATAACCGAACGATGAGAATTGCGCGGAACAAAAACTAAATCGCCCGCTTTAAGCGTTGCAAGAATCATAGTTTGAATCGCGCAGGTTGTCCCGTTGATAATAAAAAGGCAGTCATCAGCATTGAAAAGTTTTGCGGCTAAATTTTCAGCATCTTTAATGCAAGTGCGCGGGCTGTGCAAGTCGTCCAATTCTTCCATCAGTGAAACTTCCTGCCTTAAACCTTCAGCCGTTATCAAATTTTTTAAAAGTGAATGTGCGCCCAAACCCTGTTTGTGTCCCGGCGTATGAAAAGCAAGTGCGCCGTCATTTGAATAATTTTGCATTGCCGTTGCAAGCGGTGCATTTGAAATTTTTTCCAAATTTAAATCTCCTTACAAAAAATAAATCTTGACTAAGAACGATAAAACTAGAAGCCGTCAAGGATGACGGCTCGTCAACCCGCCGCGCGCAGGTCGCGTGATGCGACCGCACTTGCGCGGCTGTTTCTTTCTTTGCAAGGCGTTTCTTTCTTTGCGCCAAAGAAAGAAATGCCGTTTTAAATATAAAAAATTAAACAAAAAACTAAATAAAAAAAAGAGCCGGAAAAATTTCCCGACTCCAAATTTTCAAAAATTAATATTTTCGATTAAAAGCGACACTTGAACGCCCGAGCAGTGAATTTCCCAAATCATAGGAGCGGACGACGCTATTTTGACGCCGCGATTTATTGAGCCACGCCCGCGCCTTGTACATTACTTCTTTATCAAGCGTTTTAATTTCTTCGGCAATGGCTTTAAATTCCTCAAGTTGGCGGTAGTCTTTGGAAGGCAACGCCTCAATTTTTTCAATCAGCTGTGAACGTTGCGGAACCAACTCAAGGAAAGTATCAATATCTTGCCGGTCGATAAATTTCAGCAATTCCTTTGTAAGGGACAAATACGTTTTCCAAAGGTCTCTGGCGTCTGCCGTTACGTCATCTGCCATAATTTACACCTTCTTTTTGGCTTGAGCGCGTTCGATACGTGCCTTTTTCATTGCCTCCGCCCACGCGTCGCGCAGTTCTGAAATAATTTCCCGCGCCTCGTTCAATTTTGAAGTATCGCTTTTCATATTGCCTTCAACAAGTCTGTCGTAAACGTAATTGTACAACGGAAGCAGTTGATGCGAAATTTCATAATCCATATTCAGCGTTACGCGAAATTCTGAAATGATACGCTGCGCCTTTTGCAATAAAGTATTGGCTTCTTCGTATTTTTTTTCTTCTACAGCAACAGTGCCTTCTTCGATAAATTTCAAACAGCCGTTATAAAGCATAAGCGTCAACTGCTCAGGCGGCGCATTTAAAACTTGTTGCCGTCTGTATTCTTCCGCCGCATTTAACATATCGGCATCAGCCCCTTCCGCTAAAATTTTGTATTATTGAAATGCACTTGTAACATAATTGAGTTGCGATCCCAAAAGTGCCAATGAACTTTCCATTGCGTCATACTTTTTATAAAGTTTCGTTTCAAACGCCTGCATCATTTTCTTGAAGTTACTCATTTTAGTTTGAAGATCGCGCAGGAGGTTATTGAGTTCGCTGTCATCGCTAATTGAGGCGGTCGTACCTGAAACAGATTTGATACTCTTCATACTTGCCATAAAGACATCGCCGAGACGCTGTGCAATTCCGTTGTAAGAACTTCTTTCAACAGTTTTGGTAACGTCCTTGCCGTCTTCTTGAACAACTTGATATCCATCTTCATAGCGATTAGCTGACCAAATATATTCGCCCGTTCCATCACCGTTCGCATCAACTTTTTCTAGCTTATATTGTTTTTCGCCGCCGTCAAGCTTTGCAAAAACATTATAAACCGCGTCCGGATCATCGGCAATAGCAGCTCTAAGTTTGTCCGTGTCAATGGTAAGTTGACCTTTGAGACCGGTTGTAGAAATACCGATAGAGAAAATATTTTTGTACTTGCCGTTCACGCCGTCAACATTTTCAGAAACTGCGGAGCGTATTTCAGATATAACATCTCTCAAAGTTGAGTCGTGATAAAGCATACCGGCTTTGGCTTTTTCTTCCCACTTTTCAATTTGTTCATCTTTCATAGCTTCTTTTTGGCTTGCAGTGAGCGGTTTATAATCGCTATTGGGCTTTTCGTCGTACCATTCATAAAGCTTTTTCAAAAGTGCGTTGTATTCGTCAACGAAGGATTGAACATTTTTAACGATTGATTCAGCGTCTTGGGTAACAGTAACGGAAACTTTTTGACCTTCAGTTACATTAGACAAATTATAAGTTACGCCGTCAACTGAAATTGTGTTTGAATCCAGCGTGTATTCTACGCCGTCGATTTTTGCAGTTGAATCTTTACCGGTTTGAACTGTATCTTTACCCTGCGTGAAAGTTAAAACATCGTCAGAAATGGCACCATTTTCAGATCTTCTCAAGCCGAGTGAATTAAAGAAATTCGCCGCCGCTTCCGAACTATCGCCCGTTCCAAGTTTAATAGTGATGTTATTCGCAACGCCGCTATTTTTATTGTAGAAAGTGAATCTGTTTTGAACAGAATCGTAATTTGCGCGGACGTTCAAGCCCATGCTGTTAATTTTTGAAGTTAAATCGTTGAAAGTGAAACCGTTCAAAAGTTCTCCGTAAGTTACGGAAACATTTTGCGAACCGTTATTTGAAATTTCCATTCCGGTAGTTGGTTTCTTTGCTGTTACAGTAATATTATAATCTGAAGAAGTGGCTTCATTTACTTCAAAATTAAGAGCTTTAGTCTCACCTATCGGATTACCTTCATCATCTAACTTTACTATTGTTCCCACTGCGTTTTGACCGGTTGCAATAGTTTTAGAGGTAGTAAAATTATAACTATTGAACTTTCCATTAGCAAATAGAGAACTTGTCAAATATTCAATCAAACTGTCATTATTATCACTACGAAGAATGCTTAAAGTGTCATCAACATCACTGACATACAATGTAATGTCAGAATCTACTGTAGTATTCTTAATTGAAATTCCACCTGATGTATCTATACTTGCCTCAAGCGTCAATTCATTCTCTTTAAATTGTTCATTAATAGTATCTAATAAATCTCCAACTTTACCATTTAAATCAGCATATGTAAGACTTATCCCTGCCTCTTTTGTACCGTCACCAAAATTAAAGGTAATTGCGTGGTCAGTTTGTGATGTGTATGATGCCACTGCATCCGAAATTTTGGAATTGTTAAGTACATATGAAAGATCTGTGTCTCTACTAGATGCCCTATTAGATCCTGTGGAACTCACCGTTTGGGCTATGCTGTTAATTACAACTTTATAAGTACCCGTCTCGGCGTCCGGCGTTGCGCTTGCAACAACTACATCTGAATTATCAGTTGCAAGAAGACCATTAACGCCATCATTGATTGAAAACGCAAATGCAACATCACTTGCATTATAATTTGAATTAGAATCTGTTTTCTTATTTTGATTATCAATCGTAATTGTATTACCGTCTGATTTTGTAAGAGTAGTAATGTCGTTATTGTCTGATACAGATGAAAACAACAAGCTTGAAAGTTGGTTTTTGTACTCTGAATCACTATTCAAAGGTGTAAGCGTTTGCCCGATAAGATACGCGCTTGACGCAAGAGCCCCAACTTCAACATAATGTGTCATAGTGGCGGCGTTGGCGTTAGCCGTTGCCGTTACGACATTAGAATTAGCACTTGCTGCCGAACGTGCATTCATATTGGAAGACATTTTGTATTTAGACAAAGTTGACGCGTTAAAAGTTTGAACTTCGTTGTAAACGTTAAGATATTCGGTTTTTTTCCATTCGTTTTTGGTGTACTTTTGTTGCATCTTGTCATATTCGCTTTGTTTGCTCAACATTCCAACTTTAACCATTGATTCAACGTCGAGCCCTGATCCTGACAAGCCATAAATTCCATTAACGCCCATTATAATCATCCTCCTTGAAAGTGGAGCGTAAATTTAAAAATAAGCGTCAAGAGTTTCCAACTTGACGCTCAATGCAGATATGACGCTTGAGACAAATTGCAAATTAAATTCGCAATTCCTCAAATTTAATTAAGCATTTTCATCAATGAAAGTGCCAAGGAAAGCGTCCATCCAAATTCTTCCTTTGACAATGTTTTTAACCATTTCTTCCGGCGGCAATTCTTTAATAACTTCGTTAGTGTCCTTGTCAACTAAAGCAACAGAGAACATGCCGGCTTCCTTGTGATAATTGAAGTGAAGGTTAGCATTTGCATTTCTCATAACTTTGTTGAGCTCTTGTGTAATTTTTTGGACAGTGTCTTCGTCAACCGGCTTTTTAAACTGAACATTAACATCATCTGCCGGTTTTTTGGCAGCATCGGCATCCGTTTGAATACCTTTTGCGTCCATAACGAGACGCGATTGTGAATTTTCCACCGTCGCCGCAGGCGCGTCAAATGCTTGTGCATTTTGTTGTTGTTGTGCGCCCTCACGACTTGCAGCGTTGTACTTTTCAGCCGCGTTTACCACGACCGCCGCCGAAACGACATCTTGCAGCTTCCCTACCATTTTTTCCATCCTCCTTAAAATAATGCCACTCGAAATCTGCGGTTGTAATACGAAGTTTGCCGCCATTTCTAATTGGCGTTTTATTTCAGGGGCAGTGCGCTATGAAGGTCTACATCTCCAAGTTGCGTAGCCGCCCTCTGATTTTCTTCCTGTATCGCCCGATAAATTTCGCCGCGATAAATTTTAATATCCTTTGGTGCATCAATAGCAATTCGCACGTTCTCTCCCTGAACTTCAACGACATTTATGACGATTTGGTCGCCAATCATAATTTGTTGGCGGGGCTTTCTCGTCAAAACGAGCATCTATTTGACCTCCTTCTTTGCATCAGGGAAAAGACGTTCTTTGGTTGTATAATTGGATTTTTCCAATACAATTTGCTTAGCCTTCATATTTTTTGTATTGATAATGACCGGCGCAAGCAAATTTGTTGTCATATAACGAATACTGAAATTGGGAATTGTGATCAGCGTATAATATAAAACTTTGTCCTTTTCGTTGATGTCGAGCTCTTTTAAAGTTTCGTCATCAATTTCAAAAGTATAATTCGGAAAGAACAAGAAAGGTATTGTAAGCAAAAAAGCCAAGTCCGGCGATTTCAAAGACTGCATGAAATAATATGGTGTCTCTTGATCATACGGCAAAATTATAAATTCATGCTCCTCTTCAAACGCGGGAATACCATTTTTGAATTTTACTATACGTTTCTCATCAATTTCAAGCTCCCCGAATCGGCTGGTATTAATTTTTCTCATAAATCCTGCCTCCATTGCTAAAATACAGATTTTTGAGATTCAATGCAAGCAGCTTGCCGAAAAATTCAACTCAAGCGTAAATGTCATATTCGTTCATAGTCACCCAACGCTGAATGGAGCCTTTGTTTTTAAGATATATTTCAAAAATTCCAGGCGTGTAGTGAATTTCTGCGGACGGTTCAGTTTCAATTTCCGCCGTAACGTCGCCGACTTCAGGTTCTCCGATGATTCTTGAAGGAGTAACAGTGAATATTGGACCGTCCATCAGCTCGAATTCAACCATAGTTTCCGGCGGGTCGGCGTGAATTTCCTGCATAATCTGTTGTTTAATATCGTCGCCGGGCTTGCCGCCATTTTCAGCGCGTTCCCATGCAATTTGAGTTGTTCGGGATCTGTTGGCGCGAACGTCAGATAAACCTTTTCTTCCAAAGTCACCAATTAAATCTGTTAAATTTTTTGCGCCCCATGACTTGCGGCTTGGATAATTATCCATATTAATTGAAACTTGCGTTGCGGCTTGATTTGATTTACCGAGTTCTAATTCAGTATGAACTTCAGCGGGAACATATTTTGCCCTATCGATTTTACCATACTGAATTCTTAAATCAGTTTGCGGCAATTCATGCCTAACATTTAATCTCAACATTTGCATTGTTATTCCCTCCTTTCGTCAAAAAATCCTGCCTAGTTTATAAAAAAATTTATAAATAATCTGCCAAAGATTGGGGCAAGACTCTGCCGCCCAATGAAAGGGCAAGATTATAAATTGTCGTGTATTCCATTAATTTTGTTGCAAGTTCTTCAACGTCTGTACTGCTAATATCGGTAATATCGCCGGTAATAATTGCGCTTTGATTATCAAGCATTTCTTCAACATTTGTGTAAAGTTGAAGACGCGCTCCCAAAGTTGTTTGAGCGACATTCAAAGTTGCGTGCGCCACGTCCGCCAAAGTTATTCCGTCGGAGCTAAGCCAATGAGCGTCGCAGGCGTCGGTTTTATTATAAACCGTGATAACATTGTTGAGCATTGCGGTACCGGATTTTTCATTTCCTGACCATTCGTCATCAAAAATATCACAACCAAATAAATCTTGACCTGTAACGTTGACAATATCGCTGCGCGTATCTGTAGGACCATTCAGCTTAACCATTGAAATATGATTGTTATCGCCGCTGTAGGTTACAATTTTTTGCATAATCGTCGTAAACTTCAAATTTTTAGTTTCGTCGTTCATAGTGACATCAATTCCATTTTCACTGGCGGAATCTTTGATAACGCCGCGATTTGTGAAATAGTCACTAACCATAACGGAGGCGAAGTCTGAACATTTTGCAACGGCGGCTTTAACTTCGTCAAGGCTTACGCCGTCGATTGAGTCTGCAATTTCAGCAATTCGAGTATCAGAATTTTCAACTTCGTTTACACGTCTTAAAGCGCGTCTTAAATCGTTGTCTGTGCTTGTACCATCATTGACAGCCGCTATTGCGTCAACGTCGGCATTTTTCGCTGTGTTTAAAGCGTCCGTTTCAGACATTCTAAGATCAGCAACGGCGTATTCGCTTTGATCAACGTCGGTAATATAATCATTGCCGGCAGCGATTAAATCTTTATAACCGTCGTCAACAAATTTTTTGGTATACAAAAAGCCGCTGTTTGTATCAAGGTAATAAGTACCTCCCGCGTCATCTTCAAGCGTCAACATTTGATAAAGTTCAGTATTGACGTTGCCGCGTGTACCTTTGAAAAATTCAGCTTGTTTAGCGTCAAGATTTTTAGCCAAACCGCGTTCTTGATTATCGCTGGAAATTGTGAAAGGCTGCGTAGTGTCTTTTTGTCCGGCGAAAAGAAAACGATCGCCAAGTTGATAATTTGAATCTGCGATTAATTCTTCAAGGCGGGCGTTCATTTCTTTAGCTATAGACTTTGCGTCTACTTCTGAAAGATAAGTATTTGCCGCCTGATTTGCCTTTGTTACAATTACGCCGACATTGTCAGCCATATTGGTAATAATGCTGTCAGAATTTTTCATCCACGAATTTGCAGTTTGAACATTTGAAGTATAAGTATCGTTTTCGTTTTGGGTAAATTCGTAGCGCATCAAATTTGCGTAACCAACAGGATCATCACTGCCACGATGAATTTTGGAACCGTCAGCTTGTTCAAAAAGATTCTGTTGTTTGGCGTAAGTTCGATTTAAAGCGTTTTTATAGTTGTATAAAAAGTGTATGCTACTCATACGAACAGCCATATTAATTTCTCTCCTTCCTTTCTAGGTATTAGGTTTTAGGTATTAGGTTTTAGATAAATCCCCTAACACCTAACCGCTAACACCTAAATTATCTGCCGACGACGCCGGTATTATTTACAAGGCGATCTAAGCAGTCATCCATTGCACTAAGACAACGTGAACAAGCTCCGAAGCCTTTTTGGTATTTAATCATATCAGCTAATTCTTCGTTCCAGTCAACGCCGTTAGTAGCGTCACGCCAATTTTGAATTTGATCCATGATTAAAGCCTGTTCAGAAATATTTGTATCCATAGCTCTTGAGGCAACGCTCAATTTTGTCATTTCAGATTTATAGTAAGCATTTAAACCAAGCCCGCCAAGTGAATTAACAGTTTTTTGAACGTCAGCATATTTGGTAATTGGCAGGACATTAGATCTTCCGGCTGAAACAATGTTATCATATGACATATTGAAAAGTTCGCTCATGTAAACGGCGTTTGTACCGTCTGCAGTGCGCCCTGCAAAGTCTATCAAATGATCTTGAACATCTTCATCAGTCATAACGGAAGTATAATTTTCGCTCCTGTCGTAAGCCGTAGCTGCTGCAACGTATTTATAGCCGCCGGTTTCTTCAAAGTCAGCATTTGTAGCCAATGCGCCAAGAATTTTAACGCCGGACAGTTTAAGAATTTCGCCTCTGTCGTCTTTTCTTAAAACGCCGGTAGATTCACGAATTGTAAGATATGTATATTTATTAACTTCGTCGTAGTTATAAATATATTCAACGCCGGTTTCGCCGAAGAAATTTTTGGTATCGGGAACGGCAATAGGTTTACCGTCGCTGTCGTACTTTGTATTTCCGTGATCGTCAGTTGCTGCGCGAGTATTTCCAACTAAATCATAGCCTTGTTTATGTTGGTCGTTAAAAGTCGTCATCATAAACGCGCCCATATTCGCCACGTCTTCAATATAATGGCGACATTGCTCAATAGCGTCAAATTCTGCGCGAAGCTTGCCGGTTTCAGGCAAGAAATTAACTTGACTTTCACGAATGCTAACAGAGTAATCAATAACGCCGTAATCTACGCCGTATTCTGAACTGTTGACGCCTTTTGCGTAGTCAAGATGCAACCTGTCAACGCCGGAAATTAAAGTTATACCGCCGCAGTGAATTTCATACGCGCCAAATTGATTTTCATGAACGCCAATATTAATATATTCAGAAAGTCTGTCAGCAAGTAAATCGCGTTGGTCGCGCAGGTCGTTAGCATACGCGCCGCCGGATTCTCTTGCTATGATTGTGCGGTTAATATTAACTATGTCCTCCATAATTTGGTTAATATCGCTTACGTGAATTTCCATTTGGTCATAAATATCTTTAATTTGGTCGCGCAGTTGTACGCCTGCAGTTTCCAAAGTGTCAGCATAAGCCTTGCCTTTTTCAATAACTGCGGTACGTGCAGCAGAATCTGATGCGTTGGAAGAAAGATTAACCCACGCCTTGTAAAATTGTTGCAGTGCGTCTTCAATTCCGCTTTGATTTGTGTCATTAAAAATAGCCTCAATTTTATCAAAATTTTTGGCGCACATATCGTAATAGCCTTCTTTGGCAGTTTCGGAACGAAATTGAACATCTGCATAAACGTCACGGGCGCGGGTAATAGACATAGCGTCAACGCCCGTACCTATTGCAAGACCGTCGCGGTATTCGGCTTTCGTTGCGGCGGGGTTGACAGTTTGCCGCGAATAACCTTCGGTATCTGCGTTTGTTATGTTGTGTCCGACGGTGTTTAATTGCATTTGGTTGATATAAACGCCGCGAACCATTGTATTTAATCCTGTAAAAGTTGACATAATCGCCGGCTCCTTTTCTAAATATTGGCGTCGAAGAGCCGACGCCCGCTTTGACTGCCGGTTTCCGCCGCCGCGCCATAAGATACACTTGTTGACGTTTTGGACATTACATTTAAATTAAACTCCACAAATTTTTTGCCGTTATCGGTTAAAATTTTTAGAGTTTTGATTGTACGTTGAAGTTTTCCCTGAAGTTCGTTATTTGATTGCAAAAGGCGTTTCGCCACGTCCTTTTTAACGCCGTCTTCTTGTGCGTCGATGAAGTCGCCGAAATTTTTAAATTTCATTCTGTCAAGGAACATTCTTGAACGCACGGAATTTTTTGACAGTTCAGCAATGACGGGCTCAATTTGCCCTGCAACCTGTGACATATTCAGCGAATTTTTTTTGATAGTTTCAGTCAAATCGGCGAACAATTTCAGCAGCCGATTGCAAAATACTGTTTGCTCCCGCAAAAGAATAATCGTCTCTTCCATTATCCACCTCGATTGTCATTTTGCCTTCAAAGTTTCAAGCTTGGTAGTCGAATTTCTTTTGATGAGTGACGATAGCCCCTTTGTTGCCGTAAGTTGGTTCAATGAACGCGCCGCCCAATCGATTAAGTTTAAAAGTTATGGCGTCCAGTGCAGTTTGAGCAAGAATTTGATTATTTTCGCTGATTTTCAAAGTGCGATTTACATTTTGCGTAAGTTTGCTGTGAATCTCCATAAGTTTTTTTGTAACATATTGCGTTGGAGCGGTTTTATAAAAATCTTCAGCCTTTGTGTTGGAGCTTACTTTGGGATTGTCCTTTGAAAGTTCCAGCAGAATTGCGCCGCGTTGTTGTTCAAGTTTTTGAATTTTTGCAGCGATAATTTGTTCTTGATCCAAGATTTTTGATAAAGCGTCCATATCCACAATAACAAGGGCATCGCGTTTTTTTTCGCCAAGATTTGCAAGGTCGTCATAAACTTTACAAATTTTGTCTAATACTTCAATTAATTGTTGCCACATAATTTGCGCCTCAGAAACGGCTTAAAAGCATACTTGCCGCGATATTTGACGCTTCAACATGATAATTGCCGCTTGAAATTTTTTGTTCAAATTCAGCAACTTTATCTTGTCTAACTTCAGATTCGCCGCGCAATTTCTGCAAAATTTCGCTGAAACTTTGGGCTTGATTCGACAGCGAAAGTTGATCACGTTTTTGGACGTTACGGGCATTAGTAGCCGCGTTTGCATAGCGCGTAGCAACTACCGCGTTTGAGCTGTAAATATTCGCCATCGAATTTAAGTTGTTGACAATCATGACATTCACCACCTGTGATTTACTGTTGGTTTGATTATACCGAAATTTTTATTTCGTTTAATAACATATCGAAAAAAAAAGCGGGACACTTAAGCCCCGCAAGTGCATTCATTTTTTATCTTTTGTTTCATTCGACGGCGTCAAAAATTTCATCTCTGCCAATGTACAGGTAGAAAGTTCCAACGTTCGCCAAAATTTTTATAACGCCGAAACTTTTTTCAGTTTGTCCGAAACGTGGCGGTTCCAAGTCTTCTTCTATTCCAAAAATTGTTGCTATTTTCACGATTAAAAGCCCCGTTACAACGTTTAAAAGTTCCGACACTGCGTCAAAATCTTCATCCAGTGAATCCAGTTTAAAATGTTCGTAGTTTTCGGCAAGCTCGTGAAAAATTTTTTTCTCCGCCAATACGCCGACTACAAAATTTATTTTACCGTCAATTTTTACGCTCGCGCCGAAGTTTGCATTTGGCGGCAATTCAACCGCTGAATCTATTTCAAATTCAGTTTCCAAACTTTCTATCACAAAATCTTGAAAGCATCTGAAGACATTAAAAGCCAATGAATAATCCAGTTGCATAACTTCGCGCAGGTCTTCATAACAAGCAGCGAATTTTTCTTCTTGAGATTTATTCATTACGCCTCGCCGTCCTCGTTAATATCTTGTAGAGTTGCCTCCTCTTCTTCAGCTTTTTTCAGATTTTTAATTCTGACTCTGCGAATTGTTTCGACGGCACGGACAATTTGTTCATGCGTGTACGGTTTTTGAATAAAATCTATTGCGCCCATTTTGAGTGTCTGCATTAATTTTTGAGGCGTTCCTGCAGACGACAACATTACTACCGGTACAAGCGGTGTAAGTTCGCGTATCGCTTGCAGTGCTTCAATTCCGCCAACTTCCGGCATGACTATATCCAAAATAATTCCGTCCGGCTCATGTTCCAAGTCAAATGCAATGGCTTCTTTGCCGTTTGACGCTTCCACAACTTCGCAGCCAAGTTTTTCAAGTTCATCGCGCAGTTTCTTTCTTAAAAGTTTTGAATCGTCAACAATTAAAAGCCGCATTTGTTTATCGTTAATCAATTTGATTGGTGTACCTGTTGAAAATTGTTCGACATGATTTTCAGATGAATTCATTAAGCATCCCTCCTGCAATTCCAATGTAAACTTTCTGCAATTCTATCATTCACTCAAATTTTGTGTCAAGGTAGAATTTAATTATTTGCGGGAACTTTCATTTTAAAAATTATCGCCGAGCTTTTTATATTTGTGATTCAAAAATTATTTCAAAATATAATTTAAATTCGGCGAAAAATCCTGCGCGAGTGTACAGGCTCAATATTTTTACAAAATTTTAATTAAGCGTTTGCGGGAACTTTCACTTCAAAAATTATTAGCCGAACTTTTTATATTTGTGATTCAAAAATTATTTCAAAATATAATTTAAATTCGGCGAAAAATCCTGCGCGAGTGTACAGGCTCAATATTTTTACAAAATTTTAATTAAGCGTT